>ENA-ORPH01000565-ORPH01000565.1-human-gut-metagenome-genome-assembly--contig:-NODE-565-length-41169-cov-6.546432_pt1 | contig 41169 bp, 45 predicted proteins | sample MGYA00242142_ERZ509074 | MGnify/ENA primary metagenome ERZ509074 (study PRJEB26280, sample SAMEA2338724) | human gut metagenome | biome: human gut; feature: human-associated habitat; material: faeces...
AAAATTTAGTGCTAATAAATAAAATTTTTTAAGACATTTTCAAAAATGATTGACAATAATTTTTGAATATTCACAAAAATTACTTTTGACGTAAAATGGTAAAAATTACAAACTACGCTTTACATGATATGATTTTTGTGCTATAATTATTGATAGAGTTTTATTTGCAGACAAAAGAAATGTGGTGTAGTGTATAATATAAAATCAAATCTGACATTTTTGGAGGTAAAACACAATGGAAAAGATTTTAACTATCGCTATCCCTGTAGCAATTGCTATTGCTGCTGTTGTTCTTGTTATCTTGCTGGCTAAGGCTATGTACCGTATCGCTGATGTTGATAAGGTTCTTATCGTCAATGGTGGTAAGAAGCCTAGATACATTCTGTCTGGTGGTGCCTTTATTATTCCGATTATTCGCAAAGCTGATACATTTGATCTCTGCATGTTAACGGTTAAGGCACCTGCTGATGAGATTATGACATCTACAGCAGTTCCTGTACTTGTTGACTGGACCGCACAGATCAGACCTAACAGAGCGGATATGGAAAAGCTTGAAACTTGCGTTGTTTCTTTCAAAGAAAGAGGTAATCAGGGTATTATAGATGACGTTAAGCTCACTCTTATGGGTGCAGTTCGTGACGTCGTTGCTTCTATGACACCTGAGCAGGTTCTTGCAGACAAGGAAAAATTCAAACAGCTGATTCAGGAATCTGTTACCGATGAGCTTGACAACATGGGCCTTGAGCTTGTCTCTCTTAATATCCAGGATATCACTGATAATAATGGATACTTCAAAAGCATTGCATATCTTGACCATGCTGAAAAAGCAAAAGCTGAAGAAATCAAACGTGCTGATACTGACCGTATTACTCGTGAGAAGAAAGCTGAATCTGCACTTGCTGCAGAAAAGGCCGAAGCTGAGTCTAAGAAACAGGCTGATATCGCTCGTATGGAAGCTGAACAGGAACGTAACGAGAAACGCAAAGAGACTGATCTGAAGATTGCTGCAAACCAGGTTGAAACCGATACCGCTCAGGCCAACGCCGAAATCGCTAAGCAGCTGCAGGCTACTAAGCGTGCTAAGGAAGTCGAGGAGCACAAAGGTGCGGTTGAAATCATGAAGCAGGAACAGGCTAACCTCGCTGCTCAGAAAGAGCGTGAAGTTATGATTACCAAGGCTGAAGCTCAGAAGCAGACGGCTAAGATCAATGCTCAGGCTACCGCAGACGTTAAGTCTATCGAAGCTGAGAATGAGATTGCTGTTGCAGAACGTCGTGCTGATGCACAGCGTAAAGAAGCAACTGGTGTTGCTGACGTTGAAAAGACCAAAGCTGAAGCTCGTGTGGCTGTTGCCCAGAGAGATGCTGATGCTGTTAAGGCAAAGGCTGAAGCTGAAGCTGCCAAAGTACGTGCAGAAGGTACTGCAGCCGCTGATGTTGTAAAAGCACAGCAAGAGGCAGAAGCAGCTGGCCGTAAAGCACAGCTTATGGCAGAAGCTGATGGTATCAGAGCTAAGGGGCTTGCAGAAGCTGAAGGAATCAAAGCACAGAAGCTTGCAGAAGCTGAAGGTGAAAGAGCTCTTGCAGAAGCTCGTGCAGCTAACGAGAAAGTCAACTTTGAAATTGAGAAACTCAAGATTTCTACTGAGGCTCAGATTAAGGTTGCTACTGCTACTGCACAGATTATGGCCAACATTGGTCAGAATGCAGAATTCGTCAATATTGGCGGAGGAAACATTCCTGGTATTGGTTCTGTTGGAACTGGTAATGCACTGTTGGATACCCTTTCTGGTATTCCTGCATTGATGAAGGTTCTGAATACCGAAAATCAGGCATTGAATGGCCAGCCTGTGACTGATGAGATTGCAGGTCTGTCTAATGCAGCTCTCGCAGGTCTTGGTAACCTGAAGGGTACTGTAGCTGAAAAGGCAGTTGATGCCATTACAGCTGAAACTAAATAATATCCAACTGGATAAAACTCTAAAGCTTTAATTAGCTAAAACACTACATTCTTTTGAGAGGGATGCTGATATTCAGCTCCCTCTTTTTCAAATTTTATTATTTTCTAACTTATAATTTATTTCATTCTTTAAGGTATGACTCCAATTCTTTTAAAATAATAATACGAATCCATACTTCCTTTAAAATAAATCTCTTTTTCTAAAATATCCTGTAAATTACTATAAAGTACAATAACTTGTGATAAATCTTTACATTCTCCTGCACTTAATCCATCTTCTAAATGAGTTTCATCAAATAGTTTTTGTATGTTTAAATTTCTATCCATAATTTTGTGGATTTTATCTTTTATTTCTTTGTATTTTTTATTATTCCTGTTTAAATATTGCCTTATATCTTCAATACTTTCATAAAAGTCATCACTATATTCTTCTATAAATGGTTTTAATTTTTCTTCCATTGTAAATCCCCCTAAACATAAATTAATTCACTAAATATAATTTCTTCAACACGAGTTTTAATTGAATTCATTTTGCTAACCCATTCAAGTTGATTATTAGCTTTTAATTCTTCTGTAATATTTTCTTGTTTTACAAATTGTTTCATTAGTAGGTTATATCTAGCCGTTGCAGTTTCATCAATTTCTTGTAAATGTTCACTTAATTTGTCATCCATTAATAAAATTGTATATTCAGCTTTCTTTTGTGTTTTCAAATAATTTAATCTCATCTTTCCATATTTTCCTAATTTAAAATTTTTAGTATTTGAGATTATCAAGTTAGGAATATAGTAATCTCCACATTTTCTATAATTTATTTTCATATTTATCAAATCCTTTCTATATTTCAAAATCTATTTCTTTATCTTCCTTTTGAAAACGGCTTGTATCGAGTTGCTTTTTAAAATTAATATTAGAATATGTTTCTTTGTTGAAATCTCGTATAAGGTCATCCTCGCAAGGATATGAAAATTTATGGCATAACCATTTCATAAACTTTTTCATATTATCTTTGAATTTCTCAATAATCTTGTTTAAGCATTTATTTTCTTTTTCTAATTCTTTTATTTTTTTCTGATATTTGTGTTCTATATGGTCGATTTTATTTTCATATTCAAATTTCAAATCTTCTTCATCTTGATTTTTGGATTGTTGCAATAAACAAATAGTTCGTTCTAAATTTTTATTTTCATTTTGTAAACTTTCTTTTTCTTTTACAAAATCTTCGGCAACATCTATTATTTCAGTTTGTTTAGATAATTCCTTGTGCAAAGCAACATTTTCATTATGAAGTTCTTTTATTAGCTTGTTTTGAGGTTTTATAATCTTTTCTTCAATTATTTTATCCCTATTTAAAACAAGTTTTTTTATATCTTGTAGTTCGGGTGTGTTTGGTAACTCTAAAGTTGCAGTTTTTAAAATTTCTTTTGTTTTAGCATAATTAGTTACTTTTTTAAATTCTTCAACTGACAGATTCTTTCTATTAGTTTCTTCAACATATAAGCCTCTTTCTAAATCAAATCCTTTACTTTTAACATGTTCAAAATAGGCATCTTGTAATTTTCTATAACTATCTCTACCTTTCCAAAAATCTCTTGCACAAATTTTTTCTATTGGCTTGCCATCTTTATCTTTTGTATGAACTACTGGAACAAACATTAAATGTAAATGTGGTGCTCCTTCATCTAAATGAACTACAGCGGATATAATATTTTTTTCTCCAAGATTTTTGTAATTGCAGATAAATTTATAGCATTCATCAAAGTATCTTTTTGTTTCTTGCTCTCCAATTCTATTAAAAAATTCTTGGTCAGATGTAAATATCATTTGGCACATTATAATGCTGTTTTCTCTTAAATGACCTGCTAAATTTTGTCCTTTTCTTAATTTATCAAATTCTTTTGTATAGGTGTAATTGTTTTTCTTTATATAATAATTTAAATGTGTTCTAGCCCCGATCAATATCTTTATTTGTATGACATTTTGCTTTTCTATCATTGTGGGTGCATTTACCATTTACCTCAGCTCGTGTTAATTTCTCATTTCTTACTATAGCATAACTCATAGCTCCAAAGTCCTTTCTTGCACTAAAACAAATTTATTTGTCTAACACACTAGACAAACAAGTTTGTCTGTGTGCCCTACGGGGTTATACCTAAAAACTGCTAAATCATTTTTTAGGCTATAATTTGCCATAGCTTACGCTATAACAAATTATAGTGAAGTCGCAGTTTAAAGTTCGTGCTTGCAACTTCATATCGGAGCAATTTCTTATATAGTATCATCTAGTGTATCAAGGTTAGCATATAAGAAATCAAGTGAGCCAGAAGGATATTCTCTTTCATTTGCCTTAATGGTATCTGACTTTTTGGGTATTTTGTTTATATTGGTATTTCCCAAATTATTGTATAAGCAAATCATCAAATAATTTTTAGCATTTTGTATATTAGGTGTATTTTTCGATATATCCAATAATTGAACAAGATTATCTTTTGTTATTAAATTAAGCTTGTCCGATATTTTAAAATGATTAACTGTTATATTTCCAACTTTTAAATTATCTGTATAATAAAGATTATCAATTACATCTTCTAAAATTGTTTTTTCTTCTTTTGTAAATTCATTTAAATTACATTTTTCTTTTATCAATAAAAGATCTTCATCACTTTTAGGATTGATGGACTCAGTATTGACTATATTAGTATTGATATTATTAGTATTGATTCCTCGTAAATTTTCCGAGTCAAGAGTCGTAGATTCTCCGATTCCAGAGTCGTAATTTTTACGATTCAAGAATCGTAAATTCTCCGAGTCTGAATGATTAATCTTTCCAACATATATTAAATTAGGTTTTCCTAAACCTTGTCTTTTTTCTTGAACAAGATTTACTTCCATTAATATTTTGAATGATTTAGTAACTGTTTTATCTGATAAATTTAATTTTTCTTGTACTTCTTCTCTTGTAAAAATTAGATAAACATTATTATCCTCATCTATCCAATGATTTTTTTGAGATAAAGATAATCTATCTAATAAAAAAGCATATAGAATTTTACTATCTGAATTTAATTTGTTTTTGTATTTTTCGTTTACAAATAATTCTTGTGGAATTTGATAGTATTTATGCTCCAATGCTTCGTTTGATTTGTAAGGTATAAAATCCATAACAATAGTTCTCCTTTCAGTTTTGAAATTCCTGAAAGTGTTGAAATATCAATAAATTTATTTTGCGGAACATTTCAGAACATTTTTCTAATGGCAAAAATTCATTGCGGAACATTTTTCAGAACAAAATAATCGGATTTTTAAGAATTTTACAGAATTTTTAGAATTAAACTAAAAAAATACTATTTCCTAAAACCCTAGAAAATAGTACTTTTATATAATAAAAACTGCTTTCAAGTTCTTTCGAATTTTCTTGAAAACAGCTATAAATATGGTCGAGGCGAGGTATTCTAGCCAAATGCTATTTTTCTTTATTTATCAAGCATTTTAAAGTTTTATATTTTTACTTTGAAACATTTCCTTGAAACTTTAATAAAAATAATTCTAATAAATTCTAATAAAGTTTCAAGGTTTTTCTTTTGTGTTTTTAAGCATAGTCATAATCGTAATCAGAATCTACATTAAATATTTCTTTATCTATTAAATAATCTTCAACATTCTTATTTTCTGCCTTTTCAAATTCAACATCTACATCAACGTAGTATTTCATTGTGACAGTAATATCAGTATGACCTAATATCTTCTTAAGAACTGCTGGAGCAATTTTTGCCTCTGCACATCTAGTTGCAAATGTTCCTCTTAACATATGAGTATGAATATCAGTCTTTTTTATGACTTGTCCTTTTGCATTTTCTTCTTCATAAATTCCAATATTCAAATCTAATGCAATTCTTTTTAGACAACTATTTATAGAATTTTCTACATACATTGTTCTATCTTCTTTGCAAAATAATAAATGATTTTTATTATGAATTTTGTGTTCTAAAGCTTCTTGTATAATTTGATAAATTATATTATTCATATTCAAAGTTCTTTGACCTGTATTTGTTTTTGTAGTATTTCCTATAATTGCTTTGCCATTATTATCTTTTGTTTGAGTTCTTCTAATATAAATTTTTCTGTTTTCTAAATCTATATCTTTATCACAATCTAAAACTAAAGCCTCTCCTATTCTCATTCCTGTACTCAATAATAGTAACAAAATATATTTGTGTCGACATTCTTTATAACTTGCATTATTTAAGTAATCAACCAGTTTCTTTTGCTCATCAACTGTTAGTGAAACTCTATGATGACTTTTATATTCACTTTTTGGCTTTTCAACTCGATTATATCCTTCCATAAAATTATCTGTTATGATATTTTCATATTTTGCTTGTCCAAATGCCATACATAATAGTTCATAATTTTGTTTTATTGTACTTTTAGAATAGGTTTTCAAACTCTCTAAATATTTAACTACTTCATCTCTTGTAACTTTTGAAATAGGTTTGTTAGTAAATTTCTCTTTAGCTAGTTTCTTTACTGTATCTGATTTTCTTTTATGTGTTGCTTTAATTATCTTGCCTAATTTATAATCTTCTTCAATTTTATTTTTTACAAGATCAATTATTGTTTTATTACTTTTAGTAATTATTCTAAATTCTTGATTTTCTTCCATTTCAATTTGGAATGACAATGCTTTATTAAATGCTTCTTTCTCATTCTTTCCTACAAATGTTTTAGTAGTTCTTTTTCCTGTAACTGTATCTCTACCTGTTGTTACTATCGCCTTTGGTGTTATAGAAAAATAGAAAGAATCACATTCTACATTATTATCAATAACTTTTCCATTCTCAAATTTTGTTATTTGTCTATATTTACATTTATCTTTCATCTTACAATTGTTACAAATTTCTTTGCTAGATAAACCTTTATTTTTTGAATTTTTAATTGTTTTCGTTAAATACGTTCCTACTGTAATTCCTTTTACTTTATTCATTTCTTTGCTTTCCTTTCTTGTTAAATTTAAGGAAAACTCTTGATATATTTTGATTTTTTGTGTATAATTATTTCAATACTATAACAAGAGTTTTCTTGTATTCGATTTAAAATAGTAGTTTGAAGGTTTAAATGTCGCATATTTAAATCTTCTTTTTTTATCTGTTGTAATCTTACTCATTTACTTCACTTAAAACTCTACGTGTACTTACGTATTCATTAAATGAACTTACAGCAACTTTAAATGATTTTCCGACTTTAATGCAAGGAAAATCAGAACGATGGAATAAGTCTAAACATGTTTTATTTCCTATTCCTAATATTCTTCTTACATCTGCTGTAGTATAAAATTTGATTTCGTTTTCCATAAGTTTTTCTCCTTTCGTGCTTTATTTATGATGATATTTTCCTTTTCCCTCATCATCTGGGAATTATTAGATGGTAATTTACATTACTCCACTGGAATTTCACCACTCCGACTCCGTCCGAGTTGCACCCTATACGATGAGTTAAGGCTATGCAAGTGTCTCATTATGCTGTATCTAACAACTGAAATATTCAATTTTCAATGTGCTATTTAAAGAATTTTGGGTAATTCTATTGACTTTTTAAAGTAATTATTGTAATCTATATATATCAATAAGTAATTACTTGATTTTATCAGATTATAACGTAAGCTTTATAATTTGTCAAGTGATTACAACGAAAATTTTAAATATTTTTTAGGAGTGGAAAATGAAAGCTAATTTTTATATAGAGAATCAACGTTTCTGCCTAGCTTTTGACAGATATGTAATCGAAGAAATAAACGGAAAAAGATATGTTCTACCAGAAAAAGGAGCTAAAAATCATGCTTCAACTTTTTCTGATTGGATAGATAGATATTTAATAGATATTTTAAATATTGGGAAAAAAGTATATTACAATGAAGAAGTTGAAGATATAGAAATTTTAGATTATGTACGAAACTATGGCTTATTTGGATTTATGGCTGATTTTCCAGTTAATAGATATTATGTGTTAGATGATACTGTTGCTTTAAGAGATTATAATTTAATTAATTACGAAGATCATATAACAAATATGAAATTAGAAGAATACTTAAATTTCTTTATGCCAAAACTAAATAGTAATCAAATTAAAGAACTTATTGCAAAATGTAGAAAAGATATATCTCCTAGAATTATGGAAAAATATCTTACACCAGAGCTAAATGAATTTTTAATTTTCTCTAAAAACTATGGAGAACCTGTTGATATGATTTTACAATATGCAAAAATTCTTTATGAACATTTAGTTCACTTTGTAGAAGAACGTCACTTAATGAATTATTCTCCACTTATAGCAATAAATAATCTTTATACTAATATAGATAGCTTGCATAATAATGAAATAGGTTTAGTTTATGGTTATTTAAAACAAGCAATAGATTTGAATTTTTTAGTAAATTTATCACAAGATACGATTATGCTTAAGATTTGTAAATTTTGCCATAAAGCTTTTATACCTAAAAACTCAAAGGCAGAATATGATACACCACAATGCAAGAATAAAGCTAATGTTTATAGTTTTAGAAAAAGAGCTCAAGAGGAAGAAAATTAATACTGAATTGGAGGAATTCTAAATGGAAGAAATAAAAAATATATTACTTTCTTTAATTAAAGAAAACGAAAAAGAATATGTTGAATATAAGGAAGCTAAAAATAATTTTGATTTTAATGAACTTGGAAGATATTTTTCTGCATTAAGTAATGGTGCTAATTTAGTAGGAAAACAATATGCTTGGCTTGTATTCGGAGTAAGTGATAAAACTCATGAATTTGTAAATACTAATTATAGAAAAGGTGCTAATTTAAACAGCTTGAAAAAAGAAATAACTCAATCAACTAATGATAATATGACATTTATGGATATATATGAATTTGAAATTGATAGTAATAGAGTTATAATGTTTAAAATTCCTGCAGCAATTGGAGTACCAACTACTTGGAAAAACATTGCTTACGATAGAAATGATGAGTCACTAATTCCTTTAAATGATGTAAAAAGAGATACAATATTATCTACAGTAAATGTTGATTGGACAAGACAAATTATTAGTGACTTAACAGTTGATGATTTAGATAAAAATGCTATATTAAAAGCTAGAGAACAATTTAAAAAGAAAAATGAAAATAAAGAAATTGCAGATGAAATTGATAAAATGGATGATATTACCTTTTTAAATAAAGCAAAAGTTTTGTTAAATGGTAAAGTAACTCGTGCTGCATGGCTATTATTAGGAAGTGAAGATACAAATACATATGTTGATAATTATATTCCTTATATAACTTGGAAATTACAAGAAGGTACGGATATTATTGACTATGAACATTTTACAATTCCATTTATTATTACAATGGATAAAGCTAGTGAAAAAATCAGAAATTTGAGATATAGATATATGCCAAGTCAAACAACACTTTTTCCAAATGAAGTAGATAAATATGATATAAATATTCTTCGTGAGTTATTAAATAATGCCATTGCACATCAAGACTATAGAAAAGGTGGAAGAGTAAACATTATCGAAATGAGAGATAAATTAATGATATTGAATGAAGGGAGATTTATACCTCAATCAGTCGATACTTTAATTATAAATGAGGGTTATGTTCCACCATATTATAGAAATCAATTTTTAGCACAAGCAATGGTTAATTTAAATATGATTGATACCGCAGGTATGGGAATAAGAAGAAGTTTTGAAAAGTTAAGAGAAAGATTCTTCCCTATGCCAGATTATGACTTAAGTGAAAAAGATAGAGTAAAAGTAACTATATATGGTAAAATTCTAGATGAAAAATACTCTCAAGTATTATTTGAAAAAACTGATTTAAGCCTACAAGAAGTTATGCTTTTAGATAGAGTACAAAAAAATATCCCAATATCTAAAGAGCAATCCGATATTCTTCGTAAAGACAATTTAATTGAAGGAAGATATCCTAATATATATGTTTCTAAACAAATCTCTGAAATTGTTGATGATAAAGTTTCCTATACTAAAAAATCTGGATTCAATGATCAATATTATAAAGATTTAGTTTTGAAATATATAAATGACTTTGGAAGTATTACAAAGAAAGATTTAGATGAATTATTGATAAGCAAATTGCCTGACCATCTAAACAAAGAGCAAAAGAAAACAAAAATAAAGTATCTTGTGAATGTTTGCTTACAGAAGAAAGAAGAAAAAATAAAGAATATTGGAACAACTCGTTATCCAGTATGGGCAAAAAAATAGTTATTTGTTCCGATACTTTATCCGGAAGTACCGGATAAAGTATCGGATAATTTTCAAAAAGTATCGGATAATTTTCCGGATAATTTTAACTTGACTGTAACTTGATTATAGATAAATTACCAGATAGTTTAAACGAAAATCAAAAAAATAAAGGTATCGACTAAAATAAAAAAACAAATTGTAAAAAAGGGAGTATTTATGAAACAAGGAATTATTATAGCAGGATTTACAGCATTAGGAAAAACAACATTAGCACAAAAATATGATAATATAATAGATTTAGAGTCAAGTTTATATCAATGGAAGTATAAAAATAAAATGACGCTTGAAGAAATAGAGACTAACAAAGGGAAAAAAGAAAGAATACCAAATGATAAATTTCCTGAAAACTATATTAAAGCTATTTTAGAGGCTAGAAAAAAATATGATATAGTTTTAACATCTATGCATTGGAAGTTATTAGAATATTTTAATAAAAATAATATTAGTTTCTATTTAGCTTATCCTAAATTAGATTCTGGAGATGTTTTAAAACAAAGATGTATAGATAGAGGAAATACCGAAGAATGGGCTCAAGCAATAAAAGATAAAGTTAATTTATGGTATCCTAGAATAAGAGAATACAATATAAAAAATATTATATTTATTGATAAAAATGAATGTTTAGAAGATGCATTAATTAAAATGAATTTAATAAAGGAATAACAGGAATGAAAAAAGACACGAAAAGTTTAATAAAATTAATTAAATATTATAAAAAATACAAATTTCTATGTATTATAGTTATTATATTAAGTTTAGGATATGCTGGAATATCATTACTTTCGCCTATTTACGAAGGAAAGATGTTAGGATATTTTGAAAATTTTGATAAATCTAATATATTAAAAATTGCACTTTTCCTTATGATATTGCGAATTGTAATAGAAATAGTTACTAATCTATGGTCAAGAGCAGTTTTAAAACTCAACGGAAAAGTGAATTTTGATTTAAAACACGATATGATACAAAGCTTAACTAATTTTGAGTTAAAAAATTATGATAATACTAATTCAGGTATATTTATCTCAAGATTAAATAAAGATACATCTGAATTATCTGTATTATTTGATTATATAACAGATGATTTATCAGGGATTATTCTAAATTTAAGCTTTATTATATATGTATTATATCTTAATAAATATCTTGGATTGTTTTTGATATTAAATATTATATTAGTATATATATTGACTTCTAAAAAATTATTTTACTATAAAAATGTAAAAGCCAAGTATAAACAAAAAGATGAAGAAATAGTAGGTATATACACAGATGTAATAAGAGGAATTAGAGAAGTTCAAAATTTAAATTTAAAAGATACCTTATTAGATAGAATAAATATTAAACAAAAAGATGTAATAAGTTATGATATAAAAAAGACTCATACAAGAAGAACTTGGAATAGATATATTAAAACTTTTCAACATATATTAGATTTTATATTTATAATTCTTTCTATTTATTTTATAACAAATAATACACTACAAATCAGCTCTTTCTTGATAATATTTTTATATAAGAATAAAGTATTAAATTTAATAGATTATATATCAGAAATAAGAGAGAAATTTGCTGATGGAAAAGTATCTGCAATAAGAGTTTTTGATATTATCGATTATAATACATTTACCAAAGACTCATATGGTGATACCCAGTTAACAGATATAATAGGTAAAATAAAATTTCAAGATGTAAATTTTCAATATAATAATAAAGAATTATTTAAAGATTTAAGTTTTGAAATAAAACCTAATACTATGGTAGCATTTGTTGGAAAAAGTGGAGAAGGTAAATCAACAATATTAAAACTAATAGGAAAAAATTATAAATTAAATAGTGGTAAAATTTTAATAGATGATACTGATATTAATGAATTATCTGAAAACACAATTAGAAATAATATTTCTATTGTTTCTCAATCTCCATATATCTTTAATTTGTCAATTAAAGAAAATATTAAACTAGCAAAACCAGAAGCAACTGATGAAGAAATAATTGAAGTATGTAAAAAATCTCAAATACATGATGATATAATGGCAATGAAAGATGCGTATAATACTTTAGTTGGAGAAAATGGTGTTATATTAAGTGGTGGTCAAAAACAAAGAATAGCTATTGCTAGAGCTTTGATTAGAAAATCAAAAATTATATTATTAGATGAAGCTACGAGTAGCTTAGATAACAACAACCAAGAAAGAATTAAAAATGTTATAAAGGAATTATCTAAAGATCATACTGTTGTTATAGTAGCTCATAGATTAAGTACAATTGTTGATTCAGATAATATATATTTATTACATAATCATAAAATCATTGCTAATGGTACTCATAAAGAATTAATTAGTACAAGTTGTGAATACAAAATGTTATATGAAAATGAAGAATTTTCAATAAGTATATAATTGTTCATAAATTGCAAAGTGCATTAAAGAGAGCAGTTAATTTGCTCTCTTCAATATTCTCTATCAAAAACGTTTTCTTTCTCCTTAAATTCATTTATATCGAGTTGTTTTTCAAAATTAAAGTTATTATATGTTTCTTTCTCAAAATCTCGTACAAGTTCATCCTCAGACGGATATGAAAACTTATGGCAAAGCCATTTAATAAATCTTTTTAAAGTCACTTTAAATTTATCAATCATTTTATTTAAGTTCTTATTTTTCTGCTTTAATTTATGGATTTCTTTTTTATATTCATGTTCCATATTATAGGCTTTACTTTCATACTTTAATTCCAGTTCTTTTTCTTTATTTTCCAATTCTTCTTTAAGCAAACTATTTGAGTGCCTTAAATTTATGTTCTTTTCTGTCATTTTTATATAATCTTCCTTGAAATTTTCTGCAAAATCTACTGTATTCACTTGTTTTGATAATTCTTTATGCAATGTCTTGTTTTCTTGATAAAGCTTTTGGATTAGTTCATCTCTAGGTTTTATTATTGTATTTTCTATTTTTTCATCACGATTAAATATAGCTCTTTTGAAGTCTTTAATATTAGGTGTTTTGGGTAATTCTAAAGTTATATTTTCTAAAATTTTTTTCGTATTTTCAAAATTAGTTATTTGTTTATAATTTTGTATTGTTTCATTTTTCCTTTTGGTTTCTTCAGAAGGTAATCCTCTTTGTAATTCAAATCCTTTGCTTGTTATATATTCGTGAAAAGCATTTTGCAAATTTCTATAACTGTCTCTACCTTTCCAAAAATCCCTACAACATATTTTATCAATTTCATGTCCATCTTTATCTTTTGTATGAACTACTGGAATGTAAATCAAATGCATATGTGGAGTTGTTTCATCAAAATGAACTACAGCTGATATTATATTTTTCTCTCCGAGATTTTTATAATTACAAATAAACTTGAAACTTTCTTCAAAATATCTTTTAGTTTCTTCCATTCCAATTGTATCAAAGAATTCTTTATCTGATGTAAATATCATTTCGCACATTATTATGCTGTTGCTTCTTATTTGCCCTTGTAAATTGTATTTCTTCTTTAATCTGTCAAATTCCTTTGTGTAACTTAATTCATTTTTCTTGAAGTAATAATTTAAGTTTGATTTGCTAATATCTATTTCCTTATTAGAATGATTTTTTGCTTTTCTATCATTATGAACACATATTCCATTAGCTTGGCTCCTTGTTAATTTTTCATTTCTTACTATAGCATAACTCATTGCTCCGAAGTCCTTTCTTGCTCGAAACAAATTTATTTGTCTAACACACTAGACAAGTTTTTCAAACTTATCCGTGTGCTCTGCGAGGCTTTCCTAAAAATGCCTTAACATTTTTAGGCTATAAATTATAATGAACTTGTCATTATAATTTATAGTGAAATTGCCCATATAAGTATGGCTGGCAATTTCATATCAAAGCTATGCTTACGAAGTTACTGCTTCGTTATCATAAGCAAAGTTAGCATATAGAAAATCAAGTGAGCCATTTTCATAGTCCCTTCCATTATATAAAGTAGTATTCTCTTTTTTCTTTGGGATAGTAATATGTGTATTTCCTAAATTATTATATAAGCAAATCATCAAATAATTTTTAGCATTTTGTATATTAGGTATATTTTTTAATATATCTAATAACTGTATTAAATTTTCTTTAACAATAAGTTTTAATTTATCTAATATTTTGTAGTGATTAACTGTTACACTCCCAACTTTCAAATTATCTTTATAATATAGGCTATCAATAACATCTTCTAAGATAGTTTTTTCTTCTTGAGGAAATTCATCTAGTTTGCATTTATCTTTTATTTCTTTTAAATGAAGTTCATCATCGCTATTAGGATTGATAGAATCAGTATTGATTATATTAGTTTTGATATTATTAGTATCGATTCCTCGTAAATTCTCCGATTCAAGATTCGTAATATCTTCGTTTCCAGAATCGTAATTTTTACGAATCAAGAAACGTAAATTTTCCGTTTCTTCATGTTGTATTTTTCCAACATATATTAAATTAGGCTTTCCTAATCCTTGTCTTTTCTCTTGTACAAGTCCTACATCACCTAACTGTTTGAATGCTTTTGTTGCAGTCTTGTCAGATAAATTCAATTTTTCTTGTACTTCTTCTCTTGTAAAAATTAAATATATATTTCTTTCTTCATCTATCCAGTGATTTTTTTGAGATAGTGATAGTCTATCTAGTAAAAAAGCATATAATATTTTACTATCTGAATTTAATTTATCTTTATATAAAGAACTTACAAATAGTTCTTGTGGTATTTTATAATATGAATTTTCTAAATATTCATTATCTTTATAAGGTTTAAATTTCATAAAAAAGGTTCTCCTTTCTGTTTATTCGAAGAACTTTAAAACTACTTGATAATTTTCCTTGAAACTTTCTTGAAACATTATAAAAATTTTCTTGAAACTTTTTCTTGAAGAAAATATGCGCATTTTATAGCATTTTTCAGAATGCAAAAAAATTATGCTATTCTTCATTTTTATTGAAAAATAGCATAATTTATAACTTTTGAATTTCTTCAAATTCTCTTAAATTCCCTTGAAAAAGGGCAAAAAATGGTCGAGGCGACAGGGATCGAACCTGCGACCTCATGGTCCCAAACCACGCGCGCTACCAACTGCGCTACGCCTCGATAAAATAACGTTCTCTGAACGCTTATATATAATAGCATAAAATAAAAACAAATTCAAGAGTTTTTTGAAAAAAACATAAAAAAATTTAAAAAAGTGAACTAAAAAAGAAAAATAAAAGCCCCTTACTAGAAGAAAAAACTAAGTAAGGGGAGAAGATTAATCTTTATTTTTTCCGAATAGAGATAAAATTCTTAAAAAGATATTAATAAAATCTAAATACAATTCCATTGCACCATATACATACAATTTTTCATCTTCACAGAAGCCAGCTTCTTGCATAACTTTTATTTTGTTCATATCATAAAATGTTAAGCCACAGAAAATAGCTAAAATAGCCCAATCTAATGCAATATCTAAAAATGTGCTACCTATAAAAAGGTTAATAAATGTTAGCACAAGACCGATAATAAGTGCAATACTTAATATTGTACCAAAGCTTGAAATATCTTTATCAGTTTTATAGCCAAGAAAAGCTAAAATTCCAAATAAAGCAGATGTACCAGCAAATGCATATACTATAGAAGACATTTCATATGCTGCAAAGATAACAGATAAAGTAAAACCATTCAAAAATGCATATCCAAAAAACAATACAGTAACTGTTGCTGGAGAAAGCTTTTTAAATAATAATGAAAATAAAATAACAACAACAAGTTCAGCAAGGGCTAATCCCCAGAAAAATCCGTTTTCAATCATAGTAATATATAAACCAGAGCTATATACATAAAAAGCTGTTCCGGCACTTGCAAGTAATCCTAAAAACATTCTAAAAAATGTGCCTGTAAGTATATTGTTTGTATCAAGAGTATGAACTGCATTACCATCTTCGTAAAAATCCATAAGTTCACCACCTTTCTAAAAATATTATGCATAAAATATAAATTATAATAATTGTAAATATAAAAATTATAAAAGTCAATATAAAAAAATCAATAAATTTTTTTATACTATTGTTATTTAACTGGTTTTATGAAATAATTAAAAAAAGGGGGATTTTTTATGACGAAAAAAATTAAGATTTTGATTTTGTCATTATTTGCATTTGTATTATTAACTTTATTTAATACAGCAGATGCAAATTCAATTAACAGTATTTCTATGGATATTTTTCTAGACGATGAAGGAAATGCATCTGTGACCGAGGTATGGGAATGTTATGCAACAGAAGGGACAGAGGTATATCATCCATATTATAATTTAGGCAATTCTAAAATTACAGATTTAATCGTTTCAGATAGTAAAGGCGAGTATACAACATTATCTTATTGGGATTCATCAGGCGATTTGGAAGATAAAGCATACAAATGTGGAATTAATAAGATAATTGATGGAGTAGAACTATGTTGGGGAATTAGTGAATATGGATATCATACATATTCAGCTAAATATAAAATTTCAAATTTTGTATCAGAACTTACAGATTCACAAATGATATATTGGACTTTAATACCTCATAATTTTTCAGATAGCATCGGAAATGCATATATTAAAATTTATTCTAATTTTAACATTGATGATTCAGTTGGAGTATGGGGATATGGAAATTATGGAGGAACAGCATATGTTTATGATGGATATATAGAGATGCAGTCAGATGGTTCATTAAGTAAAAGTGAATATATGACTATCCTAGTACAATTTCCATTAGAAACATTTAAGTGTAATAATAAATTGGGCAATGATTTTGAACATTACTATAATATGGCAGAAGATGGTGCGACTCACTATACATATGAAGATGACTCTTTTGAGACAATTATCACAAGAATTGCGGTTGTTGTAATGTTTATTTGTTTTTGGGGATTTATTTTTTCTGTTATAGGATATATTATTTTTAGCAATCTAAAACATTATGATTTTGGACCAGAAGGAAAAAAAATAACAAAAGATGCACCATATTTTAGAGATATTCCATGTAACAAAGATTTATATAGAGCGTATTTTATTGCTAATGAATACAATATTCTGAAGAACAAAAATGATATTGCTGGAGCGATTATTTTAAAATGGATAAAAGATGGGATAATTTCAGTAAGGCAAGAAACAAAAGGAAAAATATTAAAAAAGGAAGAAGCTGTAATAACTATCATTAATGAAAATCCAGAAATAGCTAATAAAAATGAGCAAAAATTATTTGATTTATTGTGTAAACAAAGTATATTAGAAGTCGATGGAAATAAGACCGTAGATAATGAAAAACTAAAAAAATGGTGTGAAGATCATTATGAAAGAGTTTTTAGTTGGTTTGATTCAGTTCTAAAAGAAGAAAAAGATAAACTTGTTGAGGAAGGATTGCTAATAAAGAAAAAAGCGACTTTCCTTAAGATATTCAAATATGATATATATGAAATTTCACAAGAATTACGAGAAGATGCAGTACAAATTGCAGGATTAAAGAGATTCTTGCTAGATTATACATTAATAAAAGAAAGAGAAGCTATTGAAGTTCATCTTTTTGAAGAATATTTAATATTTGCACAGATGTTAGGAATTGCTAAAAAAGTTGCAAAACAATTTAGTGAACTTTATCCAGATTTAGTAGAACAATCATGTTTCTATTCTTATGATAACTTTTATTTTGTAAATGCATATGCATATAGTGCTGTGCATGATGCTAGTGTCGCTAGGAGCAGAGCAGAAAGCTATTCTTCCGGAGGGGGAGGATTCTCTTCTGGAGGCGGAGGAGGAGGTTCCTTCGGCGGTGGAAGTAGCGGAGGCGGAGGTTTCCGTTAAAATAAAAAAATCGACTATAAAAGTCGATTTTTTTTGGTGCCAACGAAGTAGTTATCTACAACTTTTTGGATCTCATAACGATTGATACAAAAATCAATCCATTTACTAAAGTATATCATATTTTTTATTAATTGCAATATTTATAAAAAATAATAGAGATTTTTTATAATTCTAATGCGAAAAGTCCAACTCTGATAGAATTGGACTTTTCGTCTTCCTAAGAATCGTGTTCCTTAGAACATGGTGGCTTCTGCTCCAGCATCAACGATTCCAGCTTTTATGCCGTCATCATTTGACACAATTAAGGAGTATCTCGACACCTTAAATGGGTATTTTGAAAAATACCAGGAACTATCCCAAGTAATAACTCCAATCTGTTCAAAAGGTTTCCCAGGATGTCCAGCGTCAGAGGGTGAGTTCCAGTTCATAAACTCAAGCCCATCATCGGCTACTAAGCGTTCTAACTGTTCAATAACCTGGTCAGGAATGTCTTTAAAGAAGACATTCAATCCTCTTTCTCCAGTCTCTTTGGCGAAATCCTTTAAAGCTTCCTTTATTGGATCCCATACCACTTTTCCGTCCCGCAGTAATGCACCATTTTTGGCTGCTTCAGCAGACAAGTTGCATAACTCTTTTGCAAAACTCATAATGCTACCTCCTAAAATATTATTGGAATATGGTTCATAGTTCCATTTTCTCCCTTTTTCCTATTTAGAATATAGGGAAAAAACATTACTATGTCAACAATTATATCATATTTGTTAACATAAGTCAATTTTAACCTTGGATAATTTTTACATTTTTAGTTTCTTTCAATGTTTTTATATTATTAAATAAATATAGTGCGACTTTATTTTGTTCTGTTGTTTCCATTCCCATAAGTTTAGCCATTGCAAACATTACCAGTTTATATTTTGCAAAATTTATTAGTGTAGTTCTATATACTTAATCTTCTTTCAGTTTGTATTTTTGTAACTTAGGACTTTGACTTGTCATAAGTCCTAACCCCCTATGAGTTATGACATACTATCATAACTCGGGTGCTCTGCGAGGCAATACAGACTGAAATAGAATATAAATTTTTTAACAAACAAAAAAATCAACCATTTCTGATTGATTTCTGTATCTGTAGTTCGAACAGATTCGTCATTGGTGCGCCCGGAGGGATTCGAACCCCCGATCTCGAAGTTCGTAGTCGCTCACATGACATCACTGCTAATTCATTAAAATTAATATAACACAGTATTATCAATAATTCAAGAGTTTTTTAAAAATTTAAAATAATTTAAAAAAAGTTAATAATAATTGAAAAAGTTTAAAAAATGACATCATTTCTGGGGAACACTTCTAAAAAAACTGGGGAACTTTTTCAAAAAACAGTTGGCAAGAAAAATAAAATTGTGGAACTCTTTATTTTCAAAGGTTTCACCGTTCCCCCAAAAAATAAAAAACTGGGGAACGCATAATTTTATTATAATAAGTCTATTAAATTTTATATATTGGAGATGATAATAATGCTAAATTTTTTATTAGGATTATTTACAGGGGCTAATACTAGCCTCTTTTTATATGCTTGCATTTTAGCAGGAAAACAAGCAGATGAAAAACTTGAAAAAACGGAGGTTGAAAATGAATGATGAAAGCAATATTAATTATTATTCAATTATACCAGCGACTGTGCGTTATGATAAAGAATTAAAAGCAAATGAAAAATTATTATATGGTGAAATTACTGCTCTATCTAATAGAAATGGTTATTGTTATGCACAAAATAGATATTTTGCTAATTTATATAATGTTAGTATAGAAACTATTAGCAGATGGTTATCTCATTTACAGAAACAAGGATATATTCAAATTGAAATCAAGCGAAATGAATGCAAAGAAGTTATTGCAAGATATATTTATATTGTAGATACCCCCTATTGTCAAAAAAATCAATACCCCTCCCCTCAAAAAGATCAAGAGGGTATTGACGAAAAAGTCAAAGATAATAATATAAATAATAATATTAATGATGATGACTTATTTAATTTAATTATAAATAATAGCTTCAAAATTTCAAACGAGTTTTATTTGATTTTAAATCGCCTTGAATTAATTTATACGGAAGAAATGCTAAATATGATGAAACCTGATAAAATTCAAATGCTAAAAGAAATTATTTATACCCTATATGAGTTATACAATAGCAATTTTGACTTTCTACTTTCAAAAGTAAGTAGAGAGTCTTTGTTTAATTTATACACAATTTCACAAGAACACATGCCGAATGATTTGCTTAATTATTATAAACGAGCAATTATCAATAAATATACTAATGATAGCACCTGAAGGAGCTGATTTTATGCTAAACAGTTATATGAGCAATTTTCAAAATGTAATATCTTCCATCTTTTTTGTAAGTTTTAAAGTTATAGTAATAACACTCACGATATTACTTGTGTTTTCCTTGATAATGCTTGCAATAGGATGCTTGATAAAATCACAAAAGATAAAATCAAAATTCTTAATTGTTGCACCAAGTTTATTGCTAGGAACTATTTTCTTTTTAGCAATCCCATACATCTTTGTATATTTTAAGGATTTGATTATTTTATAGTGTTTTCTTTTTACGATTTGCCCTAAAAAATCGTAAAGGAGCTGATAAAACATGAATTTAACAAAAAGAAAAAAACAGATAATTTCAAAATTATCTACAATCGGAACAACACTTACTTTACTTGCTATAAAAAGTAATGTATGTTTTGCAGAAACAACTATTGGTACTGCTGAAGTAACAGCTGCAACGGAAAATATAAAAAGAGTGATAATTTCTATTGCTATGCCACTTGGTCGGTGTTTTAATTTTTGCAAGTGTGGTAATTACTGCAATAAAGATGATAGCAAACGCAAATAATCCTCAAAAAAGGGCTGAAAGCATTGGAAGTTTAGCTTGGATATGTGGCGGAGGGGTTATTTTAGGTGGTTCACTAATAATTGCAGGAATAATCGTAAATGTTGCAACTAATAATACAGGAAGTCTGTTAGGCAGTTAGAAAGGAGCGATATTATGAGAGTTTTTAAAGTTCCCTTTGATCTTAAAAGAGAAGAAAAAATTTTTCGGTGGATATTTAAGTTTAAGGCAAGTAACATATCTAATGCTATCTGCATCTAGTTTAGCAATATTAGCAACACATTTACCACTTGCAATTAAAATAATATTTATCGCTTTGCTATCTACATTCTTTCTATTATGTGCATTTTTAAAAGTTAGTGAACAAAACTTTGACAAGTTCTTTTTCTATGGAATTAACTATCTAATTCGTAAAAAGAATTTTGTATATGAGAGGTGTTGCAAATGGTAGTAATGGTAATATTTTTAGTTTTAAGTGTTGCTTTAGTAATAGGCACAGCTATTTATCTAAACTATAAAAAGAAGCATATTAATCGAAATGTAACACAAATCTCTAACCAAAGCACAAATGAAAAAGGCAATAAAAAAACAAAAAAGCAATTAGCAAATATTCTACAAATTGAAATTAAAGATAATATCGTATGTTTAGGAAATAGATATTCAAATATAATCAGGCTTGGCAATATTGATTACAACATGTTATCTACTCATGAGCAGGATTCAATAGAAAGCATTTTGATACAAACAGCTTTATCAATAGATTATCCAGTTCAATTTTTTAGTACAACAGAATTTATTGATACTAGCAAAGTAGTTTCACTTATAAAACAAAATAATAATAGCCACAATAATTTTAAAATACGAGAATATAAAGAATATCTAATTAGCTACTTAGAAAATCTAATGGAAAATAGAACAATTTCCGTTGTGAAAAATTATGCAATAATTTCTTATGATGGTACATATGAAAATGCCATAGAAGAACTAAACAGAAAATCATTATCTTTCAAAGGAAATTTGCTACGAGCAAAGATTGTATGTGAAATATTAAATAAAGATGAAATAAATAATTTAATTTACAGAGAATTAAATAAAAATTCTTCTCAAAATATTAGTTATTTACAGGAAGGGGTGAAAAATTTATATGTTGGGAAAACACAAAAAGCAAAAACGAGAAAACATTGATATTTTCAATAATACACCTGATGAAATGGATTTGTTACTTCCTTATGAGTTACAAGAGAAAAAAGATTACTTAATTTTAGGCTATAATAAGTATTCAAGAATATTCGTTATGACAGTCTATCCTGAGCAAACCTGGATTAGTTGGCTTGATGACTTATTTAATATTGGAAATATTAATATTTCTGTAAAAATAGAACCATCAAGTAATGGGAATGTTATCAATCAATTAACTAAAAAGCTAGTTCAAAATCAATCTGAATACGCAACATATTCAAAGCAAGGAAATATTCTACATTTACCAGAGTTGGAAAAGCAAATATGTGATTTAGAAGATTTAAGAATGTTAATACAAACAAATCAAGACAAATTATTTTTTGCTACTATTTTTATTACTTTGAATGCTGAAAGTCTTCAAGAATTAAACGAAAAAACAAAAATACTTGAAAGCGAATTAAATAAGAAAACTGCAATGATAAGAACTCTAACTTTTAGGCAGTTAGAAGGACTAAAAACTATGCTCCCTATTGGAGGAATACCTATTCCTAATTATGAAAGAAATATGGTTGCAGGTGGAATTGCAACATTGATACCTATTTCAAATCCTAATTTAAGCCATGATAGAGGTATTTTTATAGGAAGAAATATGTTCACAAATGCACCTGTATATATTGATACTTTTATTGGTCCTCCAGTCCTTCCAAATCCTCATGTATTTATTTGTGGTACAAGTGGCCGGTGGTAAAAGTGTCGCACTTAAAACTTTAACTGCTAGAAATATTGTAACAACTGGATGTGGTGCATTTTTTATTGATGTTGAAGGTGAATATTCAAATCTTACAAAAATGCTTGGTGGCAAAGTCATAAAAATTACACAAGGCGAAAGTTCTGGAATAAATCCATTTGAACTAGAACCTGACACAAAAGGCAATAAGCAATTCTTGAATATACTTGATAAAGTTGCAGAAATACGAGCTTTACTTGCAACAATTTGTAGGAATTATATGGGCAGAACTCTAAACGGAACAGAAATTACAGAAATAGAAATCGTAGTTAATCAATTATATGCAGAAAAACGGAATTACAAGTGATGTTAATTCACTTTTTGAGAAAAAAGGTGGAAAACTTGATAATGGCAAATATGTTATTGGAAGAATTCCAAAGAAAATGCCTACTCTATCTGATTTTCAAAAGAAATTAAAAGAACGAAATAATTGTAATGAACTTGCTGAAATTTTAGTTCCTTTTCTAAAAGGTAATTCACTAGGAATATTTGATTGTGAAAGTAAAATAACATCTGATACAGACATTATAAACTTTGATATGTCTGAAATAAAAGATGAATTTACAAAATTATATGCTTCTTTTGTTATTCTAACTTGGGTATGGCAAAAATTTGTGTTAAAGAATAAAGAAAAACGAAAAATTATAGTTTGTGATGAAGCTTGGCTATTCTTAAAATATCAAGAATCAGCAGAGTTTTTAGTTAATGTCGCTCGTAGGCGGTCGCAAATATAATGTTCCATTATTTATCGGCAGTCAGTTTATAGATGAATTTTTATCTTTCGAAGAACGGTAAAACTATTATAAATATATGTTCAACTAGATATTTATTTAAACAAAGTCCTGGAAGTGTAGATTCTGTTGTGGACTTTTTTAATTTGTCTGAAGGAACTAAGAATTTTCTTACAACTGCAAATCCAGGAGAATGTGTAATCAGCTTGAACAATAGTGTTACAGCAATAAAATTTGTAATTACAGATTATGAAAAAGAATTTGTATTTACTTAAAAGGAGGCGGTCTAATTGAAAAAATTATTAAAAAGTATTTTGATAATAATTACTATTTTTCTATTATGCTCTCCTATGTGTTTTGCAACTGATGATGTAAATTTTAAAGAACAAATAAAAAAAGAAGATGGTTCTTTATTTGAAAAAATTATCGCTGAATGTATTGGTGGAATTGCTCAAACTGTTTTTGACTTTACAACTGGAGAAGCTGCAAATGTTGGTTTTAAAGATTATGATACTTTAATATTCAACAATAATAGTGAAAGTGACAGTTTATCCCCTTTTACTGAAGGATTGTGGAATAAAACAATGGATTGGTACAAAGTATTTGCTATTATTTCTGGAAGTCTAATATTAATTGCAGTATTTATGCTATCTTACAAAATAATGTGTGCAGGTATGAATACAGCAAGAAAAAATGAAGCGAAAGAAAGCCTTACAAGACTGTGTTTCGGAGCCGTTTCAATAGCTTTTGCTCCCCTATTTATTAGATTTCTATTATTTATGAATAATAGCCTAGTACATTTATTAGTAACTGCTGCTAATAGCGGAACACTAGATGCTTCTTTGGGAAATAATATGCTGACATCCATAAGAACTGGAAACGCAATAACAACAGCTTTAGTAATAGCAATGTTTATATATCTATTTGTTAAATTAAATATTAAATTTATTGTTAGACAATTTACAATTATAATATTTACTATATTTACCCCTATTGCAGCTGGTCTATGGATTATAAATAAAAATGTAACTGCTGCATCAATTTGGGCTGGTCAATTAATAATGAATATATTTATGCAATTTATATATTGTTTTCTATTTCTTATATATCTTGCATTTCTACCTAGTGGTGGTGGCTGGGCTATAAGTCTTATATGGGCTATGATGATACTTCCACTTGCAGACGCACTACAAAATTGCTTGCAAAATCTAACTTCAAGAATAGCTGGTGTTGACAATGAGCAAATGACAACTAGAGTTATGGGTATGGGTGCAATGCTTGGCTTTGGACTTGGAGCAATAAAAGAACAATTTAATACTCCTTCATCAGATGTAAAAACAGGAAATTCAAATACTGATAATTCTGCTGGAGGTTTAAAAGGTTTTATATCACGAGCGAAATCTGTTGTTAGCCCTGCAATGAATTTAAGTGATGAAAAAGATTATAACGGAAATGTAAATCCAATTAGAAACGTTGTTTCAAAAGAAAAAACAACCAATACTGTAGCAATTCCAACTTCAAACGGTGCAAATAAAGAAAACATATTAAATGGCAGTAACAATACTCCAAAATCTGTTATGAATAAAGTTGCAAAAACTGGTTTTAATGCTACAAAAACATATTTAAGTATGGGTGCTAAAATGGCAGAAGGCGATTTTAGTAACTCACCATATAAAAGAAATAATAGAAATGTTAGAAAAAATAGTTTTCAAAATACCGAATACATAAATAAAGTCGCAAATAGCAAGACAGTGCAGAAATTAGGTGATGAAAATGAAACTAAAGGACAAGGCTAGAAAAAAAGTAAATGAAAAAATAAAAAAAGTAGCTTTTAAAGTACTAAAACCATTTCTTCCCTTTATCATTGTAATTATAGGAATAGTTTTCGCAGTATGTACTGTTATAGATTCATTATTTACTACTGAAGATGATATGCAAGTTGCTGAGCAACTTTCTAGTGATAATTATGAAGAACAATATGCTGAATGGTTAAATGAAAAAGAATTTGCTCCAACTACAATAATAGATGGCAAAAGGCTTATTCCAACTGGAATGTTCATTTGGCCAATACCTGGATATACAAATATAACTTCTCATTTTGGTATGAGAACACATCCTATTACTCGGTGCCTATAAATTACATAGTGGCACAGATGTAGGAGCTCCCACAGGTAGCGATTTTATTGCTATGGCTGATGGTACTGTTATAAAAGCTACTTACTCTAATTCGTATGGAAATATGGTTATGATAGACCATCGGGAATGATATTATAACTTTATATGCACATGGCTCTGAAATATTAGTTGAGACAAATCAAACAGTAACACAAGGACAAGCAGTTTTAAAAGTAGGCTCAACTGGTTATTCTACAGGACCTCATGCTCACTTTGAAGTTAGAATAAATGGAAGTTTTACAAATCCAGAAGATTATTTTCAAGGAGGTGATTGAAAAATGGTGTTAATATTTACTGATAATGAGCAACTAGATAGAGATTTAAGTAAAAAAATTGAAGATAGTAGAATAGTTTATTATCCTGACTATGTACTAGAAGAAAAAGATGCTACAACTCTAATTGCCACAGTACAAACAAATAAATATAATTTCAAAGACTTTATGTTTAAAGTAAGAGAAAAAAATATACAAGTTATTTTAATTTTAGAGAATGAAAAAGTAAAAGAATTAAAAGATGCTTTATTACTTGGCATTTATGACATTGTTTTTGATTCTTTTAGTTTAGAAGATATAACTGAAAAAATTACAAATCCAAATCATTTCTCTAATGTTTCAAAATACATCAAAGATATCTTAGAACTAGATAATTCCTAGTTCTATTTTATTGCCAAACTTTAATGAAAGGAGGTCTAAAATTTGAGTAAAAAAATCAAAAAAGCTATTGCACTATCAATTATAATAATACTTATTATAGTAGTGGTAATTTCAACATTCTTTATTTTTAAAAATTTAAATAACAAAAAGCAAATAAATAATGTTTGTGAAATTTACTCTAATGATAATATTCAAGAAAGACTAAATGATAAGGTTACAACTACAAAAGATGATTTAGTATTACAAATTGATGGCGAAAAAGTAATCGGTGTTATTAAAATAGAAAAGATTGGTTTTGAAGGTTTAATTTATGAAGGAACAACACTTGACACACTCTCAAAAGGTGTAGGACATTTTGAAAATTCTTCATATTTAGAGGGTAATGTATGTTTAGCAGCACATAACACAAATAAGTTTTGGGCTAAATTACACACATTACAAAACGGAGATAAAATTACATATATTAGTTTTCTTGGTACAAAAGAATATCAAGTAAATAATGTAACAAAAATCTCTGAAACAGATTGGTCTTTATTACAAAATACTAATGAAAATATTTTAACACTTATAACTTGTGTAAAAGGAATACCGTCTCAAAGGCTTTGTGTTCAAGCGTTAGAGGTCAATTAAAAAAATTTTATTTCACCATTGCCAAAACGCAATAAAAGGTGTTACCCTATATATTAATAAATGTAGAAAGGGTGATAAAGTATGAATAAGAAAAAAATATGTATAGGTATAATTATTATTTTAAGTTTAGTCATAGTTATTGTTTTAATGAAAATGTTTTTTTATAATAGACAAGCAAAAATTGAAAATGAAAATATTCCTCAAAATGATATCGAAGAAAATATTGATATTCCAGAAGATATCGTTATTGGAGATAATCCAGTTATAGAGAAAACAACAGAAACTACCTCTACAGCTGAACAAGAGGAAACAACAACATCTTCTAATTCTAAACCTCAAACAACAAGCGAGTCTAACTCTAAAGTTATAACTGAGGTTACAACTAAAACTGAAAATGAAGTAAAACCTCAAATACAGGAAAATCAAGAAACGACTACGCAAGTGCCTATACAAGAACAACAAAATGAACAAACAAAAGAAAATCCCCAAAAGGATGAAAGTACAAAAGTTGAAGAAAAGCAAGAAACAGTTAATGTACCTACTTCCACTCCTGTTGTTGAACCAATAGAAGAAACAAAAGATGAAGAAAAATATGTAAGAAATGATGCAATGATTAATAAAATAAAAGAAGTTATACAATCAAACGAATCTGAATATATGAAAAATTATGGCTATGAAATAGTAGTAGACAGTTCTATAAAAGGACAAGCAAATCCATTTACATTTACTGAAACTAGAGTAAAAGGCTATATAACATATACATTCGGTACGATTAAAATTTACGCTGAAGATTATTACAAAAATGGACAATTAATTATGACAGATTGTTATATTTACTAATTGTAAACATTTTAGGACACCTATTAAGGTGTCTATTTTAATGGAAAAAAGGAGGAAAATTATGAGTAAAACAATAATTAAAAAGTCTGTAGCAGTAATTATGCTACTATTAATGATATTTTCAAGTATTTCGAACATTGTCTTAGCTGTAACAGAAATAGACCAAGCATATATAGAAGATAAAGGTGATGTCGAATGGCACTTGCAGTATTGGAATGAACCAAAAAATGTATGGTCATATATTAAAACAACATATGTAACTTACACAAAAGATGGAAAAGAATATCCTGCCTACTGTTTAAATAAAGAACTTCCTGGCGTTGGAGAAAGAGAAAATTACACAGTTGATATAGAATCAGTTATAGATGATGTACGAGTTTGGAGAACAATTATAAATGGTTATCCTTATAAAAGTGCAGCAGAATTAGGCGTTGCTAATGATTTGGAAGCATTCCAAGCAACAAAACAAGCAGTTTACTGTATATTATATGATTTTGACCCTGCTACAAGATATAGAAGTGCTGAAAATGGTGCAGACCTTAGAGGAGATGCAATAAGAACAGCAATTATAAATATGGTTAATGAAGGTAGATATGGTACACAAACCCCATACACTGCCGGAATTAGTGCAGATAAAGTAGGAAATTTTCTAAAAGACGGAAATTATTATTCACAAGAATTTAAAGTAAATTGTGGAATAACTGCATATGAATACACTATTGCTTCATCAGTTGGAATGCCAAGTGGTGCAATAATAACAGATGTAAATGGTACACAAAAGACTACATTTACTGGTACTGAAAATTTTAAAGTAAAAATTCCTATATCACAAATGAATAAAGATATTAATATTGTATTAAGAATTCGTGGTAAAGCAGACACTTATCCTGTATTTTATGGAAAAACTCGTATTGATGGAACACAAGACTACGCTTTAGCTTTTGATCCACTTGGTGATGTATATGGAGTTACTAACTTGGATATACAAACTAACACAGGAAAACTACAAATAAACAAAACTGATGATGAAACAGGTAATCCAATATCTGGTGTAACATTCCAATTAACAAAGCAAGATGGTACAGTTGTAGCAAATGCTACTACAAATGATAAAGGAATTGCAACATTTAGTGGCCTATATCAAGGAGATTACAAACTAAAAGAAATTTCTACAAATGAAAAATATATATTAAATACATCTACATATGATGTAAATATAGAATATAATGGAACTTCTACAAAAGATATAACAAATATCCACAAAAAAGGTTCTTTAAAAATATATAAAGTAGATAAAGACAATCATAAAATTGCATTAGGAAATGTAAAATTTGATTTATTTTCTGAAGAATTTCAAAAAGTAATTGGAACATATACAACAAATGTAGATGGCGAAATTCAAATTGATAATTTAAGAATTGGTCAATATAAATTAATCGAAAAGAATACAGGAAAATGGTACAATTTAGCAGATGACACAACAGTTGAAGTAAAATGGAATACAACAGAAGAAAATACTATTGAAAATGAACTTAAAAAAGGGCAAGTAAAAGTTATTAAAATAGACCAAGACAACAATCATGTTAAGCTTGAAGGCGTTGAGTTCGAGGTACTTGATGAGAATAACAATGTTCTTGAAAAGATTACTACAGATGAAAATGGTGAGGCATTAACTGCTAGATATCCAATAAGAGATTTTTCAAAATTAAAAATTCGTGAGTCTAAAACACTAGAGACTTATGTGTTATCAGATGAAGTAAAAACAGTAGAATTAAAAGAAAATCAAATCGAAACAGTTACTTTCCAAAATGAAAAGAAAAAAGGTCAAATTAGAGTAATCAAAGTAGATTTAGACAACAACGAAGTTAAACTAGAAGGTGTTACATTCGACATTACTGATGAAAGTGGAAATGTTGTGGATACAATTACAACAGACAAAAATGGCGAAGCAGTAACAAAGCGTCTGTCAATAGACCAAGCATATACTGTAATAGAAAAAGAAACCCAAAAAGAATATGTACTAACAAAAGAAACTCAGACAGTAACTTTAAAACAAGATGAAATAAAAAATGTTACTTTTGAAAATGAAAAACGCAAAGGACAATTAAAAGTTATTAAAGTTGATAAAGACAATAACGAAGTTGTACTTGAAGGCGTTACATTTGAGATTAAAGATGAAACAGGAAATGTAGTAGATATCATTACAACAGCCGAAAATGGCGAAGCTATAACAAAAAGATTGCCTATTGACCAAAAATATACAGCAGTTGAAACGGAAACAAAAAATGAATATGTATTAACAGAAGAAACTCAAACAGTAGAACTAAAAGAAAATGAAATCACATCAATTACATTTGAAAATGAAAAAATCAAAGGATATGTAGAAATAACAAAAGTTGATAGTAAAACAAAAGAAACATTAAAAGATGCTACTTTTGGAATATATGATATGGGAGATAATGAAATAGCACAAATCACAACAGATGAAACAGGAAAAGCTACAAGTGAGCTACTCCCTATTGGAAAATATTACTTAAAAGAATTAGATACTGGTTCTGTTTATTATTTGTTAAATGAAAATACCTATGAATTTGAAATAGTTAAAAACTATGAAACAGTATATGTAACAATAGATAATGATAGTGTAGATATTGAGGTTACAGTAGATAAAGAAGGAACTACTGAAATTAAACCTGGAGAAAAAGTTAATTATACTTTCACTAATGTCGGAAACGCATCTAATGTATATTTAGAAAATTTTAAATGGTTCGATTATATTCCAACAGATTATATAAGATTAGAAACTATGACAACAGGAACTTGGAATCAAGACTTAAATTATAATGTATATTATAAAACAAATAAGTCTGATGATTATATACTATTTCAAGAAAACTTAAATACAAAAGAAAATTATGATTTAGATTTTACAACTGTAGAACTTGCTGAAGATGAATATATTACAGAAACCTGTTTTGATTTTGGAAAAATAGATGTGGGCTTCAAAGAAATTACATCCCCTACAATGCAATGCAAATCATTTGATACATTACAAGATAATGATACATTTACAAATCATACAAAAACAGTTGGAACTTATTTTGGTGTAACTGCTGAAGCAATTAGTAAATGGACTACAATTACACATGTACCAGAAGAAAAACACGAGCCAGTCTTACCAAGGACCGGAAAATAAAAAAAAAATTAGCAATCCTTTATAAATTTGCCCTTCAAAAATTTAATTTATAGGAGGATTTTTAATTATGGAAATTACAGATATTAAAATTTTTAAAGCAAAAAAGAGAGGTCCAGTATTGGCCTATGCAAATATTATATTAAATAATTACTTTATTATTAGAAGGATTACTTTAATTGAGAAAAATGGTAAAAGGTATCTATCAATGCCTGCCACGATAACACGAGAATCAATATATGCAGACAGAAAAGAATATAGAGATATTTGCCACCCACTAAATAATGATGTTAGAAAAGAACTAACAAAGAAAGTTTTTGCAGCTTATGATGAATTTATAAAAACAGTAGAATAAAAGTAAAATCCTTTTTATTTGCCCTATCATTACATAAGAAAGGACTTTAGCTATGATTATAAGTGAAAAATTATTCAAAGAATTAGAAACTTTAAATATAGAAATCGAAAATGTACTAAAGAATAATAGTTTAACAGATTTACAAATAGAAAGTTTCTTTAGAAATTTTGAAAAAAGAAGATATAATATTTTAAGTGAAATAAAACTATACAATAAAAATGTAGAATATGAATATGAAAAAATAAAAACTATTGATAATGAATATAAGGCCAAGCTTGAGGACAATATTTTAAAAATATATGTTCCAGAGACAATGCCAGGATATAAAAATTTAAAAACACATACATACAAAAGAATATTATTAAATGTTGCAGAAATTACCAAAAAGTTTAAAGGAGCATTTGATAGTAAAGTATTTATTCTAATAAAAGTATTTGACAATATTACTGGGTGGGATATTGACAATAAATATATAAAGCCTATTGCAGATGCTTTGATAATGTCAGGTGTTATTCAAGATGATAATATTGATAAAATGTTTTATGCTGTAAAAGGAGAATTTTCTGATAATCCTCATACTGAAATTTATGTTCTTGATAGTAAAAATATTAGCCAATTTTAAGGAAAATACAGTAGCAAAAAATATGGTTTTTTCAAGAATTTTCAAAAAAAATTTTACCATAGGTTGCAAAATGCAAACTGCTTAGGGTTTCAAGGGTTAGAAAATTTTCAATCCCGACTTTGGCGTATGGAGGTATGGAAGCAAGAGCGATAGCTCGAGCTGGAATACCATAAGTGGACTATTCAAGAAAAAATTTTAGTTAGTTGGAGGTGATATTTTGAACTATTTTCCAAACGGTGATGAAGAAATAAATTTGATTAAGTTTATATCTAAGTATCAATATCTGAATGTGAATGATTCTAAATATTTTTTTAGTAGTAAGAAATATTATAAACAAAGAATTAGTAATTTGGTTAATAAAAAGATGTTAAGAAGAATCAAATTAAACTTAGTTTTAGATGAATTAGGTATTGAATATTCGAAAATGTTTCAATTTGAATATAATAAACTTAATAGAGATAAAAAGTATCTATCAAGGTTGTTATATTTAAGCAATTTAGGAGCATTTTATAATAATTGTAATACAGTAAAATTCATACCATCATTTGACATGAAAGATAAAGCACAATTTACTATTACTGCAAGACGATTCGTTGGAATACTAGATATTAGTGGAATTGAATATTTAACATATTATATATCAGAAGAACACAACGAAAAATATTTGAAATCAGTTATATATGATATTCAAAAAGAAAGAAATTATAAGAATATAATTATTCTTGTAAATGATAAAAATAGAATAAAAATAAATGATTTTACATTTGGTGCAAATCAAGTATTAATATTAGAAGATACAGAAGAAAATAGAGAAGAATTAAAGTATCTAAACAGTATTGATTGGTATAATGTTGTGAAAAAAATCTATAAAAACGATAAAATATATTTATCTGACTATAACTTTTGCGAATATACCAATTACAAGAATAAATATATCTCAACATTTTACTTTTTAGATACTGAAAAAATAAATAGAATTAAATATTTTCTAAGAGAAAACAAAAATAAAAATGCAGATATTATTTGTAGTGCTAAGCTTAAAGCTGAATTAATAAAAGAACTTCCCAACTGTAATTATATTGTTATAGACTTGGAAGAATATATTGATAAAGAAATATTTGTGTATGATTAAAAAAGTATGTTTTTACATATTTTTATTTTTTTGTTTACTCTTAAATATTGTGATAGATATTAATATAAAAAATTATTTTTATATCTTAAATATATGCTTTGGAAAAAATATTATTATAACTTCCAAACTATATGCTTTTATTTGTGCCACAATTGCCATAATTTCAATTTTTATTATCATAGACATATTACTTGTCTTTTTTAAAAATGAAGTTCAAAATAAGGGCATTAAATTTAAAACAGAAGATGGAACTCATGGCACTGCAAATTGGATGAATGAAAATGAAATGAAAAATATACTAGGAGCAAATGAAACTCCTGGTATTATCTTAGGCAAATATAATGATGATATTATAAAACTACCATTTGACAGTTATTTTAATAAAAACATAAGTGTATTTGGTAGTAGTGGCAGTATGAAAACAACATCATTTTTGCTTACAAATTTGTTGGAATTATCTAAATATAAAAAATCAATAGTAGTAACAGATCCAAAATCAGAAATTTATAGAATTACATCAAGTTATTTTAAAAATATTGGTTATACTGTTAAAGTGTTCAATTTAAAGGATATGAGACACTCTGACAGGTGGAACCCACTTGGCGAAAATGAAACAATTACAGATGTTCAAACTTCAAGTGATGTTATTATAAGTAATACACAAAGACATGACAAAGGTGGAGATGAATTTTGGCCTCGTGCTGAAGAAAATCTATTAAAAGCATTTGAATTTTATTTTTTAGAAGCATTGATTGATAAAAATAATTTAACAAATGTATATAAAAAAGTGGCAAGTGGAGATATAAACGAAATAGATAATATTTTCAAAGGTCTTTCTCCAGAAAGTCCAGCAAGAATGAGTTATAATATTTTTGCAAGTGGTAGTGATACTATAAAAGCAAGTGTTCTAACAGGTTTAGGAACTAGATTACAGGCATTTCAAAATGAAGATTTACAAAGGCTAACTTCTGAAACAGATATTGATTTGACTTTACCTGCAAAGCAACCTTGTATTTATTATGTTGTAACAAGTGATGTAGATTCAAGTAATGACTTTTTAGCATCACTTTTTTTTACTTTTCTTTTCATAAAATTAGTACGCTATGCAGACTCAAAAACTGATGGAAAATGTGATATAGATGTTTTCTGTTTTTTAGATGAGTTTTGCAATATCGGAGCTATTCCGGATTTCAACAAAAAAATCAGTACAGTGCGTAGTCGACAAATAGCATTAATTCCTATATGTCAAAATATAGCTCAAATTAGAAGTCGCTATCCAAATGATATATGGCAAGAGATAATAGGAAATTGTGATACAAGACTTGGTCTAGGAACAACTGATACTTTAACAGCTCAATATTTCTGTGATTCCATAGGAGTATCAACTGTAGAAACAGAAAGCGTGAAAAAATCAAATTCTATTGAAGGAGATATTGGCGAGTATGGACAAAAGAATGTATCTACTTTGAAAAGAAATTTATTAAATATAGATGAAATAATGAGATTACCTGCTAATAAATTGCTTGTTATATTAAGAGGAAATAAACCATTATTGTTAGATAAGATGTTTTATAAAACACATCCTTTGGCCAAAAAATTAAAAGATAGCTCTATTTATGATTATAATCCAGCATGGACTAAAAACAATCCAGTTGTAAATGCTAAGAACACTGAAAATACTGAAAAAAAGGAAATAACAAAAGACAATAAAAAGAAAGCAAAACTAAGTTTTGATACTTTCTAATGAAAAGGGGTGATACTTTGGAAGACTTATCAATAAAGGAACTTTTGAGAAGTAAAGAAGAAAAAAGAATATTAACAGGCAGAATCAGTGGTATTGAAGATGAATACTACAAATATAAAAATGAAAATATTCCATGTGCAATAGTTTGGTATAAAGAAATTAAAATACTAATACCCAGTACACATCTAGGAACAAAGACAATAAACAAATCTATGATAAGAGGAATGCTTGGAGCAGAAATTGATTTTATTGTAATGGAAATAGATACAACTTCTAATATAGCAATAGCAAGTAGAAAAGATGCTATGGAATTGAGGTCAAAAATAGAACTACCTAAATTAAAAGTAAATGATACCGTTAATGTTAGAATTTTAGCTGTTGGAGTAAAACATATTATAGTAGAACTATATGGAAAAGAGGTAATTATAAAAGCTGATAATCTTCAGCATACATATATTTTAAACTGTAAAAATTATTATATGCCAGGAGGATATCTAAAGGTTAGGATAAAAAACATAGATATCCCAAAAGACATATTTGAATTAAATGCCAAAGAACTTACAATAAATCCATTCAAATTTATTAGAAGGTTCATTACAGAGAATGGCGAATATACCGGAACAGTTGTGGCTTTTCCAAAAAATAAAAGTGGAATTATTGTTCAACTTGATAATACAGGTATGACTTGCTTAACAAGGGTTCCTGCAAGATTTAATGATTATCCACATTATTTGGATAAAGTGTTAATAAAAATAAGTGAAATTAGGGAAAATAAAAAGATGATTTATGGCTATTTGATGCGAATAATTCGATAGAACATTTTTTTGTATAAAATGTCTTTGTTCGCTTGATTTTGTTGATGAAATGTTATAAAATATTGGCAACCTTACGCAGTATGAAAGGCCAGCCCTTTCTGAAGGGCGGAAAGGAGGCTATTGTTTTGAATAACAGTGAATTAATTCTGCGTTTAGTTGAGCAGTTAGTAGCAGAAAAAGAAAAAAATTTCATCTTACAGCAGGCACAACAGCAACAACTAATGCAAGATGACAGCAAAGCTAAGACTAAAGAGTAGCAATACATAGTCGATAGAGTGGGATTCGCAGCCTGCTCTATTTTTTTAGGCATAAAAAAAGTATGTGCATTCGCAGGTACACATACAACTATGTCTTGAATAACAGTGATATTCAAAGCTCATTTATTTTGTAACTTAATAATAACACATATTTTGGAATTTGTCAAACAATTTTCAAAAATCAATGTTACTACTATTAGTATATACAAAAATGCTTGAAAACTCAACAATTTTATAAAAAAAAGTATGTGCATTCGTGGTACACATACGACTACATATTTGAATTGCTAACGATATTTCAAATACATTTTTTTGTAACTTAATAATAACACATATTTTGAAATTTGTAAAACATTTTTTAATTTAAAGGAGGAAATTTTTATGGTAGATAAATTAAAAGTAATTAATTTTTTGCAAGACTTTGGGTGTGCTAGACTAGACCAATTACAGAAATTATATAATGCACCTGAAGATAATTTCAAAAACATTTTAACAGGGAATATGGTAAGTAGGAAAGGAGATGTATTTGTTCATAATACTAAAACTATTGATAATAATATGCTTGTAGCATTAGATGTATTATGCAAATATAAGGTTAGATTAAAGCAATTCTACAAGGGTTATAAACCAGTTTATATAACCTTTCTAACAAAAGAAAATATACTATATCATATAATTGTAGCAGATGAAGGAAATGAAAAGGGAATTGTTAAACTCGTAAACGCCTATCCTCCTTCACTCCCTAAGGCTGACAGACTAATTTTAGCTTTTAAGGATAGGGGAGAGTTAGAAAATATTAAGTGTGAAATTCCCTATCTTTATTGTACTTATCCAAGTTTAGAAGTGATAAATGAGGATGCAGAGTATTGATTTTATTAGTTTTTAGCCCTTATATTACTAAATTAAAAATGATTCCTATTTTTAGCTTTTCATCATTATTAATGACATATCCTTGTAAAGAGGTTTCTATTTCCAATTCAAGCTGTTGCCATATTGGATACACATAAAAAAGGAAGAGCCTAGAATGACCCTTCCCCCTCAGTGAAATTAAGCTTTGGGTTATAAAGTGTTATGGTTCCGTATAAAAGGCACCATTAATATATGCTGGACCTACCATTTTTATAATGTATGAGCCTCCATCAGTATTCGTCACAACATCTGCCCAATGATCTCCTTCAGTATTCCAAGTGGCAATGTGTCTTGTCACACCATTTTTTATTACATTGATACTAAGATTCAATGTAGGTTCGTACAACTGAGTCATAAAAAAATGGACTTTTAGATTACTACCCTTTGGTGGAGTTACTGTGATTTGCATTCCTCTAGTACCAACGTAATGAGGCAAATTATTAGTACTCCAAATATCCACATTACATGGCATAATACCTGTTTCACCTGTAGCATCTGTTACATTTTCATTCCGAACAACCGAATTATCATTGTTTTCAGCTGCGAATGCAGTTGTAGATACACAAGTAAAAAGCATACAACAAGTTAAACAAATTGCTAAAATTTTCTTCATGTTAATATCCTCCTAGTTTTTGTTTTGCTAATGCTCAATTCCACTAAGTACTACTGTCTTGCATTTTAACAAGAACAGAATTATTATAAAATACAGCTAAAAAAATGTCAATATTTTCAAGTAAAATTGTAAAATAATGTAAAACGTTCAAATGAATATAATATATTATATAGCATAAAATCCAATAAATCAGTATATGTATAAAATATAGTGGTTTATTGAATTTATTGTATTCCAAGATATCTCTCCTGTTGCTTTATTTCTAATATATAATATATATATTCTTTAAAAACTTTTCAATTAAAAGTAGATTTCACCTTTGATATAATTTCAGAAACACATTCATTTATTTTACTTTGATTAATACATACAGAAGCAATTGGTATTAATATTACTATATATGGAATTATATACCTTGATTTTGCTTCCCATAATATATGAAATGCAAATCCACCAATAAAAATAGTAACTAGAAATATTATATCTAAAGAAAGATTTTTTCTGTTTTGTATAATATTTATTAGACAACATAAGCAAGTTACCATTAATAATACTTTTTGGTAAAATGTTAATGGAACTGTAAAATTTTCTAAAGGATCATTTTCCTGTGTCAAGTTACTTCTTACTGCTGAATATGTATTTTCAGTCCACATTGATGCTATTTTCATAGTATAAAAATCAAAGGTGTATCCTATATTTTGTGAAAAATATACAAGTCTCTCTTTAATTCTATCTACATATTCTTTTTTGGCTTTTTCTGGATTCTTTTGTGCTGGTTCAGCTATACTTTCACTATACCATCCATTTCCCCTTGGTGATTCTTCCATTGCCATTAAAATATAACTTATAGTAGGATATCCTTTATCTTTAGGCATATTATATTTGTCTAACCAATAATTTTTAACTAATGTTGAAGGAATAATGGATATGATAATATATAATATAATTACTATTATATTAATTATATTATTTTTATAATTTTTTTCGGTAAAATGCTCGAATATATTTAACAACAAATAAATTACAGTTGCTATTATAAATATTAAACTATTCATTCTCATCATATATGCTATCATTGTAAGTAATGAAGAACAAATTGGATAAATAATTTTTTGTGTTTCTGTATATTTCATCATAAAATAAACAGAGAATAAACACAAAGCTAAACTTGGTATATCGCCATATATAAAAGTTGATAACATTGGCAATGATATAAATGTCAATATTAATGTAAAGAATAATATTTTATTTGTTTTATATTTTTTATCTAATTGCTTTACTATTTTATATAATGCAATAACAATAAAAATATTTCCAATAACATTTAAAACTCTAAGTATTTCAAGCGTGTCAAAATGTATTATATTAAAGAAAACATTATATACAAACGCTAATGGAATTTGTTGATGATATAATTGCATATATTCACTTAGTGGGATTCCAGCATATGTCATATTTGGCAAAAATTCTTCTAAATTACCTCTATAAAAAGTTTGGGCCAAATTACAAATATGAATTTGATCTCCTACTACTGGTGGTCTTACTACAATTATCCATATTATATTAAATATTATATAGGTAATTAATGATGTAATTAATAAATACTTTTTAAACTTCTTTTTATACTGAAAATCTGAATCTTTATATATTTTCTCATTAATTTTTTTAGTAAATCCATATATTAATCCTCCCACCAATACAAGTCCTATAATATATATAAAACTATTTGTATTAATAGTAATATGTTCCGAAACATCTAGATTTGCCGTTAAAAATAAATTCAAACAAAAAACTATTGTTAAAAACAATATTCCTACCAAATATACTATCTTTTTCATTGTGCATACATCTCCTTATATTTTTTATTATCATAGCATAAAATATAAAAAAATCAAACAGATTTTGACATTTTTTAATAAATTCTGTTAATATTACTTCATAATTTCTATCAAAGTATAATAAAATAGAAAATATATTTATAAAAAAAATACCTACCCTATTTTAAAATAGAGTAGGTATAAAAAATTATATTTATGCTGCATTTTTCAATTCGTATGCAACATTAAAATCTTCATCAAAAAAATCTTTATAATTGTTAATATATTTGATATCTAAATTATAGTCCAATGGTATCAAATCCCTAAATATACGATTTATGATATAATCTAAATTTGTATTTGCCTGTGGTAATCTAAGTACAAATATAATATTTTTAATATTTGTATTTTCAATTTCCTTCAAAATCATATATGAATTAGATATATTTTGAAATGCAATCATAGGTTGATTTATAGTTTCTTTTATTAAATTGCCTAATAGGAAATTATCAGTTAATATAACATCTGTAGAGTCTTGTGTTATATTGTTTCTCATAATCCAGCTTTTTGCATTTGTTCCATTTATTTTATTATTGCTAGAGAACCATATATCTGAATTATTATTAAATGGCTTATCTAAATGAACTGATAATCCCTGTATATATCCATTTGAATCATATACGGGCACATAAAATCCATCCATTCTACTAAAACACCATTTAAAATCTTCTTCCTGATAAAATCCAGGAATTCCGCAAAGGTTATATTTTTTTGATAATGCGTTTCCAATTAATCTTCTTTTAATATAATTTTTGGGCACAGTCCTATATAATTGATTATCTATTGAACTGTCTAAACAGCCTAAATTTTGTAGATATTTTCTATGTTTAGGTTCTAATCTTAACATATCTAAAAATTCTCTATAAACTGCATCTCTGATTTCGATATCTGCTAATAAGTTAATTGGACTTATTTCAATAGGTGATTTATTTTGTGAAAAACATTCTCTTTCTAATAATTCTTTGTATGCTTTTTTGTTATCTATTCCTTTTATTTTAGCATACAATCCTACTGAATAACCTCCAGTACCACATCTACAACAACAATATTTATTTGTTTGTGAATTTAAAATCATTGTTGATATTTTACTATTCTTGTTATAACCGGCAAAAAGGGCATATAACTTTATGCTCATAGCCATTTTCTTCAACTATTTCTAAACATAGATGATATGCTACATTTAGAATATTTATGTGTTTTTGTACTTCCTGAAAATCCAATTTTTCCATATTTTTTTATCCTTTCTTTGTTTATTTTTTATTCCATGAATACATAACATCATTATTGCATTTGACAACAAAATCTTTTCTGTTTATAAATTTCTTATTGTATTTTTTTAATATTTCTACAAGGCTTACCAAGTCCTCCAAATATGGAGCCGTTAGTATTATTTTTCCTTTTTTGTATAAACAAAACATTTTAAGCACCTTCCTTTATATATGGTAAAATTACCATAATATCTTTAATTAATTGTTTTTTATTATATATATATTCCCTGATAACATCTGCTTGGGAATTTACTATGTTTTTTCCTTTAAACATATCTGTAAAAGAATCAAAAGAACTTGCATAATCTACAAGTTCTTTGTGTTGTTCTATATTAGGAAAGTAATAAACATTTGATAAAAAAAGAATGATATAAAATATAAAA
>ENA-ORPH01000571-ORPH01000571.1-human-gut-metagenome-genome-assembly--contig:-NODE-571-length-40880-cov-5.803037_pt1 | contig 40880 bp, 40 predicted proteins | sample MGYA00242142_ERZ509074 | MGnify/ENA primary metagenome ERZ509074 (study PRJEB26280, sample SAMEA2338724) | human gut metagenome | biome: human gut; feature: human-associated habitat; material: faeces...
CAAAGATTTAAGAGTAATGTGTAATCCAAACTTTTTTGATTTTGAAACAACAGAAAATTTAGAACCTATTACTTCTGGAATTGGACAAGAACGTGGCATTAAAGCTTTAGAATTTGGTCTTAATGTAAATGTTAAAGGGTATAATATTTACCTAGAGGGTCCTAGTGGTGTTGGTAAGACTATGTATACAAAAAATTATTTGGATACAATTGCTAAAAAGAAAAAAGTTCCAAATGATTGGTGCTATATATATAATTTTGATAGACCAAATGAACCTATTGCGGTCTCTCTTCCTGCTGGTCAAGGAAAAGAATTTAAAAATACTATGGATACTTTTATTAAAGATATAAAAGTTGATATAAAAAATACATTTAATAATGATGATTTTGAAAAAGAAAAAACTATCATTAGACAAGAATTCGAAGAAAAAAGAAATGTTTTAATGGAAAACTTAAATAAAAAAGCTTTAGAACATGGTTTTTTTGTTAAAAGTGCACAAAATGGTATTTACATGATGCCAGTAATAAATGGTAAAACTATCGAAGAAGAAGAATTTGATAAATTAGACGAAAGTATAAAAAAAGAATTTGAAGATAAATCTGGAATAGTTCAACAGCAAATAATTGAAGCAATTAGCGAGATTAAAGCAATAGAAAAAGAAGCAGATAAAAAAATAGAAGAATGGCAATCTAATATCGCCCTACTTACTATAAATGTTCATATAAATAATGTAAAATCAAAATTTAAAAGAAATAAGAAGATTACTAAATTTCTAAATGATGTAAAAACTGATATTTTAAAAAATATTTCTGCATTTACAGCAGAACCTAATAATAATCAACCTCAAAATGGCCCAAGAATGGAATCTCCTGCACCATGGCTTAATTACAGGGTAAACTTGTTTATAGATAATAGCAATTTAGAAGGTGCACCAGTTATAATGGATTCTAATACTTCTTATCCAAATTTATTTGGAAGACTTGAATACGAAAATTACTATGGTGCTTTAAAAACTGATCATACTATGTTAAAACCTGGTTTACTTCACATGGCAAACGGTGGATATATTATGTTCCAAGCAGATGATATCATACAAAATAGCCTATGCTATGAATCATTAAAAAAGGCACTAAAGGTAAAAGAACTAAATATAGAAAATGCTTCTGAGCAACATTCTTCTATGGTAATGATTTCTTTAAAACCTGAGCCAATCCCTTTAGATTTAAAGGTTATTATAATTGGTAATAGCAATATTTATCATACCCTGCTTGCTGTGGATAATGATTTTAGAAAGTTATTTAAAATAAAAGTTGAATTCGAAGACGATGCTCCTCGTAATTCTGAAAACATGATAAAACTTGCTAGGTTTGCACATGGATTTTGTGCAAAAGAAGGGTTACCTCAACTAGATAGAACTGGTGTCGCAAGTTTAGTTGATTATGCTACTGTTCTTGCAAATGATAAAGAAAAAATTTCTACTAAATTTAATGACTTGTCAGAAATTCTTGGTGAAGCTGCAACTTGGGCAAAACTTAGTCGTTCTAAACTGATTACAGATAAATTTATTCATAAAGCTTTAAAAGAAAGAATTGAACGTGTAAAAAAATATGATACTCATTATTTGGAAATGATAAAAGAAAACACTTTATTAATAGATACATCTGGAGCTAAAGTTGGACAAATTAATGGACTTACAGTTTTAACTATAGGTGACTATTCTTTTGGAAAACCTACAAAAATAACGGCTAATACTTACGCTGGAAAACAAGGAATTGTTAATATAGAACGTGAAGTTGACCTTTCTGGCTCTTCTCATTCTAAAGGTGTATTAATACTTACAGGTTATCTAGGACAAAAATTTGCACAAGATTTTCCTCTTGCTTTAACTGCAAGTGTATGTTTTGAACAATTATATAATGGTGTTGATGGAGATAGTGCTTCTAGTACAGAGCTATACGCCCTACTTTCTAGTTTGTCTGAAATACCAATAAATCAATCTTTTGCAGTTACAGGTTCTGTAAATCAAAAAGGTGAAATACAACCTATTGGTGGTGTTAATGAAAAAATCGAAGGATTTTTCCAAATATGTAAAGACAGAGGCTTAGATGGTAGTCATAGTGTTATAATTCCTGTTCAAAATGTAAGAAATCTTCATTTAGATGATGAAGTTGTAGATGCTGTTAAAAATGGATTATTCCACATTTATGCAATTTCTACAATTGATGAAGGTATCGAATTATTAACAGGTGTACCTGCTGGAACTAAAGATAAAAATGGAAAGTTCCCTTCTGGAACAATTAATTATCTAGTTTATGAAAAATTAAAAAAATATTCTGGATTAGAAAATAATAAATAAATTTATAAAAACACTTGATAATAAAATCAAGTGTTTTTCTTATGGAATAATTTATTTATAAATTTTATAATTTTTTGAATTATACTTTCTTTTTGAACTTTTATTGGTAAATTTTTTTCTTCTTGTTGTACTATATTCTTTTTTCCTCTATTTTCTAATATTTTTTCTGGATTATATTTCTCTTTCATCTCTTCTCTATATTTCTTCTCATTTTCGTCATAGATTTGCTCTAGTTCTTTTTTTTCTTTTTCATCTTCACACAAATATTTTAAGTAAACCATTGCAATTAAATTCCAAGTTTCTTCTTGTAAATTTTGTTTTTCTATAGGAATATCCATTGACAATTTTTTTGTAGTCTCTTTATCTTTTTCATCTTTAAAATATTGTTTTAATTTACTCGGAATTTTCTCTTTTTCTGCTCTTGGCAACAATTCTATAAAACTATCTATTTCTGCATATGCAATTCTCGTACTTTTAGTCATCTCCATACTCTTGTCCCTTTTTCCCCGTATTTTTCATTATTAAACCTCTTTTAAATAATTCTCTTTGCTTTATAAGTTCTACTTGTTTTTGCATGCCGGAAGTTCTTGCTCTTGTTTTGGTTCCATCTACAGCACTCCTTAAAAATTCATTGCCGGCTTCTTCCCTACCAACTAATATTCCAATATTTTCTTTTGAAGTCGCTTTATCTACTGTACTATTTAAATTCTCTAAATCATCATTTAAACGTTTATGCAATGCCTCTACATTTTTTTCATTATTTTCTCTTTGTCTTTCTTGTAATAACTGTTTCATATCTGTAACTAGAGCATATTTTTGTCTATCATATAATTGTTGATTCGCTGTACCTGCTGGAATCATATGTGCTTCGAATGTTGTATCAATTAATTTCTCACTCATATCTGCAAAGGCTGTCCCTTGTTTATCTATTCCAGGTATTAACTTTTTAGTATCTATATAATCTTGTATAAACTCATCAATATTTATACTTCTTTTAGTGCCACTAATTCTTGCTGTACTTATTACATCTTGCTCTTTTGACATGCCATGCGAATATGAACCAAGTTCTATACCTTCTTCAATTACTTTGAAAGTAACACTATTTAAAGTATCCTCATATATTGATTGCATTCCTACTATAAATCTAGAATCGACCTTTCCATTAGATATTTCTATTCCTTGTGTTTTAGTATTAATTACTACATCCAATAATTTTTCACCTAACATAATAATTCCATAAGATGTCGTCTCTGGATTGCCCGTTTCATTGTTTTTGTATGTAAATAGCTTAAATCCAGAAGACTCACTAGAGTAATCATTCAAAGATAATCTACTTAGCCTTCCCCCTTCTGTATCTATTACTACTAAAAATTGTTTATCATCATTAAATTCTACAAAAGTATTTAAATTTTCTAATCCATCTATATGAACTTTCTTAAATGTTGGCATTTCCAAATCATATTCATATTGTTGTTCTAATTGTGAAAGATTTTCTATAGTTCTTGCAAAAGTTTGTGCATTTCCTAATATCTCTAATGCATTCTTAGTTTTTAAATTTCCACCTATTCTCTTTAGTGTGTCTACGACCTCTTCATTTGAAAATTCTGTTGTTGCAGCTTGTATATCTGCTATTTTTCTCATCGTAGTAAAAAAATCCTTGCACTCATCTTTATACAAAAATGTAACTACTAATTTTCCAGTTGCATTTTCATTTAATGTTCTATATGGTTCTTCCACTTCTTGATTTATATATGTTTCTTCAATAGATAAATATCTACCTAAACTTCTTCTAGCAATTCTTGAGTCGATATCTTCTGTAATTTTAGCTACAATTTGTCTTTTTTCTTCTTCTGATTTGTTAAAAATAAGGTGACTATTTTGAATCATTTTTTCAATTATATTTTTCCTAATAAATCCGTATTGCTCATATATTTCTTTATACTCTTTTCTATTTGTATCTAAAATTTTTAAATATCTAAGTATCTCTACTTGTTCATCAATAAACTTATTAAAATCTATTCTATCTGCTTTAATATGTTTAAATCGTGTAATTTGTTCTTGTTTATATATATAATAAAAACTAAGTAATCCACTTATTCCATCTTTCAAATTTTGATCTGCTGTTTTTAATTCTTGTGCTGTTGCCCTTTTTTGACTATATATAATAGAATGATAGTTTTCTAAGTTTATATCTAGATTCTCTCCTATTTTCATCATTATTTGGAACAAATGATTCTCTGCTCCTTTAGCCAAATGAAAATAAAACTTATCACCTTGTTTCGAAAAATAATCTTTTAATATAATATTTCCAAACATAGAATATGCTAAAAAAACCATTTCAACATTTTTTGGATAACTGTATTCTGTTCTATTATACATCGCTTTTTTACAAAATTCTGTTATTCCCTCTCCCCAAAATCGGTTAAATCCTCCAAGACCATCTACTATAGAATGAAATATCTCATGAGCATTTGTATCTTTATTGTCACCTACACCTTTTCTTAATACTATATTTTCTTTTTGGGTTGGATTCAAGGGTTGCACATGATAACCTGCAACCCATCTATTATTTTTTAAATATTCATCTTCATTCTCAGTTAACGCTTTAAATATGATATCTCTAATTCCAATAGTTAGATTTTGTTTATCTACCCATTTTATAAATCCTGTTCTTCCTAAGTAATTATAAATATCATAATAACATTCATATACAATTTGTCTAATGTCAGCTTGAATATGTTGATTTAATTTTAAATTTTTTTCTATTTCTGAAAAATTCATAAAATATCCCTATCTTTTTATTTTCCTTTTGTATACTACCTATTCTTCATTTATCGCTGCTTGAGCTGCTGCAAGTTTTGCAATTGGTACTCTGTAAGGTGAACAAGATACATAATCTAAACCAAGTGCATTACAAAATTCTACAGAAGCAGGATTTCCACCATGCTCACCACAAATTCCAATTTTTAAATCTGGTCTTGTTTTTCTTCCTAGCTCAACTGCTATTTTCATTAATTTACCTACACCTTTTTTATCTATTGTAGCAAATGGATCAAAATCATAAATGTTTTTAGAATAATATTCATTTAAGAACTTACCTGCATCGTCTCTACTAAATCCAAATGTCATCTGTGTTAAGTCATTCGTTCCAAATGAGAAAAACTCTGCTTCTTTAGCTATTTCATCAGCGGTTAATGCTGCTCTTGGAATTTCTATCATTGTTCCTACATGATATCTCATTTCTATATTTGCTTCTTCCAAAATTTTATCTGCTGTTTCTGTAACTATTGCTTTTACATATTTCATTTCTTTATATTCCCCAACTAAAGGAATCATTATTTCTGGAATTACATTCATTCCTTCTTTATTAACATTTATTGCAGCTTCTATAATTGCCCTTGTTTGCATTTGAGCTATTTCTGGATATGTTACATCTAATCTACAACCTCTATGTCCCATCATTGGGTTAAATTCGTGTAACTTTTGGATTGTTTCCCTTATCTTTTCTTCTTTTATATTCATTTCTTTTGCTAGGTCATATATATCTTTATCTGTTTTAGGTAAAAATTCATGTAATGGTGGATCTAATAATCTAATTGTTACTGTATATCCATTCATTGCTTTATATAATTCTTCAAAATCTGCTCGTTGCATAGGTAATAATTTTGCTAATGCAACTTTCCTTTGTTCTACTGTTTCGGAAAGAATCATTTCTCTTATTGCTTTTACTCTTTCTGGTGCAAAAAACATATGCTCTGTTCTACATAAACCAATTCCTTCTGCTCCAAATTCATAGGCTTGTTTTGCATCTCTTGGAGTATCAGCATTTGCTCTAACTTTTAATTTTCTATATTGATCTGCCCAATTCATAAGTTCTGCAAAATTTCCAGAAACAGTTGCAGGTACAGTATCTATTTTTCCATCATATACATTTCCAGTTGAACCATCTAAAGATATATAGTCACCTTCCATATATTCTGCGCCATCTGGTAATTCGAAATATCCTTCTTCTTCGTTTACAACTATGTTAGAACATCCTGCTACACAGCAAGTTCCCATTCCTCTTGCAACAACTGCAGCATGTGATGTCATTCCTCCTCTTACAGTTAATATTCCTTTGCACACATTCATACCATCAATATCATTTGCAGATGTTTCTAAACGTACTAATATTAATTCTTTTTCTCCTGCTTCGTGTAATTGTACTGCTTTTTCTGCACTAAACACAACTTTTCCTGTTGCAGCTCCTGGTGATGCTGCTAACCCTTGTGCTATTTGTCTTGCATATTTTAATTTTTCTTTATCAAAATTAGGATGCAATAATTGTTCTAATTGTTTTGGCTCTACTCTTAAGACTGCTTCTCTTTCGTCTATTAACCCTTCTTTTACTAAATCTACAGCAACTTGCAAAGCTGCTTGTGCAGTTCTTTTTCCATTCCTTGTTTGTAGAATATATAAATTTCCATGTTCTATCGTAAATTCTAAGTCTTGCATATCTTTATAATGCTTCTCTAACTTTTTAGCACTTCTTACAAACTCATTATATACATCTGCATTAAGTTCTGCTAATTTATCTATTGTCATAGGAGTTCTTATTCCTGCTACTACATCTTCTCCTTGTGCATTCATAAGAAATTCCCCATATATTTTGTTTTCTCCTGTTGCTGGATTTCTAGAAAATGCTACACCTGTACCACAGTCATCTCCCATATTTCCAAATACCATCATCTGAATATTTACAGCTGTTCCCCAATCTCCTGGTATATCATTTAATCTTCTATATTTAATTGCTCTAGGATTGTTCCAAGATTTAAATACAGCTTCTATACATTCTAATAGTAAAGCCTTTACATCTTGTGGGAATGCTGAACCAGTTTGGTTATAATATATTCCTTTAAATACTTTTACTAAATCTTCTAGGTCATTTGCATCCATATCTATATCTTGAGCAAGACCTCTTTGCATTTTTTTAGTATCTATGGCTTTTTCATAAACACTGTTAGGAATTCCTTTTACTACATCACTATACATTTGTATAAATCTTCTATAACTGTCATATGCAAATCTTCTATTTTTTGCAGCTAATGTTTTAACTGTTTCATCATTAATTCCTAAATTTAATATTGTATCCATCATTCCTGGCATAGAAACTCTAGCTCCAGAACGAACAGAAACTAATAATGGTTTTTGAACATCTCCAAACTTTTTGCCAGACATTTCTTCTAGTTTACCTAGAGCTTTTTCTATTTGGCTTATTATATCTTCTGATATTTTTTCTCCGTCTTCATAATATTTATTACAACATTCTGCAGATATCGTAAAACCTTGTGGAATTGGTAGCCCCAAATTTGTCATTTCTGCCAAATTAGCACCTTTTCCTCCAAGAATATCTTTCATTTTTGCATTTCCTTCTTGAAATAAATATACATATTTCTTGTTCTCTTCCATGTATCTTCTCTCCTTTTTCTTTTGAATACTCGGTTTTTGGATGGTTTTGTGGACGGTCCGGGTTTTAGGGACGGTGTTAAAATCCCTCTTTGTTTTTTATAGGGATTTAAGGAACGTCCCTTTTTTCCCTTTTTCCCTTATTTTTATTTCTTGTGGAATTACTATTTTAGATATATTTATGCTTTTTGGTTTAAATAATTCGTCTAACTGTTTTTCAAGATAATACTCTCTATAAAAAAATATTCTTGTAAGTAATTTTCTAATTTTTTCAATTTTACTATCTTTTCTTACAATTAAACTTGTCTCCACTTTTTCACCTCTTTGATTTTTTCTACTAAAATATTATCATAAAATAATAAAAATGTAAAAAAAAGTGATGTATTTTTTAAAATTTTTTTACATCACTTTTATTTTTTTGAATATGGATTCTAGGAACGTCCCTAAATCCCTAGGTATATCCTAAAATTCTACTTTTTCAGCAATCCAATTTTCTAATTCATCAATATTTACTCTTACTTGTTCCATAGTATCTCTATCTCTTATTGTTACACAATTATCTTCTAATGTATCAAAATCTATTGTTACGCAATAAGGAGTTCCAATCTCGTCTTCTCTTCTATATCTCTTTCCTATACTTCCTGCTTCATCATAATCACACATAAATTTCTTTGATAAATTTGTATATACTTCTTCAGCTTTTTCAGATAATTTTTTAGATAATGGAAGAACTGCAACCTTATATGGCGCTAAAGCTGGATGTAAATGCAATACTGTTCTTACATCTCCTTCTGCGATTTCTTCTTCCTCATATGCATTACATAAGAAAGCTAATAATACTCTGTCTGCTCCTAATGATGGTTCTATAACATATGGTACATATTTTTCTCCTGTTTCTTGATCTAAGTATGACATATCTTGGTTTGAATGGTTCATATGTTGTGTTAAGTCATAATCTGTTCTATCTGCAATACCCCATAATTCTCCCCATCCAAATGGAAATGCAAATTCTATATCTGTTGTTGCTTTGCTATAGAATACCAATTCCTCTTTTGAATGATCTCTTAAACGTATATTTTCTTTCTTCATTCCTAGGCTTAATAACCAGTTTTCACAATAGTCTTTCCAGTATTTATGCCATTCTAAATCTGTACCTGGTTTACAGAAAAATTCTAATTCCATTTGTTCAAATTCTCTTGTTCTAAATATAAAATTCCCTGGTGTAATTTCATTTCTAAATGCTTTACCTATTTGTGCAATACCCATTGGCATTTTCTTTCTAGATGTTCTTAATACATTTTTAAAATCTACAAATATACCTTGTGCTGTTTCTGGTCTTAGATATATCTCTGCTGTTTTATCCTCTGTAACACCTTGGAATGTTTTAAACATTAAATTAAATTTACGTATATCTGTAAAATTTGTTTTTCCACAATTAGGGCATGGTATTTTATTTTCATTAATAAAGTTTATTAATTGTTCATCTGTCATACCATCTGCAATCATGTCTTTTCCTTGTTCGTGTGCCCATTCTTCTATTAATTTATCTGCTCTGTGTCTTGTTTTACATTCCTTACAATCAATTAATGGATCTGAAAATCCTCCAACATGACCTGAAGCAACCCATGTTTCTGGATTCATTAATATCGCCGCATCTAATCCTACAATATTTGGTTGCTCTTGAATGAATTTCTTTCTCCACGCAGCTTTAATATTATTTTTTAATTCGTTTCCTAAAGGACCATAATCCCAAGTATTTGCAAGTCCTCCATAAATTTCTGAACCCGGATATACATATCCTCTTGATTTGCATAATGCTACGATTTTTTCCATTGAATCTACCATAATAAAAACCTCCTATCGGGATAAGGGGACGGTCTTTTTTTCCCTATCCTAAAAAAATAAAACTACTTAAGTACGAAAGTAATAAGCAGTTTTTTTATTTTTTATATTTGTAATAGGGATTTTAGGACCGTCCCCCAATCCCTATCTAAAAAACTTCCGTACCTAGCATATTAGCTAGGGACGAAAGTTATATTCCGCGGTTCCACCCTAATTGATAAATTTAATTATCCACTTCGTTAAAATTGTGCTCCAAAGCTCCCCATATTTTTTAGCTATTAGTTTACACCAACCACTAACTCTCTTTTAGCTTTATAAATACTTTTTCTTTTTCATCGCACTTATTAAATTTATATACTTATATCATATTATTTACAAAAAATCAAGGATTATTATTTAATAACACAAAAATATATTGCCAAAATAATTTCTGTTATTAGAATTGTAGGAAAGCCTATTGTAAATTTTAGCTTTTTAGTCTTATGTCTAAAAATGTACATTCCAGCGATTCCACCAATTCCGCCTCCAAGTAAAACTAATGTAAATAAACCTGCTTCACTTATTCTCCATTCACCTTTTTGTGCCCTTCTTTTATCCCACCACATAGCTGCAAAAGCTAGTAAATTTATACAAATTAAGTATATTATAATGTTTTTTGGTGTAAATATTGCTTCTAATAATAATTTATAGTCTAACATCATTCTCTCCTATATCTTTATTTATTTACTATAGTTTATAATCTTATGTTAAGTATTTGAACTTTAAGCTCCGTCCCTAAAGTTCAAAATTTAAGCAAATAAACTCATTTGGTTACTTTCAGTCATTCCTTTTAAACATCCTGCATTTCTTAATAACTCTATTACTGAACTTCCCGCTTTTGCTCTCATTCTTATATCATCTATACACATAAATGGTTCTTCTTTTCTTGCTTTAACTATACTTTCTGCTGCAACTGTTCCAAGACCAGGGATACTATTTAATGGTGGTCTTATTCCATCCTCTTCTGCAATAAACTTTGTACTATGAGACTTATACAAGTCCATTGGTAAGAAATTAATACCTCTTTCATACATTTCTAACACTAATTCTAATATGGCATACATATTCTTATCTTTAGTAGTTGCACTATTTCCTGCTAAATCTATTTCTTTCATCTTATTTAGTACTTTTTCTTTTCCGTGACACATTATATCACTATCAAATTCATCTGCTCTTATTGTAAAATATGCTGTATAATATGCCTTTGGCTCGTGTACTTTAAACCATGCTATTCTAAATGCATTTGTAACATATGCTGCTGCATGAGCTTTTGGAAACATGTATTTTATCTTCTCGCAAGATTTTATATACCACTCTGGAACATCATGTTCCTTCATTAATTCTTTATATTGCTCCCATTTAGGTTCCTTCCCTTTTGCTACCTTTCCTTTACGAACTGATTCCATTATCTTAAATGAATCATTTGGTGGTAATCCTTTTTTGATTAAATATATCATTATATCATCACGACAACATATTGCTTGTGACAATGTGACTGTTCCTTCATCTATTAATGTTTGTGCATTTCCAAGCCATACGTCTGTACCATGTGACAAACCAGAAATACGAATTAATTCATCAAATCTTTTGGGCTTAGTATCTACTAACATTCCGTCTTACAAATTTTGTACCAAACTCTGGAATTCCATAGCTTCCTACTTGTGAATGTATTTGCTCTGGAGTTACTCCTAAAGCATCTGTTGAACTAAAAATTGACATCGTTTCTTTATCATCTAATGGTACTTTTGTTGGATCTATTCCTGTGATATCAAATAACATTCTTATCATTGTAGGATCATCATGTCCTAGTATATCTAGTTTTAACAAGTTCTGGTCTATTGAGTGATAATCAAAATGTGTTGTTATAATATCAGAATTTGGATCATCAGCTGGATGTTGTACTGGTGTAAACTCATATATTTCTCTACCTTTTGGAACAACTATAATTCCACCTGGATGCTGTCCAGTTGTTCTTTTTATACCTGTACATCCTTGTGAGATTCTTGCAACTTCTGCATTTGTAACTGGTATATTTCTTTCTTCATAATATTTTTTTACATATCCAAATGCTGTTTTATCAGCAACTGTACCTACCGTTCCTGCTTTAAAACAAGTTCCTTTTCCAAATATTACTTCTGTATATTTGTGAGCTTTTGCTTGATATTCTCCAGAGAAGTTTAAGTCTATATCTGGCTCTTTGTCTCCATTGAATCCTAAGAACGTTTCGAATGGTATATCCATTCCGTCTTTTGCAAGCTTATGTCCACATTTTGGACAATCTTTATCTGGTAAGTCAAATCCATTTCCTACTCCATAATCTTCAAATTCTGAATATTTACAGTTTGGACATCTATAATGTGGTTTTAAAGAATTTACTTCTGTTATACCAGTCATAAACGCTACTAATGATGAACCTACTGAACCTCTAGAACCTACGATATATCCATCTTCATTTGATTTCCATACTAGTTTTTGGGCAATAATATACATTACTGAATATCCATTACTGATGATTGAGTTTAGCTCTTTATCAAGTCTTGTTTGAACTATTTCTGGTAATGGATCTCCATATAATTCATGTGCTTTTTTATATGCAATATTTTTTATATCTTCCTCACATCCAGGAATATGTGGTGGACATTTTTCTGGTGAGATTGGGTCTATTCTATCACACATGTCTGATATTTTATTTGTATTTGTTACTACAACCTCATATGCTTTTTCTTCTCCAAGATATTCGAATTCTTTAAGCATTTCTTCTGTTGTTCTCAAATATAATGGTGCTTGATTATCTGCATCTTTGTATCCTTGACCTGCTTCTAATATACGTCTATAAATTTCATCTTGTGGGTCCATAAAGTGAACATCACATGTTGCTACAACTAATTTTCCAAGTTTTTCTCCAAGTGCTACTATCTTTCTATTAATGTCTTTTAAATATTCTCTGTCTGGAACTTTTCCATCTCTAACTAAGAATTCATTATTTCCAATTGGTTGAATTTCAAGATAATCATAATCTTTGGCAATATTTTCTATTTCTTCATCAGATTTTCCAAGTTCGATTGCTTGATATAATTCACCTGCTTCACAGGCACTTCCAAGTATCAATCCTTCTGAATATTTTTTATACAAACTCTTCAATATACGAGGCTTTTTATAGAAGTAGTGCAAGTGTGATAATGATACTAATTTATACAAGTTTTTTAGTCCTACATAATTTTTAGCTAAGATTATAGCATGATATGTATTTAACTTTTTGTACTCTTCTTTTTGAGCTTCTAGATCTCTTCCCACAGTATCTATTTCATTAACTGTTGTTACACCTTTATCTTTTAACATTTTCATCATTACTTTAAATACTTTAACAGTTGTATCAACATCATCTAATGCTCTATGAGCTACTTCTACCACAATTCCTAATTCATCAGCAATTTTTCCTAATTTATATTTCTTGAAATTTGGGAATAAATCTTTTGCTAATGAAAGTGTATCTATATATGTATAATCAAAATCATATCCAAGTACTTTGGCATTATGTTTTAAAAAGCCAACATCAAATCCTGCATTATGTGCAACAATTACAGAATCTCCTAAAAATTCTAGAACTTTTGGAAATACTTTATCAATTGTTTCTGCATCTTTTACCATGTCATCTGTTATATTAGTAACTTCTACAACTCTTTGTGGAATTGGCTTTTCTGGATTTACAAAGCAACTAAATTCATCAATTACTTCTCCATCTTTTACTTTCATAATTCCTACTTCAGTTATTTTTTCTGTAAGTGGTGAAAATCCTGTTGTTTCTAAGTCAAGTACACAATAAGTTGTATCTATACTTTGATTTTTTCCATTAGATACTGATTTTTCTTTGTCTGGTGCCAAATATGCCTCTACACCATAAATTACTTTCATGTCTTGGTTGTCTCTTCCTAATAAGTGATAAGCTTCTGGAAAGGCTTGAACAACTCCATGGTCTGTTATTGCAATTGATTTCATTCCCCATTTCATTGCTCTCTTAATTAAGTCTTCTGCTGAAGTCATTGCATCCATTTGACTCATTTTTGTATGCATATGTAGCTCTACTCTTTTTACTTCTGCATTATCTTGTCTTGTTGTTTTTGGCATTGGTTCTGATTTTATAATTGTATTTGCCATTATTGTTAATTCATTAGAAAATGCATCCATTTGTGCTTTTCCAGCTAACTTAACAGCCTTTGTTGCATTCAATCTCTTAATAATTTTTTTAGCATTGTTTCCAGGTAAAAATGCTTTACAAGTCATTGTGCTTGAACCATCATATATATCTATACTTAAAATTACTTTTCCTGATTTTGTTTCTTTATCTTCCATTGCTTGTATTTCTCCATCAATACAAACACTTCCAGATTCAGCATTCAAATCTGCGATTTTTACAAGTGGTTCTTTTATAACAGGCGCTGAACCTAAAATTAATGGTGAACTATCATCTTCTTCTGGTAATGGAGGTAATCCTTCATCACTTATTTCTGCAATAATATTTGACATTACTGTAATATCACCTGCAAAGCTATCAAATCCTGCTTTTCCAATTGTTTTTATTGCTTTAGCAGATTTAATTTTATCTAATATTTCATTTCCTTTTGCCCCATCTTCTGCAAAAGATTTACATGTAATAATTCCAGTTCCATCATAAAGTTCAAATATTAGCATGCCTTTTCCAGTTTTAGTCTCTCTGCATTCGCTATTAATAACTCTTCCCTCTAAAGTTACTCTTCCTGAATTAGCATCTAATTCTTTAATTTTTAATTTTTTCTCTTTTGCTCTTGATTGTTTTCCAAAAATAATATTTTCATCTTCTGGTGAATTTTCAACCGTTTCTGGTGCATAACCTAAGCCATCTGTCGGAACTGCATAATCTGCATCATTATATGGTCCTTCCGGTAATGGTGGCATTTCGCCTGCTGGATATTGCTCTGTTGAAGCAACAACTCCAGGCATAGCGTTTTCGCCATTTTCATAATATCGTTCTTCATGATGTGTTCTTATTGCCATTCCTCTCATCGCATCATGAACAGCTTGTTCTTCAATCTCTTTTGTCTTTTCTTGAAATATTTTTACTTCTTGTTCTGTAATTCTTTCTTCTATGTTTATAGTATATTTTTTCTCAAATAAATTAAAAATTACATTTTCAAGTTCTCTATCTAGCTTCCTTGCTTTCAAGAAATCTGCGCCTTTAATTTTCATATATACATTAATTTTATTATCATCAACTTCTATCTTGCTTTTAAGCAATAATAATGGTCTCATTAATGGATATTTGTGTGCCATATAGCAAATGATATTTTCCCATTCTTCTTCAATAGAATTTTTTCGTACCCCTTCTTCATATTTTATAATCATATGAACTTGTCCAAATTGAAATCTATCTCTTAAGAATTTTTCAAAATACCATATTTCTTTTATTTCAATATATTCTTTTGAATGCATACCTATTTCTAATGTATTTATTTTTTTTATTAAATTCATTTTTGTTATTTCAGCATCTACTATATTACTGTTTGTTTTGTAATCACTAAATACTTCGCCTATTTTTTTGCTTTTCTTTATTGTATTTGTTTCTGGCATTCTTATCGCATTCCTTTCTGTTAATTTGGGTCGGTTCTTTTTTTCGCATACTAAAATTTAAAAGCTCACATATTCAATATGTAAAAAAAAGAACCGACCACAAATTACCTTTATTTTATATTAATTATTATAAAATATCAAGAACTTATACTAAAAAAATCGGTCCCATTTTATCCAGTGAAAAAAGGACCGACACCAAATTAACAAATCTTATACTGACTATTGTACAATTTTGCGTAGAATCCGCCACTTTCGAGCAATTCTTGATGTTTACCTTTTTCGATAATTTTTCCATTTTTCATCACTAAAATTATATCTGCAGAAACTATAGTCGATAGCCTATGTGCTACCACAAAAGATGTTCTGCCTTTCATTAATTTTGCAAATGCTTTTTGAACTTTTTGCTCTGTTCTTGTATCAATATTTGATGTTGCTTCATCTAATATTAACATTGGTGGATCTAATAGCATTACTCTTGCTATACTTATTAATTGTCTTTCTCCTTCTGATAAAATACTATCATTGTTTTCTACTATTGTTTCAAATCCTTCTGGCAATCTTTTGATAAAATTATATGCCATTGCTGATTTTGCAGCTTGTATTACATCTTCGTCTGTTGCTTCTGGCTTTCCTAATTTTATATTTTCTCTTATTGTTCCTTTTTTTATCCATGTATCTTGTAATACCATTCCAAATGATTTTCTTAAACTTGTCCTATTTACATCTGTAATATCTTTTTGGTCTATTAAAATTTTTCCTGAATTTAAGTCATAAAATCTCATTAATAGATTTATTAATGTTGTCTTTCCACAACCTGTTGGTCCAACTATTGCAATTTTAGTTCCTGGTTCTGCTACAAAATTAATTCCATCTAGTATCATTTTATTTTCTGTGTATCCAAATTCTACATCCTTAAGTTCAACTTTTCCTTGGACATTTTCTAAGTTTCCTTTTCCATCATCTTTCTCCTCTTCCTGTTCTATTACTTCAAATATTCTTTTAGCAGATGCAAATGCATTTTGAAGTTCTGTTAATACACCAGAAATTTCATTAAAGGGATTTGTATATTGATTAGCATAATTCAAAAAGCAAGTTAATCCTCCAACACTTAGGTTACCTGCAATTGCAAAACTTGCTCCTGCAAATGCTACACAAGCATATACAATATTGTTAACAAATCTTGTACATGGATTTGTTATTGCAGAAAAAAATGATGCCTTTATTCCCACCTCTTCTAATCTGTTGTTTATCTTTATAAATTTATCGATATTATTTTTTTCTTCTCCATATGCAATTACTGTTTTTTGATTAACTACCATTTCATTTAAAAAAGCTGTTTCTTCTCCTCGAATTTCTGATTGTTTTTCAAATAAATGATAAGTTCTTTTGGAAATAAATTTTGCAATAAATAATGATAATGGTGTTAATACAATTACTATAATTGCAATTTTATAATTTATTGAAAACATAAAAAATAGTGTTATTAAAATTGTTAAAACACCTGTAAAAATTTGCGTAAATCCCATTAAAAGTCCATCAACAATTTGATCTACATCTGATATTACTCTACTTACTATATCTCCATGTTGATTTATGTCTATATATTTTAAAGGAACTTTTTCTAATTTTCTTAATGCATCATTTCTTAAATCTCTTGCTACTAAAAATGTTATTTTATTGTTTATGATATTTATCATCCATTGTAATATTGCTACAACAATTGCAATTTGAACAATCTGTAGAATTAATCCAGAAACAGTTGTAAAATCGACTTGATTTTTTCCTACAATATAATCAATTGCATTTGCTACAATTATTGGAATATATAAAGATAGCCACACACTCATTGCAGATATTGCAAGAGAAAATAATATTTGAATTTTGTATTTTTTAATATATGTTAATAATTTTTTTATTGTAGAATTCATATTATTCTCCCCTCCTCATCTGTGAATCATTTATTTCTTTATATACTTCTGATGTTCTTAATAATTCTTCATGTTTACCTTGTCCAACTATTTTGCCATTATCTACTACTATTATTTTATCTAAATCTTTTATTGTTGAAATTCTTTGAGATACAATAATTAATATTTTGTCTTTCTTTATTTTTTCCAGCTCATCTCTTAATTTCTTATCTGTCAACAAATCTAATGCAGACATGCTATCATCTAAAATTAATATTTTAGACTCTCTAGCTATTGCTCTTGATATTGTTAATCTTTGCTTTTGGCCACCAGAGAAATTTCGTCCATTTTCTTCTACTTTTTCCTCTAAACCATTTTCTTTATTTTTTATAATCTCACTAGCTTGTGCAATATTTAATGCCTTGGCAAGTTTTCTTTCATCTAACTCTCTATTTCCAAATTCTATATTATCTTTTATTGTGCCACTAAATAACACCTTGTTTTGCATTACAATACCTATATTTTTACGCAAATCTTCTACATCATATTCTTTTATGTCTTTATCATTAATTTCAATTTTTCCTGATGTTGCATCATAAAATCTTGGAATTAAATTTATAATAGATGTTTTTCCTGAGCCTGTCCCACCAACTATTCCTAATGTTTGACCTGTTTGAATTTCAAAATTGATATTTGAAAGTGCTTCATTTCCATCTTGTGTATATTTTAAACATACATCTTCAAATTTTAAATCAATTTTATCACTTTCCAATTTTTGAGAACCTGATTTTACTGAATTTTCAACTCCAAACATCTCATTTATTCTTCCTGCTGATGCAATTGTTTTTGGAATAATCAATAATAAATTTGTTAACTTTATTAACTCAATTAATATTTGTGCCATATAATTATAAAGTGCAACAACTTGTCCTTGTGTAAGAATACCTGTATCTACTTGCTTTCCTCCAACTGCAATGATTGCTACTATTCCAAAATTAATCATAACATAATTTAATGAATTCATCATTGATGATATTTTTGATGCGTTTTGAGCTAACTTTGTATATTCCGTATTTTCTTTTTCGAATTGTTCATTCTGCTTGTCCTCTGTTTCAAATGCTCTTATTACTCTTGCACCTGTCAATGTCTCTTGCGTAATATTTAAAAGCTCATCTTTGTGATTTTGAATTTTAGTATATTTAGGTACACATATTTTGGTTATTACAAATACTATTAATACAATAATAGGAATTACAATTGCGAATATAATTCCTGTTTTGACATCTATTAAAAATGCCATTATTAATGAACCAAATACAATTGCTGGAGACCTTAATATTAATTTTAAAAATAAATTAACTCCATTTTGCACTTGCAAAGTATCATTCATAATTCTGTTGATAATAGTGGATTCTCCAACTTGGTCTAATTCTTTAAAAGAATATGTTTGAATATGTTTAAATAAATTTTCTCTTATTTTAGTTCCAAGTCCTACTGATGCTTTTGCTGCAAAATATTGTGCAATAAGTGCAACTATAATCCCAAATAGTGCTAGAACTACTAGCACTATTGTCATTTTGATTATATAGTTATTATCTGATTTTAATATTCCATTATCAATTAATGATGCAAATATTATTGGAACCGCTAAATCGAAAATTGTTTCAGTTAGCTTAAAGATTGGTCCTAATATTGCTTCTTTTTTATATTGTTTTAAATAACTTAATAATTTTCTCATCTTTTATCCTCTTACATTATTTTAATGCATTTTGTACCAATTTATCTAATAAATCAGAGTATGAAATTCCAACTGCCTCAAACAATTTTGGATACATGCTTATTTTTGTAAATCCTGGCATTGTATTTATTTCATTGATATATATTTTTTCTGTTTCTTTATCAATAAAGAAATCTACTCTTGCTAAACCTTTTCCATCAATTGCTTTAAATGCTTTTATAGCAAGTTTTCTGATTGTTTCTATTTGCTCCTCTTTAATTTCTGCTGGAATTATAGTTTTAGACTCTGGCATATTATATTTTGCATCAAAACTATAAAATTCTTCTGCAGCCTGAATTTCACCAACTGTTGATGCTTTTACTTCTTTATCATCTAAAACTGCACATTCCACTTCTTTAGCATTAATTCCTTGTTCTACTAAAATTTTTCTATAATATTTTCCTGCATTTTCCATTGCCATTTTTAACTCTTCTCTATTAGTAGCCTTTTTTACACCAACTGATGAACCTGAATTTGATGGTTTTACAAACATTGGAAATCCAATTTCTTTTATGATTTTTTCTAAATCTAATTTTTCTTTCTCAAATTTATCATTTATAATATTATACCCATCATTTTCTCTCTTTATATAAATATATTTTGCTTGTGGTATTCCAGCTTTTTCGAAAATAATTTTTGTATATACTTTATCCATTCCAACACTTGATGCTAAAACTCCGCATCCTACATAAGGTACTTGTAACATTTCAAATAATCCTTGAATTGTTCCGTCTTCTCCACCTAATCCATGTAATACTGGAAATACAACATCTAGTTCTTTTAATGTCCAAACCAAATTATATATTTCTTCTTGCTTTCCATCTTTTACTTCAAACCATTTTCCATATTTATTTATATATATTTCTTTTATTTCATATTTACTTTTATCTAAATTCTCCATTACAGATTTTGCAGACATTTCAGAAACATCATGTTCTGTTGAAATTCCCCCATAAATAATACCTAATTTTATCATAATATCACCCTTATAATTTATATTTATTTTTTGTAAATTTTATCACATGAATTTATATTTATCAACTATAATTTATTTTTATCACGCATACATTTATATGAGGTGATTTTATGCCAATTTCTTTAAGTAATAAAAAGAAAATGCGAAATGGGTTATTCATGGTTTTAGTAATTTTTACTCTATTAACTACTCGACTGTGTTATATTCAATTTGTTTGGGGAACTGAACTAAGTGAAAAAGCAGGAACTCAGCAGTCTCAATCTAGAACTATCACAGCCAAAAGAGGTACAATTTATGATTCAACTGGAAAATATATTTTAGCCGAAAGTTCAAGTGTTGAAGCCATCAGTGTAAACCCTACTCTTATTTATGAAAAAGATAAAGAAAAAGTTGCCAGAGCTTTAAGCGAAATTTTTGAACTTGATTACGATAAGGTTCTAAAAAAAGTTTCCAAAAGAAGTTCTATCGAAACAATTGTCAAAAAAATTGATAAAGAACATGCTGATAAACTAAGAGTCTGGATGGAAGAAAACAATATTTCTACTGGTATAAATATTGATGAAGATTCAAAAAGATATTATCCTTATGGTTCTGTAGCAGCTCAAATAATTGGATTTTGTGGAAGTGATAATCAAGGCTTAGATGGAATTGAAGCAAAATATGACACTGACTTAAAAGGAAAAAATGGAAAAATTAATCGTCAAACAAATGCTGCTGGTGCAAGTTTAGGAGATGAAAATTATGTTGCTGCAATTGATGGCAATAACTTATTTTTAACAATTGATTTTACAATCCAATCTATTGTTGAAAAATATTTAAAAGAAGCTTGCATTGATAATGTTTGTACTGATGGTGGAAGCATAATTGCTATGAACCCTCGAAATGGAGATATCTTAGCAATGGCAAACTATCCAAGTTATGATCTAAACACTCCTTATGAACCATATACAGATGAGCAAAAGGCAACTTGGAACACTCTAGAATCTGCTGAAAAAACAGCTACACTCCAAAGAATATGGAGAAACAAAGCTATTTCTGATACATATGAACCTGGTTCTGTTTTTAAAACTGTAACCTCTTCTGCTGCTCTTGAAGAAGGAATTGTAACAAATATAGACCAACAAGGACAATTCTGCTGTACTGGTGCTATAGAAGTTTCAGGAACTAGAATTAAATGTTGGAGATACTATAGACCTCATGGTCCAGAAAGCTTAAGGCTAGCTCTTATGAATTCCTGCAATCCAGTATTTATAGGACTTGGTCAAAAAATAGGTGTCACAAAATATTATGAATATCTTCGTAAATTCGGATTATTTAATAAAACCGGAATTAAATTACCCGGTGAAGCTAATAGTATATTTGTTAAAGAAGAAAAGGCCGGCCCTGTTGAACTTGCAACAATAAGCTTTGGGCAAAGATTTGAAATAACTCCTCTTCAAATGATAACTGCCGTGTCCTCTATTGCTAATAAAGGAGTATATATAAAACCTCGTATTGTAAAAAGCATTCAAAATAGCACTACTGGTGAAATAACTGAAATGCCAATCGAAACAGGGGAACGCATCATTTCCAAAGAAAATGCAGAAAAAGTTTTAAGCATGATGAATAGTGTTGTTTCAGAAGGAACTGGTAAAAATGCAAGAGTTGAAGGGTATCAAGTTGGAGGAAAAACAGGAACATCAGAAGATGGTGTTAATACTGGAAAATATGTTACTTCTTTTTGTGGCGTTGCCGAAACAGATAACCCTAAAATAGTATTGCTTATTACTTTATATAATCCTACTGGTGAAGGTGGACACCAAGGTGGCGGTGTTGCAGCACCTGTAGGTGGAAAAATTCTTAGTGAAGTCTTACCTTATTTGGATTCTAAAAAATAGAGACCGATTGGTCTCTATTTTATTTATTCTCTATTCTAATCCGAAACTCACACCTAAAGCACTATTTAACTGATGCAAAATTTGTGAATCATCTATATGCCCTATCTTTTCTTTTAATCTACTTTTATCAATTGTTCTTATCTGCTCAGTCAATATAACTGAATTACTCTTAAGTCCGCATTTGTTTTCTCCTAATTCTATATGTGTTGGTAATTTTGTTTTATTTGTCTGGGATGTTATGGCTGCAGCGATAACAGTTGGACTATACTTATTTCCTAAGTCATTCTGTATTATTAATACTGGTCTAATTCCCCCTTGTTCTGAACCCACAACTGGACTTAAGTCTGCATAAAACATATCGCCTCTTTTTACTACCATTTTCTTCACTCCTAAAAACTACAATTTTAAGTCTATATTTTCGTATTTATTTTACGTTTTAAACTTAGTTCGAAGTAAAGTCAATAGTGATTTACATTTATATATCTTGTAAAGACTACTAGTATTATTTTGAACTATTTACCTTTACCTCATTATATAATATGTAAATTGTCGTTTTTTGTTTATTGTCCTTTATTTCCATTTGTGTTGGATTATATGTTTGTTTATCTACGTGTAAAATTTTTTCTTGCATATATACATTATCTATTCTACCATTTGTTTTCATTATTATTTCAGAATCTTTTTCTTCAAATTTTGACTTGCTATCTTGCTTATAATTTTCTATAAAACTATATAAGTCTAAACAATTATCTCCCAAATAATTATAATTTTCCAAAATAGTACTTAAATTCAATTGACTGTTTTCTATTTTTAAATTTGTACCATCATTTTCTAGCTTTACACCTGCTATATTACTTGGCTCAATTACTTCTTGCATGCTTTTATTTGGACTTTGATATGTTTGCTTTAAAATATATTTATTACTATTTTTGTTACTCGTCACATTAATTGTAACTTTTACTTCATAGGAACTAATATTTAAAATTTTATCTACGATTTCCTGACTAGTTTTATTATTTCCTATTTTTAAATTTTTAACCCTATTTTTATAAAAAAATATTCCAACTATAACTAAAACCACAATTAATAAAATAATCCAATATTTCTTTTTCATACACACTCCTCCTAGAGTATATGTATTACTTAAAAAATAAAATATACCTTCTTCTTTTCTATATAAAATATTCTTTTATTTTTTGTAATAATTCATCTTTAGTAGTAATGTGATTTATCTCATTTCTAAAAGAACTTGCATCAGGCATATTCTTAGTATACCAAGCAATATGTTTTCTCATTTCATTCATAGCAACAGTTTCGCCTTTATGCAAAACATCCAAATCTATATGTTCTTTCAAAATTTCATATTTTTCTTGATTAGTCGGTCTAGGCAACTTATTTCCTGTTTCAAGATAATATTTAATTTGCTCAAAAATCCAAGGATTTCCCATAGAACCTCTACCAATCATTATTCCATCAACACCAGTCTGTTCAAACATAGCTTTAGCACTCTCTTCATCAACTACATCTCCATTGCCTATTACAGGAATTTTTACAGTTTCTTTAACTTTTCTAATTATATTCCAATCTGCCTTTCCACTATAGAATTCATCTCGTGTTCTGCCATGGATTGTAATTGCTGAAGCACCACTCTTTTCTGCTATTTTAGCAACTTCACAAGCCACAATATTTTCATTATTCCAGCCTTTTCTAAACTTAACTGTAACAGGAACTTTTGAATTTGAGACAACAGACTTTATTATTTCTTCAACCTTATTTAAGTCTAGTAATAATCTACTTCCATCACCATTTTTTACTACTTTAGGTGCAGGGCACCCCATATTAATATCTACAATATCTGCAATTTCACTAACTTGTTTTGCGGCAATTCCCATTGTTTCTGGTTCATTTCCAAAAATCTGCATACTAATAGGTCTTTTTTCTCCCTCTGTATTTAATAATTGCTTAGTTTTCTCATCACCATAAAATAGTGCTTTAGCACTAACCATTTCTGTACAAACCATTCCTGGCTCAAATTTTTCTGCAATACGCCTAAAAGGCAGGTCTGTTACACCTGCCATTGGAGCTAATATTAAGTTATTATTTAATTTTACATTTCCTATTTTTAATTTTTTTAGATACATATTTACACCTATTTATTAAACATTCCATTTTTTCTTTGACTACTAATATTCAATAAAACGCCTATACAGATAAAACTTGTCATCATAGAAGTTCCACCATAACTTACAAATAATAGCGGTACTCCTGTTATTGGAAGTAATCCCATAGTCATTCCTATATTTTCTAATGTATGAAATAAAAATATTCCTGCTATTCCTATTGCAACATACGCTCCAGCCTCATCTTTTATTCCTTTTGCAATTTGAATTGCTCTGGTTATAATAATTACATTCAGTAATATTACTCCTCCTGCAACAACAAATCCCATTTCTTCTCCTATTACAGAAAATATAAAATCTGTAGTTTTAGGATATAAATATCCTAGTTGAGTTTGATTTCCTTCTAGCACTCCCATTCCAGTAATTTGTCCAGCTCCTATTGCTAATTTGGACTGTAATACATTATACCCTGAGCCTCTGGGATCTGACTCTGGATGCAAGAATGTATCTATTCTCTGTTTAGCATGTGCTGGTAGAAAAAAGTTATATGCTAAAGGAACTCCAATTGTCACAATAGCTACTGCTATAATGATATATTTTTTATCTATTCCAGCTACAAATATCATTAATAAAAAAGCTACTATATATGCTGCAGCAGTTCCATAATCTGGTTCAACTATTATCAACACTACTGTTACACCTATTGTTGCAAGAATTATTGCTAATTTAGGAATTCTATTAATTTCATTTCTTCCCTCTCTTTGAATTAGTGAAATTACATAAGCCACAAATAGGATTATAAATACTTTTGCCATTTCTGCAGGCTGAAATGAAAATAGTCCATCTTTAATATTAAACCAACTTCTTGCTCCATTAATAGGTTTCGTAAATAATACCGCTATTAATGCAATTATTGAAATTCCATACAATATAGGAGATAATTTTATCAGAATCTTATAATCAATAAACATGACTATTATCATAATTCCAATACTTATCCCCATCCATATTGCTTGCTTTCTAAATTCGTCCAAATCAGAATCGTATGATGCTGAAAACAGTGCTATTAGTCCTACACCACAAAGCATAAGTGCACATATTAGTATCAACCAATCTATTTTTCTTAATTTTTTAATATTCATTTAAACCTTCTTTATTTATTTTCACTTTTTGTCTCTTTTTTTGGAGCTTCTTTTTCTTGTTCTTTATCTTCTTGCTCATTTTCTTTTTGCTCTTCTTTTTCTATTTTTTCATTGTCTTTTTTATTTGTTTCTTTTTTGCTTTCTTTCTGTGAAGTTTGTTCTTCTTTTTTTGTTTCTCCTTGTTTAATTTGAGCTGTTTGTCTTACTTCGTCTTTTATATTCAATATAGGAATGTTAGCATATAATGCTGGTGCTCCGTTGCTTCCATCACCATTATCTTTGTTTGTTAATCTAACATCCATTGCATTTTCATCTATATCGATATATTTTTTTATTACTTCAATTATTTCTTGCTTCATCAAATCCAAAAAATCTGCTGATACATTTGCCCTATCTTGCATAAGAACTAAATGTAATCTTTCTTTTGCTGCATCTTTTGATTTTAATGTTTGTTCTTCTTTTTTGGTCATTTTCTTCAAAAAATTCATTATGCTTTCAAACATTATTTATTACCCTCCACTTTTGTTTATTTTCTAAATAAGCTTTTCAATTTTGCAAAAAAGCCTTTTTCATTACCTGGCATTGTTACTTCTATATTTTCACCCAACACTCTTTTTGCAATTTCTAAATATGCTTTTCCTGAAGGTGCTTTTCTATTTTGTATTACTGGCTCGCCTTTATTTGTTTGAGTAATTATATATTCATCATCTGGTACAATACCTATTAAATCTATTGATAATAAGTTTACTATTTCATCTGCATCCATCATTTCGCCTTTTCTTATCATATTTGGTCTTACTCTATTAATAACTAGTTCTGGGCTTCTAATTTCTGCTGCTTCTAATAAGCCTATAATTCTGTCTGCATCTCTTATTGAAGATATTTCTGCTGTTGTAACTACAATAGCTCTATCTGCTCCAGCTATCGCATTTTTAAATCCTTGTTCAATTCCTGCTGGGCAATCTATAAGTATATAGTCAAATTCTTCTTTTAGTTTACTTGTTAATTCCTTCATTTGTTCTTCATTTACTGCACTTTTATCTCTTGTTTGTGCAGCTGGTAATAAATATAATTCTTTAAATCTTTTGTCTTTAATTAAAGCTTGTCTTAATTTACATTTTCCTTCTACAACGTCTACTATGTCATATACTATTCTATTTTCTAGACCCATTACTACATCTAGGTTTCTTAACCCAATGTCAGTATCTACTAATGCAACCTTTTTTCCTTCTAATGCTAAACTTGAGCCCAAATTTGCTGTTGTTGTTGTTTTTCCAACTCCACCTTTTCCTGATGTTATAACTATAACTTCTCCCATATTCTTCCTCCTTAGGACATTTTTCTTAAATTAAAAATCCCAATTTATCAATTACTATGATACAATGAAAATGGCAAAAAGTCAATGTATTTCACTAATTTTACAAATTTTTTTCCTACTTCCGTAGGCTTCCAGTCTTTTAGGAGTTTCCATCATAAAAATAATCTATAATTCCGTTATAAATTCCCCAAGATAATCTATTTTGATACTCGTCATTAAGTAACTTTTGTTCTTCTTCTGGATTTGAAAGAAATCCACATTCTACAATGGTAATAGGTATTTCTACATGCTTTACAATATAAACATTATCAATTGATTTAGCAACTCTATTATTTTCTTTTTGAATAGCTGTATTCAAGCTATTTTGAATTGATACAGCTAACTTCTGTCCTTCCGTATTTTTTACATTATAAAAAGTTTGCCATCCATCATATTGTTGTTGTGGTATCTTATTTAGATGAATTGAAACAAATATATCTGCTGAACTTTCATTTCCTATTTTTACTCTGTTATGAATATCTGAAATCTTCTTTTGTTTCAAAGTCTTAGCATCTATATCATATATTGCATTTTCATCTGAACGTGTAAGTATTACGGATGCACCACTTTGCTCTAATAAGTTTTGTAATTTTAATGCTATTTTTAGATTGGTCTCCGCTTCTGTTGTTCCTCTACTACTTTGTGCTCCTTCATCTGACTAGGGTTGCCTATTGAAGTTTTTTAATTAAAAATAAAGAATAACTTTTGAAAGTTAAATCTTGTAGATAATATTTATTGTTCTATCCTCAAATACTTCTATACGATCAATTAAAATCTTAATTGTTTCATTATCAAAGTCTATTCCATTTTTAAAGTTTATTATTATTTCTTTTAATCTTGAATCTATTTCAGAATCTTTGCAAATACTTTCTAAATTTTCTATGTTACTTTGGGCATCTTTCTTTTCTAATTTTAGTTTTGCATATTCTTCTTTAAATTCTTCTACAGAAATTGAACCTTCTAATTTTTTACTATATATTTTAGTAATATCTGCTTCAATTTTTGTATTTCTTTTTTTATACCCTTCAAGTAATTTATAGTTCGCATCATTTTTCTTAAATTCATCAATTACTTTTCCTGTATATTCATCAACTTTAAACATAGATAGTCTGTCTTTTAATGATTTTAATACAATTTCGTTTAACATTTCTTCTTTAATCGTATGTCCTCTATCACAGATGGATGGAAACCTATATAACATTCGGCATTTAAAATACCAACTTTTTTGTGGATTTTCTAAAATCCTATCTTTCACATTTGTTCTAGTTCTATATTTATATTGCATTCTTGCTTTACAGTGACCACAAAACACTAAATCCCTCAATAAATATTCATATTTTTGTTTTGGTGCAATATACTTTTCCTCTAATTTTTTTTGTACTAAGTCATAGTCATCACCTGAAACTAATGCAGGATGTTTTCCTTTAATAATGTTCCATTTTTCCTTTGGTGTCTTTTTTGTCTTTTTAGTTCGATAATCTGTTACATATTTATTAGTTATTATTTTTCCTATATAAAATGGATCTTTTAATATTCTTCCTACTGTGTCGCTTCTCCATTCATTTATTTTTACTTTTTCTCCTTTGTATTTTTTCGGAGTATCTATTCCTAATTTTGTTAGGTGCCTTGCAATTTGTCCTTGAGAGTACCCTTTTAAATACATTGAATATATTAGCCTAACATTATTAGAAACATCCTCATCCTCTATTACCTTATACTTATCATTTTCATCTTTTTTATATCCATAAGGTACTTTATATTCAACATATTCTCCATTTAATTTTTTATTAGTTTTTACTGCCTTTACTTTTTTTGATATATCAGCAATATAATACTGATTAACAATTCCTCTAAGCATTATACTATCATCTATTTCATATCTTTCTCCACTATCAATCATTTCTGTAACAGAAATGAATCTTACATCATTATCCGGAAAAAATATTTCAGTATAATATCCAGTTTTATTTTTATTTCTTGTAAGTCTTGAAATATCTTTTACTATTACCATATTTATTTTATTTGTAGAAATATCAACCATCATCTTGTTTAGTGCTGGTCTTGAATTCAACATTCCAGAATATCCATTATCAATATATTCTTCTACTATTAAATAACCATTCTTATTTGCAAATTCGTGTGTTATCATTCTTTGGGCTTCTATACTATTATTTTCCTCAATATCTTCATGTGAAAGTCTTAAATATATACCTGCTCTATACTTTTTCATACTTCTTATACCATTTCAAAAATATCATATCTATAATTAATGTATATATTGTTTTCACAATCGACTTCTATATTATATATAATATCTCTTAATGTACTACTATCCCAACTATCTATACTGAATAACCCACTTAACAAACATTTTAACTGTTCAAGATTTAATTTTGGTTTACTTTCTCTTTCTTCTTTTAATCTGGTAATATTATTTTTGATATTGTTTTTTCTTTCTAACTCATTTTTATAAAATCTATTGTAATCATCCTCCTCTAATAATTCGTTTTTAAAATCTTCATATAAAGAATTGATATTCTGATCAATTTTTTCTAATTGATTTTCATAAGTTTTAATTGTATCATCAAACATATTAGTTTTGTTCTCTTTATATTGTGCTAGAACAAGCTTTTCCATTTTGTCTGTTTTCATTAATTTTGTTATTCTACTTTCTACATCTTTTAATACAACTCTAGTTAATGATTCTTCATTTATTCCTTTGCTTTTTCTATTACAAGATACTTTACTATTACTTCTTATTCCCTCCACACAATGAAGTCTTTTAGACTTAATCGTTTTTGAACTTGTATATTCAACTTTTAATACCATTTGAGAACCACATTCTTTGCAATAAACTAACCCATTTAAAAGCCATTCAAATTTTTTATGTCTAACTTTTTGCCTAACATTTAATTTTCTTTGTACTCTTTCAAATAAATCTACATCTATAATTGGCTCATGAGTATTTTCTTTTATTTTCCATTCATCACGAGGTATATATTTTACTTTTTCAGATTTATAGCTTAAATTGATTCTTTTTCCATATTCAGTATGTCCCAAATATATTTTATTTTTCAATAATTTACTTACAGTGTTATCCCAATTATATACATACTTCCTAAATACACCATTATCATCATAACTGCTTGGTGCTAATACTTTATGTTCTTTTAAATATTTGGCAATATTACTTTGACTTTCTCCATTATCAAATTTTTCAAAAATTAACTTAACTATTTTTGCTTGTTCTTTATTTACTACTAATTGATTTTTATTTGTTTTACATTTTTCATATCCGTAAGGTGCTCTTGGTCCTAAAAATAATCCTTTTTCCTTTCTAGCCCATACTCCAGATTTTACTTTTCTTGAAATATCTTTACTATACCAATCATTTATTAATGTTTTGAATTGTATCATATCATTATTGGAATTTTTTATAAATGTATCTACATTATCAAGTATCGAAATATATCTAATATTTCTTTCTAAAAAATATAATTCTATGTAATAATTAGCTTCAAAACTATTTCTTGAAAGTCTTGACAAATCCTTTGTTATTACCGTATTAACTTTTGAACATTCAATATCTTTTAGCATTCTTTGAAATGCTGGTCTATTAGTATTTAATCCAGTATAACCATCATCAATATACAAATCAACTAATTCAAACTCACTGCCTAATTCTTTAATTTTGTTTTCAATAATTCCTTGCTGACTTACAATACTATCACTTACATCTTTATCACCATCCTCTGTTGATAGTCTAAGATAACCTGCTACCTTATAAGTAGCTGTTTTAGGTTTTTGATTCGTAAAAAGTAAATTTTCATTATTTACTTGATTACAACTTACATAACTCATTTTTTGTCCTCCTTTTTACAGAGAACTCAAATAATATTTTTTACGATAATACAATTATAGCGTGCTCATTATATAAAGTCAGCCCATTTTTAAATTTTTGTGCTTAATTTATTAAAAGCATATTTACTGAATGCTTCATATAAACTGTCTAAACTTTTTGAATTTTCTATAGTTCTTACTATTACTGTATATTTTTGATTATTCATTTCATATATTTTCTTTTCTTCTTTATTACTCATAAAAAATTACCTCCTGTTTTACTAATAAAAAATATTAGTTAAAATCAAAATTTATGAATCAATAATCTATTTCATTTTCATAACCCTTATAGAAATTTTTTTCTTTAGATTTTCTATTATTGAATATAGGCCCCAAATTTTTTAAAGATAATATCTTTTTCTAAACCCATAGTTTCACCTCATTTTTTTATTTTGATTCACTTAATCCCCTTTGATTTTTTTAGGAACTGCATAAGAAACTTTATTCTTCATGTTCTCCTTTATTCGATATTCTTTTGTTTTATTATGAAATTCATATATACTAGAATTCCAATTTCTATATGCACAATTATTGATTGTTTTTCTTCCTGATAATTCTATACTTGCTTGGATATGTTGCATCTCCATAATTCCATCTAATCTCATATTTCTTTGTTTTATCCTATTCTTTTTAATACATTCAATGTTTCTTTTTTTGTTTTATTTTACTTTCTTTTTTTCTACGATTCTTTTCCTCATCATATCTAAGATCACATTTTATGCTGTTGATACACTTATTTTTTCTGATATAGCTTTCAACCTCATCTTTTTTTCATAATATAAATAAATAATTTCATCTTTCTTAGCCATGAAAATTTTACTCCTTTAATTGGTTAATTTTTTATACAACAACTTTTAGACACAATACGACTAATATAAGTCTTTATTTAATTCAGCCATATAACTTGCAAGAACTTTTCCTTTTAAATCGGATAATTGAGGAACAACTTTTGTTACTTTCTTTTTTGTGCTTTCTTTTAATTCATTTAAATATAATGTATTTTTTATAGCTATATATCTTAATCCTAAATTACTAAGTATTAATAAAAATACTAATATTTTCATATCATCAATCCTTCCTTTGAAAATACAACTCAAAATTTATTTTAATTCGAGATTATTAACTATCTCTTTTGCTTTGTAATGAATTTCATTGTCATCATAACATTGATACATAAGCCACATAAATTCACCTAATTGTTTCGCAGTTATTTTCCTCTTTTGAGTTGCATTTTCTTCTTGAACTTTTTTTAATGACACTTGTGCATATTCAATTGCCTTTTTTATATCCATAGAACTACCTCCATTTCTATAAAAGTAAAGACTAATTTTGCCTTTCTAATGGGTATAGTCCAAAATATTTTCTAAAATGTCGCGTTTTTAAAAATTTTTTTAATTTTTTTATTTTTGGTTAAATCCTTATAAATTTGTAATCTTATTTCTTGCTCGCAATCCTCATTATATCTGCCAAATATAACTGAACTTACTCTTATTTCATCTCTAAACTCTTTTAAAATTTTTGTAACTTCATCATTTGATAAAGAATAATTATTAAATTTGTTATCTTCCATTTTTTAAATCCTCCTTAACTTTCATTATTTTTTTCTTGATGGACTTATCACGTCTCAAAATAGAAGATCTATCTATGTTCAATAAAATGGCAATTTCATTCACTTTGTAATCTTGCATATATAATAAAAACACCACTAACTTTTCATTAAAAGTTAATGGTGCTATAAAGTGTTCAAGCCCACAGTTTAGGGCATACTCATCCACTAAATCTACTATCTTCTCTTGTTCATATTTTGAGTATGGTTGTAGGGTAGACGTGTCCCTTAGTATTTTTTTATCAAGAATTTTATTTATAAAATTATCTTCGTCATAATTCTTATTATCGATAATATTCTCCCCAATCAAATTGTCATTTATCCCTAATAATTCATTTTCTGAAACATTATAATAATTTTTCATATATGTATTTACATATACCTCTAATGTAACGAACTTCATCATCTGTTAGTTTTTCAATTAAATAGTCTTTCATAGACCAACCTCCAAATTTCAAATTAGAAACTTGTCTAATTAAAATTTGAAATTGTTGGCACTAATATAAAAAAACACCACTTCTAACACAAAAAATTTGCCTAATAATAAAACTCTTATTACAATTACTACTCCATAAAAAATAAGACTTTTACTATTGTTGAATTTCATTAATACAATCCAAAATTCAACAGACAAATTTCATCATTATTATATATAAAATACTTGTCGAAAAATATCAAAACCTGTTGTAGAAATGATTTTTTCTTATTTTTTTACAAAAAAATCAATTACACTTCTTTTTCCCGCTTCTATTAAAAAGATGGCTTGTCTATGAACATCAATTCCTCGCATAATTAATTTATCTGATAAGTGTTGTGCAGATATATCAAGTTGTGTTCTACGATTTTTAATATTTATGACTGTAACATTTCTATTTCCGTTTAAATCTTTAAATTTTTTTCTAGCATTTCCGTTACCCAAATTGTTCAACCTCCTTTTTTTAGTAATGTATTGATTTTATCATTTTTTCCGTTACATGAGATTCCATACCAATTCTGGATTAGAAGTATCAGCTACTAACTTGTAGCCAAACTCTTTCCAGATTAAGCCAACAGATGCATAAGGAACTCCGTTTTCACGAGTTCCATTTCCACCTTTCTGGTGATGGTCAAATTTTCCGAAGCCAATGTCATAAACAATAACTTCATCAGCAACATTTTCTGGTACCTTGAAAGTACGAAGTACAGTAAGATCACCAAACACCTTTGAAAGGATAACTGTTGCAAGAACCTCATCAGAATGGAAAATACCACCATGAGTAATAACGTTTGCCTTTTCTACTGCATTAGTTGTTGTAATATTCATCATAATAAATGTCCTCCCTGCCTATTATGGCAATAAACTTAGCTGTTTTAAACCAGTAACATCTATGGTGTATATCTTTTCAACCATGAAAATTTACTAGCCCTTAACAACTTTAATAAAATTGTCAATGTACGTTCAAAAATAGAACTCTACATATTATAACATGTTTTATGTAAAATTGCAGATTTTAGGATTTTTTTAAATAAAAATCTAAATTTCTAAATCATAAATTTAAAACATTTGGAATATCTTTGGAATATAGATATGGAAAAGACAGATATGGTTTTACCCATACCTGCCTTAGTTCCAGATACTCTACAGAGCATCTCCCAGAGGACTTAACCGACATGTGTCTGTAAAAGTCTTTTCAGACGTTCATCATTCACAAGTACGGTGTACTCAATGTCCTTGTAGGTATATTCTACACAGAGCATAACGAACCGAAGTCCTTCCATATACTCCTTGTATGAATCATAACCTGCAACGACCATATCCTTGAGTTCCGGCTCAATCGCATAGTCCACTGTTGCTTCAACAACGGAAAGTGTATCATACCCCTTTACCTCTGTTGTAGAATAATATGTACCAAATGACGGTTTATTACCTGTATAACCAGGAGCCACCAGATAGATAGCCTTATTCTTCAATTCGGTAATCTGAGTTTCAACATTTCCGAGCATAGCTTTGAGTTTCTCGATAGACTGTGTATGCTGTGTCACAACATTTTTAGCCTTATCTCGTTCACTCTTTGCTTCATCCAGAGCTTTCCTTGCTTTGTCAAAGACTCTCTGTGTTTCAGTAACAGTTTCCTCACGAATAGCAAGAATTTGAGTTGCTTCATTGAGATCCTTTTCCTTGTCGGAGATTTCACCAGTAATGGTTACTTTCTTGTTCTCGAGAGCAATCATATTCTCTGATGCAGAAACCGACTTTCTTGAAGTCTGTCTTTTCTGTCTTTGAGCTGTTTTGTCCTTATTGGACTGATTCTGTCTATAGTTCTGTTCCATTCTTTCCTCATTTCTTCTTGCCATATCTTCTTCCTCCTCATGATTTTCATCAATTGTTTTGGTTGTTGTTATTGGTGCTGACTGTTCAGAACCGTTTCCATTGTTATTTCTTTGCTGTTTAAGATTTCTCTCATTAGCCTTTAGTACTCTTGAAAATAGCTTCGGATCAAGCCCCATCTCCATCCTTTCTATAAATGCCTGTTCATCCATACCGTATTCTTCAGCTAATTCTGGAATTGACCTTCCATATTTAGCAATTTGAGAATAGATGCGTTTGAAGTTCATTTTCTTGCCGTTCCGTACTTCCATGAAAAAGTCCTCCTTAAAATAGTATGAAATTTTTTCAATTATAATAATTATAGCATATATCTATAAAAAAGTCAAATTATGCAAATTGTCAACAGTAAAACAGAGATTATGGCATCGCCACAATCTCATCGAGAACCTATCTTACAATTTCTTCAATCTCTTTAGCTATTGCTTCGACTTTCGCTTCATTTTCCGGAGTTCTTTCATCTTCCATAATAGATAAAGCGTCTCCATAAAGCTCCATCAATTCAGTAGCCTTGTCCAAATAACTTACATGCATCCCTTTAGCAGGGACCCTCTCGGCAAATTTTGCCAAATTTTTGTTTATACTTGAAATACTATTATTCATTTGGTTCTCCTTTCTGTACTTATATAAGAATGCTCTCATATATCTATATTATACTATTTTTTTGTGTTATGTCAATTTTTAGCAACTTTTTTATTTTGTTAAAAATTTTAATTATCACATTTTCTTTTTTATTATATACAATTAATTGCTTATTTTCTATATTTTGTTTTGAAAATTCATTTTTATTATTAAATAAATTGTCTGGATTATATAATTCTATAAGTTTTTCTTGCTTGATTTTTTCATTCTTTATGTATTTTTCTATTAATTTTTGTTTTTTACTTTCCCCTACACGCCAATAATTATAGTTTAAAACTGCTAAAATTGATAATGCTTTTCTACTTATTTTTTGCTCTTTAAGTGGTATTTTGGGATTAATTATAACATCATAATCATTTAATTTGCTTTCAGAAATTAACTTTCTTAATTTCTCTGGAATTTTCTTTTGGTATTGTTCATCCATTAAATTTAAAATTCTATCAACTTCTGTATATGCCATCATGACACTTCTATCCATTTAATTTTTCTCCTCCTAACTTCATTTTCTGATATTAGGATCTGTTTTCTCTTGTCCTTTTCCTAAAGCTAAGTCCTTTAAATCTTGTGTGGCTTCATTAAATTCTTCTATAGTAATATCATCAGTATCATTTTCTATTGTCTGTGGAGTAACTTTTTTTGATACTCCAGATATTTCATTTAGTAAATCTTTAGATGCACCCATTTTTATAAAAAAATAATATAGTTCCCTTTGATTTAATCCATTATTTTTCATTATTTCTATATCTTCACTCGTTATATATTCTGGTAATTTATTTCCTATTATTTTTCTATATTTTTTAGTATTTTCACCTATATATTCTATTGGCATTGCACCAACAAATTCATAAAGTTTTCCCTCATATTCTGGTAGAACGCCCTCTTGTTCCAAGTCTGCTGTAATTTCTTGTACTTTTTCTTCTGTGATTTGACCTAATTCCAATTTCTTTTCAAGTATTGATTTCACACTGTTCTGTGCTCTTTCTACTATCCAATCTTTTCTTTCATCCCATCCAAAATGAACACATAATTGCCCTATATATGGTAAATCCATAACAAAAGTAGACTGGTTCGCATCATCTATTCTACTACCATAAGAAAAATAATTTTCAAATTCATCTGATGTTTTTGCCAAAACATAAGTAGAAGCAATAATATCACTTAAAGCAATGTCTTTCCAGTCTAGTAAAGTTCTTTCATTTTTTTTAAATACTTTTCTTTTTTCCGTACTCGTTTCATCACGAAACTTGTGTTTATATTCCTTAGCTAAGTGATTTGACATATACATCAATAAAGTCATATTAGTAATGCCATCTAATTGTTCCTCTGGTGTTTCAGCACATCCTATAAAACCACTTACATAAGAAGAATCTCTACTTATGTATGTGTCTTTTAAAGCTCCATATATATCTGTTGGAATTTCAATTAAAGAATTTTCAGGCATATTATTTTTAAAATCTGGTTTTCTTCTCAAATATACTAATTTTCTTACCTCGCTCATTGGTATCAAACCAGGCTTTTTTCCATTTCCGAAAAATATATCAAAACATTTTTTTTACCTTTTATATATATCCTCATACTTATCTATTTCGTTTTCCATAAATCTCACCTTAAATAATAATTTGATTCCATTATAGCATTTATACATTTTTTTGTCATTAATAAAATAGAAAAAAATCTATTTTTTCAAAATAGATTTTTTTCTAAACTATGATAATTGACTAATCTTTGTTTTTAGCTCACTTATTCTTTCTTCGTATAAACTATTTAATTGAACCAATCGTGAATATGACAATGTATCAATTAAATCTGGATTTTTATTTATCTCATCTAATATACTTTTCTTATTAAGATATTCTTTGCTATCCTTTTTTATCGAATCCATAAAAGTATTTTCTTTTTTATTTAATGTATCTTTTTCCAAAATTCCACTGTTCAATTTCTTTTGTTTTACAAAAATTCTCTTAAAATAATTAATTATATTTTCAAATATTTTCATCAAATTCCTCCATTAATCCTGTGAATGTTCACTTTGATTTAATACATTAGCAATTTTTTCATTTGTATTTTTTTGTATTTCTTCTAATGTTTTCTCTAATCTTTGAAGTTCTTTTCTATTTTCATGAGCCTTTCTTCTTTCCATTTCCACATTATCTAGTGTTACTGTTTTTTCAGTAGTATCTTTAGTTTCATCTTCAACTTGGGTATTATCATCATCAGCCACTTCATTATCTAGTTGAATTGGTGTTTCTGGTTCATCTGATGGAATATCTAGTATATCATCATCAAAGACAATTTCATCATCAGAAGGCGGTGCAATACCAATTTGTGTTTGTCTTATTAGCTTTCTTGTCTTTTTTATCAAATTTCTACAATAATTATCAAAGTTTTCTATATGGTTTGCTCCTTCTACGCCCTCTAAAGCAATAGCATCATTTCTTGTTAATTGTTTTACTTGGTCAATCATTTCATTTTTTACAACGAATATTCTTGCATTTACTTCATTGAAATTTTCTAAAATTGAAACATTTGCATTTTCTATTTTAAATATAACATATCCATCGTATGCTTCTTTTCCTAATTCACATTCCACAATATCGTAATCCTCGTTATCTCTTTTTAGTGCATTAACTAATCTTTTAAATCCTTCTAATTTTTTCTTTACTGGCATTACATAATTACTATGTGGAGGTGTTGGAGGATTTGGATTTGGATTTGGTGATGAAGAATTTCCATTGCCATGTGCAAATATCCTATCTGTAGTAAATTTCGTAGTTAATGACTTCATCAAATCTTCAAAACTATCAAATCTTTTATCTTCAAAGTTTCTTTTCATTTCCATAAAGTCAAGGAACTTTTCATAATTATTTTTTAATTCTCTATATTCCTGTGTGTTTTCAAGTGATTTGATTCTTAAAGCCTGCTCATAAACTTCTTTTACTTTGTCAAAATCACCTTGTATTTTATAACTTGATGCTAAACTTTGGAATACCCCAAAAATTTTCGGATTTGAAAATCTTTCACCATTTTGATTAGATGTCAAATATGATATAACAGAATCATTAATCAATTTTTGATATTCTTCTATGTTTAAATACATATTTTTAGCCTGCATATTTAATACATTCATTATATCATCTCGATTAATACCTTGTTCTTCTGTCAATTTTCTCTTTATTATTTTTGAAATATATTCACTAGACATTCCATCAATAGTTGTTCCAGGATTTCCTAAAATAATTGCATAAACCTTTTCTTTTTCTTTCCCAACACTTTTCTGATCTCTTTCAGTTGTTATATATGATGTATCATAATCCTCAGCCATTGTTTGTAATACTTCATTTATAGAATTCAAGTCTTTAACTGAATCATAATTTTCAATAAGTGGCCTGATTAAACTTCTCAAATTTCTAATTGAAATTTCTCTACCACTATATCTTAAATCTTTAATTGTAATTCCATATTGTTTTTTTATGCTTGAAGCTAATGAGTTTCTCTCCTTTTTTGTTAATTTTTCATTACTTACTAATTCATTTATTAAATTTAATAATTCTGGTATTTTCATATAAAAATCCTCCTTTAATTTCTTTTATAGGTGTGTTGGCTGTAATCAACAGCCAACACATTTTATCAGATTTTATTCCTTATAAAATCTGATTAAGAGATTCTTGTAAGGATCTCCAATTTCTGTTAGCGGCACAAAGTTTAAGCGGAATTACATCCCAATCAATCTCAAAAACATCTGATGTAGATTCCATTTGTTTTTCAAATTCTTTACAAATCTTTTCTGCCTCTAGCCGTGAAATTGTTACTCCTCCGACTGTGACTTCATCTCCAGGCACTTTAAGCGATTGCTTCAAGTCTGGTAGAAGTGCTGCAATCTTTTCTTTGATAGCTTCAACCATAGTCTTAATCTCCTTTAATTTTAATCTGAGTTCTTTTAGAACATCAGTTACATTAATTATAACACAAAATCTCCCAATTAGCAAATAATACAAAAAAATTGTCAAATATTATCATTTTATAATATATATCCTCTATAACAGTTGAAAAATTACCATTTTATGCTATAATAGAGAGTGATGGGAGTGATATTATGATATATAATTGGAAAAAAAATACACCAGCACATAAACTAATAACAAAAATAAATAAAAATACTTTTGAAAATATAGATAGACAATATCAACATCTTGCATTAGAGTATTCTGAAAACGCAGAAGAATTTATAAAACAATGCATGAATAATGGATTTATTACATATTCAAATTTAAGAAGATGTTTACGAAATTTAGATACAGTAAGTTATATCGATGTTCTTCCTAGAAATAACAGAGGTATTTATGGAACAGTTGCAAATGGTATTGTATTTGTAAATCCTGATTTAAGTGCTAATAGAAGAAAATTGTATGAATTTCATGAATTAGCACATCAATTAATTCAAACTGAATTACCCAGTTCCGAATTAGTTATGTATAATAGAAGTAGAACTCAAAGAGGCAAAACACCTTTAAATGGAATGAATATAAAAAACGGATGGTTCTTATTAGAAGAAGCAATAGTTCAAAATATTGCAGAAGAATGTTTTTATTCTTCGTTAGGAATTCAAAGACCTCAACAAACTCATAAAAAAGAACCACAAGTTTTAGGAAATAAGTTTTTTAAAACTAATTTTGATTATTATGGCATATACCAACCTTTAACTACTATGTTCGCTCGTACATTAAGAGGAGTTGGTCAATCTAAAACTGATAGCGATGATTTAATATTAAATGAATTTTCAAAAAAAGCATGTAATGAAAATTTTATCCAATCAGTTACACAAGAATATTCAAATGATGTTGGTAAGGATATATTAATGGAATTACTTGAAAAAATAGGTAGAATATTTAATGAAAAATCTGTTACTTTTTCAAATAGTATAGAAGGAAAACAAATGTCAATTCCTCAAACCCAAGAATTATGGAATAATATTATGACAGAATTAAGACAACTTGAAGATTATAGACCTGCAATCATCAATCCAAGCATCATTCCCAATGTAGGTGGAGATAATAGATAAAAATAAAGGAGAATCGTATTATGGAAAATAATGATTTAAAAATTGAAATAGAACAAATTAAAGAAAGAAATAAAAGAGTTGAATTAGATAAATTATGGGAAACAAGTTGGACTAGAAAAATCCACATAATGGTTTTAACATATATAGTAGTTATAGCCTACTCATATATCTTTAGAAATTATGATAACATATTTTTAAGTTCATTAGTTCCTGTAATCGGATTTACATTATCTACTTTATCTTTGAAATTTGTCAGAAAAATATGGGAAAAAATATGAAATAAAAAAGTGTCAAGTTTAGCAAAACAGAGTTTTTGCCAAACTTTTTAAAAGAAAAAAGAAAAAAATGAAATTAATAATTGCAAATATAATAGGCTTTATTGCTTTTATAGTGTCCTTAATTGACTATCATAGAAAAACAAAGAAAGAATACAATGGCTATCATCGAATTATTGTTTAATTTTATTTATAATTATTTATATTATATCTGGAATATTTACTTTTACAAATATTAGGTCTATATTCTGCACTATGGCGGCAATAATTTATATAATTTTGTGTTGGAATGGAAATGAACTACAAGTTAATTACCTAATATAGAAAACATTGTGCCATTTCTCATATTATGTCCGTAAATTAATGTTTCATCATTCTCAAAAGGTTTAGCATCTACAGTAAATATTGAACCATTACTATTATATTTTTTATTATACGAATGTTTTAAATAATATAGATTATTATTATCTTTTTATTTTCAATCTCAATCCGAGCGATAATATCTTCATTAACTGATTTTAGATAATTCCAATTAATACTTTTTTCTATATCGCTTTTATCATCTTCACCTTTGATATTTGTATCTATTGC
>ENA-ORPH01000589-ORPH01000589.1-human-gut-metagenome-genome-assembly--contig:-NODE-589-length-39742-cov-4.998791_pt1 | contig 39742 bp, 53 predicted proteins | sample MGYA00242142_ERZ509074 | MGnify/ENA primary metagenome ERZ509074 (study PRJEB26280, sample SAMEA2338724) | human gut metagenome | biome: human gut; feature: human-associated habitat; material: faeces...
CGACATACTCGGCTGCCTTTTCTCCGACATCCTTGTTGTATGTCTTTAGTGCGTACTCCGCGCCGAACGCCTTGCGGTTTGCTTCGCGCTTCACCACATCGCTGTCTGCACTTCCGATGCTCTTTGCGGTTTCCTCGTAGGTGCCGACGGTCAACAGGGCTTTTCTATAAATCTCGTTACGCAGCTCCAGCAGGTCACGAGCCTCGCTCATCTTCTCCTTGCGGGTCTTTTCGCCGCTGTTGTAGATTTCCTTGAGCTGCTTCGTGATCTCGGACGCCGCCTTGCTCTGCTTATACAGGTAGGAGAAGGTTGCATCATCGGCTGCTGTCGCAAACTCGGTCTCCTTTACCTGCTTGGCTTCGTCCAGCGCATCATAGAAGTCGCTGCCCAGCCGGTTCTGCCGGACGCTATCTACCACGAAAGCCTTTACCACCGCAGGGACATCTGCTTTCTTGGAAAGCGTCGGGAGCAGCCAGTCACCGATAAAGCCGGAATACTGGTCGATCAGGTAATTAACCTTCTTCGGAGAAAGCCCTTCGATACCGTTTTTCCCATGACGAGTAATTTCACCAAGCCAGATGGAAAACGCATCGGTGCTTTCATCGTACTGCAGATAATCCGGTTTTTCCTCCATGTAACTGGAAACGATGTCGCCGCCGTACCAGGTCTTATTGGTGCTCATCGCAGTAATACCGGCGAAGATGTTGTTGGTCAGCGGATTGTTCGGCGCAATCTGCTCAATAGCGAAAGACGGATAACCGGCAAACGCGCTGCTCGCAGGTTCCCCTTTCAGCCAGCGCCACATACGGTTAGTGAACGCCGTAATAACGGAAGGTTCACGGCCCATCGGAACCTTGATAAACTTATTGTCGCCGATTTTGATGAGGATGTTGCTATCCTTGATGTAGTTGGAAAGCTCCTTGTAGTCATCGTCCTCTTTCAGCCCATCATACAGCAGGCCCATAATGATACCGGGTGCCACGCCGTTGATAAGCAAGCGGGAGATCAGCTGTCCAATCTCTTTCCAGCCGCGCCGGTCAATGACATTGCGTATGTTCTTGGAAAGGCCCTGCATACCTGGGTTGAAGAACGGCACAAGGGAAGCGTTCAGCTTGCGGGCAGCGAAGCCGCCACGGCCAAAGTTGGTTGTAATGTCCGCCGCGTTGTAAAGCGCCTGCTGCACATCGCCTGTGTCCTCCATCGTGCTGATAAATTCAGCAAGGCGAGGGTACTGCTCGACCGCTTCATTGGCAAAGGAGAGAATGTCGATCACTCTATTCAACCCACCAGCCACTTTATCGACTGCACCGTTCTTGAAATGGTGGCGGTCGGAAAGCCCCGTCTTTGGGTCATAATAGGTGGTTCCTTTCCCGCCCATCGCCTGATAGAGCTGCCAATACTTCCCGTTCGTTGCGATTTCCTTTACGGCCTTGCCGTAGTTCTTAATGAATGTGGCATTGCTGTAATGGGTAAAGTACAATGCAGACTGTGCATCACGGACGAAATTTCGAACGATGAATACAGGGTTCCATTGCGTGACCAGCTTCTTGAATGTGCTGTTGATGGAGCGCAATGCTTTCATTCCAAAGGAAATGGATTGCTCAATGGGTCTAAACCCATCGGCCATTGCTTCACTCATGTGCAGAGTAACCGGTTTGCCATCCACCCAAATGCGCAGCGTGTTCTTGAGGTTCTCTGCGGAATCCGCATCAAGGTCAACGAGATCGCCTTCCTCTGTAACACTCTGAATGTATTCCGAGATATCACGGGTAGTATCCATTGCATCTTCATACAGCATATTGCCCAGAATGTTCTTTTTGGCTGCGGAGAAGGTCTGCAAGGTCTGCCTGGCAATACTGTCGATCAGCGGCATGATATCTTGGTTGCCACCTTTTGCGGACTTGATGGTGCTGTTCACCGCAACGCTGTTGGGGTTGGAGTAGCCGCCGGAGGTGCTGGGCATATCGCGGTAGGTGGGAACATAGTGCGGATAAAGTTCCTTCATGTACTGTGCCATATCAGCGCTCACGAGTCCGCCCTGCTTTCGCACCTCCATCAATCCGTCAAGGTAGGCATACACATCCTTTGCCCACTTCTCAAATTCGGGGTGTGCATCCAGCAGGTCAGCTGCGGCGGCACGGCTATCGTCTGCGGTCACGCTGCTGCCGAATACAGGCTTGTCAAACTGCTTTTCTGCCCACGCCTGGAACTGCTTATATTGCTTGGCGGCGGCAATCTGTGCCTCGGGGTAGACTTTTGTAAGGGTAGTATCCTTGCCTGCGGCTGTGGCGATGTTCTCATCTGTCATTTCCGCAAAGCCGTTGACTTCCCTGTTCAGTTTCGCCCGAAGTTCCGCAAGCTGCTGCTGTGCCTTTTCGCGAACACTCATGCGGTCTACATTGTGCTCATGCAACAGGTAGGTGTAAAACTCATCGGTCAAGCCAGCCTTTTTCGCCGGTTCAAATACCTGCATGAGGTTCTTATCGCCGATCTTCTTGCCGTTAAGGTCATACTGCCCGGCGCCGCCAATGGAATACTGCGCCGCCGCAGATGCCTGCCCGACATTGTTCGCTGCATACATGATTCTGCTGTCGCCGACTTCGTTCCCGAATCGCTCCAGCTCATCCTTAGTGTTGATCCACTGGCGCTTAAAGGTGCGCCAGTCTTTGGCGGCTTTCGCCTTAAAGGTTTCCTTGTCCTTCTTCGGCATTTCGGTCAGAACCTTGGCAACATCTTCCGTAGTGGTGGATTTCTGTTCCGCCGTCCTCAATCGGGCTTTGCTCTTTGCCCGATCCTCCCGCACCACTCGGTCAATGCGGTCCTGCGTCCTCCGCCGGTTGAATTCGTCCTTGGCTTCGGACAGCTTTTCGTTGTACTTGTCCCGCATCTGCAGATTGTTCGCACGGAGGTCGGCACGGTATTGCTTGGCAAGTGCATCATATTTCGCCATGAATTCTGCACGGGCCTTTGCTGCCTTCTCTCGCTCTTTAGCCGCTGCTATCTCGGTGAGGAGTTTCGTCTCTGCATCACGCCAGCGGTAATTCATCTTCGCTTCCGCAGTTGCCTGCTGGCGATAGTCAGCAAGCTGTTGACGGATGTTCTTCACCTCGGCTTGTGCAGCCTCCAGCTCATCGTTTGCTTTCTCGGTTGCTTCGGAAACAACCCTGTCGATGTCGGCCATGTACTGGGCATCTTCCATGAGGGAGTAGCGGATATCCTTGCTTTCGGTTGGAGCGGTATTGTCAATGTTCTTAAATTGACTACTGTCAAACGCCACATACACGGTGGCATTATCATATTTGCCCTCTACAATGTATCCGTCATAACCAAGCGTATTGCGTGCTGCCTCAAGAACAGCGCCGGCGCCTGCTCCACCGTTTGCAATCTCCGCAAGGATTTCGCTGTCGCTGCTGCTATAATCCATAGCTGCCTTTACAGTAGCATCCAGCGCCCGGTTATACCATGTTTTTGAAGGGTACCCAATACCGCCTGCAGGATCGTAATTCACAAGCACTTCATCACCGGTCGGGTCAACAGCCTGCAAAAGTTTTTTTACTTCTGCCCTTGTCAGCGTAATCTCGCTATCGCTCAACGGCTTTTTGATATCAAGATACCCCTCAAGGAGTTGTCCGCCATCCTTTTGGTAGCCCTCTGCCATCGGCTTGTAGTCAGTGAAATAGAAGCCTTGCCCCTCGGAGCTGCCATGCTGGGACATGAAATCGGTGGAAAACTCGGTGAACACCGCCGGGCTGCCGTGATATACAGGTTTCAACCTGCCATCTGCGTCAACGACTTTGGAGCCGAAGAAATACTCCCGCTGCTCGGCAGAGAGCTTTCTGCCATCGCTGTCGGTGTCCATGAGGGAGTAGCGAATGTCACTGTTGGAGTTATTGAAACGCTCGGAGAGGGGGATCACATTCCCAGCGTCATCATAAACAATGGGTTCTGCAGATTTCACCTGCTCGGAAGAGAACGGGATCCATACAGTATGACTTTCTCCACCGCCCTTGCCGCCAGTATCTTTGATGCCGTCATATCCAAGTTCTTTCAAATACGCGGTTACATAGTCAGGAATGGATGTCCACGCATGGGATGTTCCCGCTTCGATGTCAGAGGCAACGCGCTCCAAAAACTGTTCAGGTTCAACGCTGTTCTTGTCCCATGTGTCCGCGCCAGCAGATTCTCTTTCGTATTCACTAATATCCGTACTTTTCAACCACGCAGAAAGCCCATCATAAAATGTCTGCTCCACATTACTTGCATCAAACGGGTTTCTGATTTTCAGATAAGTTTCGTACACCTTCTCGTGCCGTGCGTCAGGGTCGCGGTATTCGACATCGTTTAGCCCCACAAGCCTCAACACATCGAGAAAATCTGCTTCACGATTATACAGGTCTCCGGTTTCAAGCCATGTGCTCACCAATGTGTTCAGCACATTGCCCTTGTTTCTGTTCAGCTCATACGCGTCATACGCACCGTTTCCATGCTGGGCAGCCGGATCATAAATTACTTTATCGTAATCTTCATCAAACCGAATGTGAGGAGCTGCATTTTTGATCTTCGTCCGTTCGGCCATCGGCAGGTATTTCCAAAGGTCACCAATCGAAAGGCTCTTGCCGTTTCTGGTCACGCGGAACTGTGTATAGTAGTCGCTGTATTCTTCGTCATACGCCAAAGATGTATCCGCCTTATCACGGCTGTACCTCTCCGCAATCTCTCTGTTATCCGTGAAGAACGCCATTGGGCCGGAAGTTGCACGCTCTGGGAGGAACACATTCCCGACGCGGTCTCCTCTGCTCGTCCCATGGAACGCTTTGATAGTATAGCCGTTTTCCTTTGCCGCTTCATCCACCAGCCGCTGGGCTTCCTGCATATTGCCACTTTCTACCGCCGCGGAATACTCGCTGTCCATTGCCGGGATATCCATAAGAGAATGTTTCCCGCTTGCATCTTCTGCGCTATTCTGCATAGAATAGTTATTGACAGCATCAGTGTCTTGTGCTACACTAATGGTGTCGAAGTCAACCGCTGTGTTCCGTCTGGGCAATTGGAGCCCATCTCGATGAAGCAGTCGGTTGGCTTCTTTTTTGCTATACCCTATGAGATTCCCACGAATCAACTGGTCTGCAATAAAATTGCGACTGTTCTCCTTCCCATAAAGGCTGGCAATTCTTGTGACCACATCAAATCCGTTATTTCTGCTTAAATGCAAAGCGACAACAACAGGGTTTCCACTGCTATCGGAAACAGATGTAACCACAACAGAGGAGTTGGGAACCGTGTCAGACTTCAAGAGAAGAACGGGCTTTTCTATCATTTCCGGAAGTTTGAGAATGACATCGTCAGAAAGCTCGTGACCGTGAGTATCAACGGTCGCCTTTCTCTGGGCCTTCGTTACAACAGACTGTGCCATCACAATTGGCTCATTCGCAAGACCAGCAGCTTGCAAATATTCCGATGTATTGTTCAGGTAGAACAAATCCGTCGGGCGCATCTTCCCAGCCTTGTAATCAGCAAACTGTTCTGCGAACGGGCGATTATTGCCTTTTACAGCCGCATCCATAACAGAGTAAGATATCTTTCCCGCTTCTTCCGCATCGCTCCTTGCTTCCATACCGTCAATCAAAGCCCGCTGCGATTCGGACAGCCTGTTGTAGGCTTCCTGTGCAGAGGGCTTTCCTTTTAGCTTTTTGAGGATACGGTTCAAGAAACCTTTAATGCCGGTGGCGGCTTCCGTATTTCTCGCGCCGATGTACTCCAACATATCCCGGCTGCCCAAAAGATCACCGCTGATATCGGCAGCGACTTCCTCCGCAGCTGCATTCGGGTCAAGCTCAATTCCATTGCGCTCGTACAGTTCGGTTTTGGCATTCATCATGCCCTTTACCATATCGGCATAGTCGGGGTTCTCTACCAGCGTATCAATCAGCCCGGAATACTTGCTATCAGCTACAAGGTCGTGAAACATCTCATGCCCGAAAGTAACCATCAGCGGATCGCGGGAATTGATGTTGACATAAATGGTGCCATCCGGTGCGCGATAGCCATTGGTCAGTCGGTACTGCCCATTGACCTGCACCGCACCCTCAAACCACACGATAGTCTTGCCAAGGTATTTCGCTGCATTGTTCACCTCGGCAACAGCTTTCTTTTTACTGCCGGGAATTTCAGCTTTCTTATAGCCGATCTCGGTATTGCCGCGCACATCGGTATTGGTAATCTCCTTGATACGGCGCTTGCCGTCTACATCGGTAATGGTGTTTTGCTCAACGGAAAGCCATCTTTCCTCGGATTCCCGCTGCATCTGCTCCGCCTGCGCCTGCATATCGACATCGAACTGGGCAGCAGCCTGTTCTCCTGCAGCAGCGACACGCTGGGCATATTCCGCCTGGGAGATCGCCTGTTTACCGGACTTCGCAATGTTCTGCGTAGCCACTTCGATAGCGGCAATATCCTGTGCTGTGTTTCCGCTGAACTGTACGCCGGTCAACTGGGAGAATGCCTGTCTTGCGGCAGGGTCGTTATTGATGCGAGCAGCTACGCCTTGGTTAGCTGCTACACCGGCAAGGGCGCTGTTGTAGGCTTTCTCTCCTGCGTTGGCAGGATTATCAACTGTGGGCGCAAAAGACTGCCCTACGCTATCCTCGGCTGTTTTAATGGATTGTGTGCGCTGGGCATCGGTAATAGCTGTTGCTACGGCTTGCGGAGTAGCTTCCACATTCAGCTTTTGGGCTGCCTGCGCCAGCGCATCCGCTTTGGAGACCATCGCCTTGATTTCATTGATGGAGACCTGGGTAATATCGTTCTGGATTTTGGAAAGGCCACTCTCGGCATCATAGGTGAGGTTTGCTTCATACAGTCTGCCCACCATTTGGTTGCTGGGGTTCTTCTGCACCTCCGCCGCATAAATGGCAGGTGCGGTGCCTGCGCCTTTCTCCATGCCCTCCTGCACCTGCTGCGCTACGGCAGCAGGGGAAGCATTCAGTGCCTTGCCTACACGGCTATATGTGACGGAACGCATCGCAGCGTTGCCGCCGCCAAATACACCGCCTGCGAGAGCGCCAAGGAGCATATCATAGCCGAAGTTGTCCATCTCGTCACTGTCGCCGGTGAGGGCCTTTTCAATGGCGTAGTTGATAACATCCTCTGCGCCCTCCTCAATGCCTTCGGAGAGAGCGTCCCGCAGCCACTTGCCACCCACGGAATTGGCGAGGTTATACAGGCCGGGGGCTTCCGTCATCAGTTTCTTGGCCACGGCCTGCCCGGCGGCAGACTTGCCCAGCGAGCCATACAAACCGCCAAACTGTTCGGTAAGCATGGAAGCGCCACCGGCAGCGGTGCCGAGTACGAATGCTGTATCCGTATTCCCGTACTTCTCATAGGCATCTGCATATTTATTGCCCGCAACTGATGCAGCCATCACGGGCAAACCGGAGCCGGGGAGGATCGCGTTTGCAACAAGGGACGGCACCATGTTCGAGATCGTATTGACCAGCTGCAGCGCTCCGCCCTCAACAGCACCAACGCTGGCTACATTCTTTTCGTGGCGCAGTTCTGCCTGCGTCTTATAGTCCGTGATGGGGATTTCTCTCTTATCGGCAAGCCCGGCCCGCTTTACGGCTTCGGTACCGCTTACGCCGCTATCCATCAATGCCTTGGCTTCCCATGCCTGCGCTTCCGGATTACCGGAAAGATACGAAGATGCTGCAGCGGCATACTGCCTCATGCTTTGGAATGCATTCTGCACGCCAGAAAGGACAGCATCGCCTGCCTTGAATTTATTCTCGTCCGGATTGTAGTCCTCTACCGCTTCCGCATTTCGCTGGTTCTTCCACTGGGTATAGGCGTTCTCGTACTCAATGGCAGCCTTGTTGGCAATCTTCTGCTGCTCCTTGGCCTGCTGCGGCATATTCCCAGCTCGCATATAAGCCCCGGCCTTAATTGCCGCGTCGTCCCTCTGTTTCTTAATCGCATCCAGCTGCTCCTTCATGGCATCGCTTTGTTTACTAGAAGAAGCCCCAGCAGGCGCAGCCTGTGTAGGCTGCGTGCTGGGGGAAGAGGGATTATATTGGGTAGCTTTCTTCACAGATTGAACAAGAGAGTCAATGCCGCTCCGCTGGTAGTTCTGCTCAAGCTCCGCGGCAGGCGATGCACCGAAAGATTTTTGATAGTTTTGTTCCAGCGTTTTTCTATCCATTTTTCCTCCTGTCATTCAAGTCCGAGAAGTCTTGCCGCCATTGAATCAGAATAACCGGCCCGGCGCAACATGTTGTAGGAGTCCTGCAAGGCGGCATTGTAATTTGGGTTGTCCTTTTTGGTGGTTTTTGTCTTTGCCTTCGGGGCCTTTGCCAGCCCGGCGGAATAGCTTGCCTGCGCATTCAGCTTTCCGCTCTGCGGCTCCCGGTTCGCCTGAATCATGTCAAGGTATGCCTGATTCACCGCATCGGAATAGGCGTTATCCGCATCGGCAAGGCTGCTGTTATAGCGGTTGTTCAGCCGGACATAGGAGCTTTCCGCAAGGCCGCCATTGATGCCCTCACGGGCCAGCTGCCCGGGGAGGTTCTTTAGCGCCATCTCTTTGGCAATGTACGCCCTGCGTGCATTGTCCTCCCGCTGCTGGGCCGCCTGTTTCTGCTGGGCCTCATACATCTGCTGGTTGTAGGCAAGCAGCTGGTCATAGGCAGCGGTCTGCGCATCCAGCTGCGCTTTCAGGCTCTCAAGGTATGCGTCCCGCTCGGAGGTGTCCGTCACTGTGGAGGAAATTGTCGGGGAAACTCCAGCCAGGTTAGCCTTTGCCGAAGCAAGAGCTCCGCCCTTTATCGCTGCATCTACAGCGCCCCTGCCGGGTCTACCAACAGAATCCGCAGCAGCGGTTGCTGCTCTACCTACATCGTACCCAATCGGTTTTATTGTGCGGTTGCTGCCGCCATCGTTTACAAGGGTTGTGTTCTTTCTCAGTGCCAAAATTACCCCTCCTTGTCATATGCCGCTGTGTCATACTGCTCCACAGCGGCTAAAATTCTCCCACGCAGCGCCTGCGCGCTGGCGTGTTCGGTTCTGTATTTTTCTTTGATGTCTTCCAGCTCGGCGACCAGCTTATCATAATCTGTCTGCGGTTTTTCTTCCTCTTTGTAGGCAACGCCGAACCAGTCGCATACACCTTTGCAGAGTGCCTCGGCAATGCGCTTTTTGTTTTGCACGATCCAAATAGCATCCTGCCCGTTATCATGGAATGCGATTTCGGGATAGATCGACAGCATGGGAGTTCTGCCGATCTCGTAAAACTCGTCCTTCTGATAGACCCCTCGGTGGGTGTTCCGGGGGTAAATCTCCATCAGTCTGCGGTAGACCATCTGACAGGCCCGGTCGCTGATGCCTCCGGCTCTGCCGTAGCGCAGGACAGTCGGCCCCTGCGCAGTCCCTTCTTTCAAGGTGGCCGTGCTGGCGTTGGTATGGATGGGCATATGGAGGTTGGATTTCCAAGCGATGCTTTCGGCTACTCGCTCCTGCATCGTCTTGTCTGGGGATGCGACCATCACATCAAACCCGCAGCGGGTGAGAGCCTCGGCGCAATAAGCGCCGATCTCTACACACACATCATGCTCGTACACGCCAGGGAAGCCGTAGTACGGAGCATGGGGAGCCGGTCTGCGTTCGGGGGAAAGATACACTTTAGGCATCTTTCACCACCTCCTCAAGAGGGAATTCCTCCTCTTTGACCTTTTTCACCATGCCGGTGGTGGCTGCGTCATATGTACCATTAGCAGCCAAAGCGACAATAACAGCGTTCAGCAGGCACAGCACCACGCCCTGTACCGTCAGAGCAGAGCCGTTAAAGGCTTCGGCTCCGATGAGGATGGCCACAGAGATGATGTAAGCAAGCAGCTGGGTGTTGATGTTCTTGAGGGGGGTCTGTTTCAAAAACTGGGTGATGATGGTGACCATCATGACTGCACCGGCATAAGTGCCAAGGGAAGTCCAAGTTACAAATTCGTTCATTTCCATTCTCCTTTACTTTACGAGGTTATTGGCGATTACAGCGACAACGGCAACAGCAATAGCTGCGCCGATACCGGTTAAAATAGACCGGAGGACAGCGTTCCAGTTGTCCCCCGGCTTTCTTTCCAGCGTCTCAAGGCGTTCGCCCTGTCTGCTCAATTCGGTTGTCATGGTCTCCATGTTGGTGGCCAAGCGGTTTACACTGTTGGCGATCTCGCCAAAGGCTTTCACGCTGTTTTCTAGGTTGTCAATCCGGTGGTTCTGCCGCCGGTTTTCATCCTCCATGCGCCTGGCAAATTCTTCGTGCACATCTTTGGGGAGGAAAATATCCATTAGGTTACCTCCTCAAAATACTGGCCTACAAGCTCGTGCGGCAGGTAATACAGCACGATGGTGCCGGTTTCATTCAAACGCTTGCAGAGGTAAGTTTTGCTGTCCTCCGGGTCGAGGTAATACTTGCCGTACTCGTATTCCATGCCCCTCGATGCCTGGATTGGGTCGTCAATCGTGCCGGGAGAACTGACATTGACGACTACCCACAGAGCAGGAACTACCGGAGGTTCCCAGTCTGCCTGCGAGGTGTGCGCCTGCAAGCACTTGTACACCTTGCCACCGTGTCGTCTGCGGTCACCCACCGCATACTTGGTATCAGCTTCCCATGGTAGGAACAGCATGGGGTTCTTTGCTGCATCAGCGTCTGCCATGGTGCCGGTCACGCTGTCAATGCTCGTCCGGATTTCCTGCGCCTGCTCTAAGATGTCATTCCGCATTGGCTGTTTCCTCCTTTTCTTCGGTTTCTACGCCAAGTGTTTGAAGAGCTGCTTTCAGCTGTTCCAGCTCTGCATCCTGCTTTGCTTTTACTTCTTTGGCTTTTTCTGTATAGTAGCCCATTTAGTTCACCCCCATAATGTTTAAGGCTTCTTGCATATCTGCTTGTACTAAAAGAGCTTCCTCAAGTGGTGTAAGGACTTCGGAACCATCACGATAAAATTTCCCGTCAGTGTAATCATCACCAATAGCAACAGGTTTATCTGTTTGTATAAGGTTCATCCCAGCAGCAATAAGGCTGTCTGCTCCACTCTTGTCGGCCGATATGATATTGGTTACTTTTGAGTTTTCAATTAGTGCGTACATGATTACACCTCCTTATGTAAAGCGGATGAGGATAACGCCGGAGCCACCTGCTGCACCATTATCATAGCTACTTCCATAGCCATAACTACCGCCTCCTCCACCGCCTCCTGTGTTTTCTACGCCACTAGCAGCTAATACAGGAGTTCTTGCATTTCTTTGACCAGAGTCAGCTCCATTGCCTCCTCCTCCAGAACCACCAATACCAGGTTTGTAGCTTATCGAACTATTTGTTCCCATCGCATCCCCGGCGCCGCCGCCTCCGGCGAACAACTCACCGTCTTGCTCTCCAAATGCTCTTGTAGTGGTTTTCTGTCCTACACCGACGGTGTTGTAACCACCACCATTCGAACCATCCGAACCGCCGTTCCCTCCTCCATGTGCGTATTCTTTTGATGGATAGCCTGAACCGCCACCAGAGCCACCATAACCACCACCTGCTAACTGGCCACTGTATTTGTTTGAAGATTTACCACCTTCTGCAGAAACTTCATTTATCGATGTCGTCCCGCCCTCGCCGCCAAACGCATTTTTTGCACCACCAGCGCCACCGGCACCGATAATGGCAGTATATTCAGTACCTTTGGTAAATGCAACGCGTCGTGTTTTTGTATATCCTCCGCCACCTCCACCTCCAGAATGGTAATAGTCATTTACGACTGATAGATTTGCACCATTTCCGCCGCCGCCTCCTCCTACAACGAATACATCAGCGTTACAGTCTTTGCTCAAGACCAAAATACCACTCGTTTTCAGCTTCAAAATGGGCTTTTCTTCGTTGTACCATTCCGCATTGCCAGTATAGGTGTAGTCGGGTACTTTGCTTCCTCCTCCACCCAATGTAATGGGATTTCCTAAAATACTCATATTCACCCTTTCCGGGGTGAGTATTTAGTTCACCCCTAATATATTTAGTGCGTTCTGCATATCTTGATAGGTAGAAGAACCATCAAGTTTTGTCCACTTGTTTGTGGCGGTATCGTACAGGTAAGCATCTTTCTGTACAGCCCACCCATCGGTATCGCCAACCAAAACCTTGATAGGGTATACACTTGCGGAAACATCCTTTGTGTTTAACGCCTTCCAAACAGCGCCATCAATATCAAGGGAAATTATCATGTTATTGTTCGCCAAAGGTGTTTGAGCATCACAGACATACAATCTTGACGAATACGGCATATAAATATGGCCATCGTTATAACACCAAGTATAATTTCTAGTCTCTAATTCTGTGGTTATCTGTTTTATTGGTTCGGCAGAAAAACTGTTTGTTGTTTGGTTATACTCGTATATTTTCCCGTTTGTTGCGACAACATACGATTTACCGGAATAGAAAAATGGAACGGAACTTCTATTCACAATTGCAACCTTATCTGACGGTACAGCCGGTACTTCTTTATCAGCGGAGTATGTGTCAAGATTGTATCTATAACCAAGAGCAGAGGATGGATATGGAGAAACAACTAAATTACTTGTTATCGCACATGGTTTTGCTTGTGCATAAACCCCTACTTCAGCAAAAATTGTTTTGAAAACAATCGTATCACTTGTTGTGTCGTAATACCTAATTTGATTTCCACCTTGTCCGTTAGAACCATATAGGTCATTTGATTGATAGTTACCGCCTGCAAGGATTAAATACTTGCCATACTTAAACAGCTTGCATCCGTCCCACCAAGGGCCGCCAGAAGATGTGGTGTACTGAATTTGTTCACTTGACCAAACATATGTTGTTTCTCTTGTTTGGATATTAAATTTTTGAACCATCGGCCCACCAGCTTGGTTGTAGCTTGGTGGATTCTTGAAGCCGCCAAAAATATATATATATGAACCATTCCGAATACACCATGGGATTGCAGTCACATAAACAAGCGTCTGCGCAATTTTACTGATAACTCCACTTGCTGTGATATGCCATATATTTTTGCTGGCTTTTGGGCCATAGCCAACCGTTCCTTCACCACCGCCGAAGCAATACCAACCACCATTACCATCGTCTGCAATTCCTGAATATTGAGGAATACTCGCTTGGTTTCCGTTCGTGTCAACGATATTGATTGTTTTAGAAGCGAAATCGCCAACATCAACACCAGTCTGTAACGAAATACTGCTCGGCTTTGTTGCCAATGGTACCCAGAGCTTGGTGGTATCAGAGGGAGGAGTTGCTCCATAGTCAATGTTGAGTTTTACCCCCCCCCGTTGGTAATAATCGGGTTACCGTAAATTACGCTCATGCAGATACCTCCGTGATGGTCACCTGAACCGAAAGATTGGCATTGGGCTTCTCTCCAAGCGCTTTTGCGGTAAGGGTGCCATTGTTGTTTTCAATCCAGATAGCGCTGGTGCCGCTGTCGATAAGTACGCCAAGGGCTGTTGCATCCATTTGGATGTCTACTTTGCTGTTGACGGTGATGCCGGTTATGGTTACCGTCTGAGAAAGGTTGCTCCAAGATGCAGTCGGTAAAGTGACCGAAGCTCGCTTGACCTTGCAAGCATTGATGGCAGCCTGCTGGGCGGTAGACACCGGCTTATTGGTATCGCTGGTGTTATCTACATTTCCAAGTCCGACCTGGGCTTTGGTCACGCCATGTGGGTTAGCCTTATCGGAAACATGGGTATAGGGGGCCTGCTTCACATTGTCCACATTGCTAAGGCCAACTTGCGTTTTGGTTACTTCGTGGGGGTTGGCCTTGCTTGCGATATGGCCGGGCACATCCGCCAGCGCCGCATTGAACGCCGTTTCCGTACCGGAATAGCCGCCCTCTACGGCGGTCTGATAGGCGGATTTACCATCGGCACCGGCTACGCCTGCGGGGCCTTGTTCGCCCTGCGGGCCAACGGGGCCTTGAATGCCCTGAATACCCTGCTCACCTTGGGGGCCAGTAGCGCCGGTAGCACCAGCCGGGCCGGTAGCGCCAGTCTCACCCTGTGGGCCTGTTGCGCCGGTATCGCCCTTTTCGCCTTTGTCACCTTTAGGGAGTACAAAATCGAACACCGCAGCGGAGGTAGTGCCGCTGTTGGTGACGGAAGCAGCAGCGCCGGAAGCAACTGTACCTATTTCAATGGTAGCAGCTGCACCGTCTGCGCCCTTTTCGCCAGGTGCGCCCTTTGGGCCTGTTGCACCTGTCGCACCAGTAGCGCCTGTGGGGCCTTGCTCGCCAGTGTCCCCTTTGTCGCCTTTCTCACCCTGCGGGCCTTGTTCCCCCGCAGCGCCAGTAGCACCGGTAGCGCCAGCTGGGCCTTGCTCGCCTTGTGGCCCCTGTACGCCTTGCGGGCCTTGCGGTCCGATGGGGCCTTGCAATGCGCCAACGCTTACCCAGTCATTGGCCGTCTCGCTATAAATGTAGCACTCGCCGTCCTCCTGCACATAGTACATCTTGTTGTTCCCGGCGGGGATCGCGTTTTTCAGCGCTGCCAGTGTAGGATAGCTGTCCTCGATATACAGGCTGGTTCCATCTTTACCGGCAGGGCCTGTCGGGCCTTGCGGTCCCATAGGCCCCTGCGCTCCAGTAGCGCCGGTAGCGCCTGTTGCGCCAGTATCACCTTTGTCTCCCTTTTCGCCCTTTAAGCCACGCGGGCCAGCAGGGCCTTCTGCACCTGTCGCACCTGTCGCCCCGGTTGCGCCTGTGGCTCCGGTATCGCCCTGTTCACCCTTGGGGCCTGCGGGGCCAGCCGGGCCTTGTGCGCCGGTTGCGCCTGTTGCACCACGGGCACCGGTTGCACCGGTATCACCCTTGGGGCCAGTATCGCCTTTATCACCTTTGGGGCCGGTAGCGCCTGTGGCGCCGGTAGCACCGGCAGGACCCTGTTCGCCTGTTTCGCCCTTGGGGCCCTGGATGCCCTGTACGCCCTGTAAGCCTTGCGGGCCTCTCGTACCCTGTGCGCCCTGCTCGCCCTGTACGCCCTGCGGGCCCTGCGGTCCTCTCACACTGACGGCCTGCGGGGCAATGGCGGTATCCTGAATGGTGAAGGACATAACGCCGCTGGCATCTACATAGGGAACAATAACGGGGCCTGTCAGGCCTTGGTCACCCTTCGGCCCCTGCTCGCCTGTGTCGCCTTTCTCGCCCTGCGGGCCGGTATCGCCTTTCAGGCCGGTAACAATGGTTTCGGAACCATCATCGGTTACTGTGCCATTGGCGAATTTCAGGCGGCTGCGCTGCGGCGCTACTGTGCCATCCGGCGCTATGATGATGTGGCCGGAAGAACCGGTGGCTTCCCATGTCTCGCCGTCATTGCTGGTTTCCAGCACCTTGTCGCTGTTCAACCGGATGTATTTCACATTGCCGGTGATGATGCGCTTGGCCAGCTCCGCCTGTACGGTACTGGCATCACCATTAATATCTGCTGCGCCCATATTGCTGGCAGCCGCCAGTGCGTTCAGGGCATCAACAAGGCTGTTATACGCAGGAATGACGACCTCACGCACCACAGCCTCTACGGAGAATTGCATTTCACTGACGGAAAGGTTCGGGGTGGTGTCCTGCCCAATTACCCCAACCCTGTTGCCGTCACTATCGGTAAATACTGCATCCGGGGTATAGGGATTGCCGTCGGATGCTTTGATCTTTTCAAACATAGCTTACCCCCTGTACTTTCTCGTTTCTCGGTACTCTACTGCGATGTTCTCGATGCCGAAAGGCTCCGCATTGCCATTGGAGAAGCGGAACCGCACTTTATCAAGGTTGCGCATATCCAGCTTTCTGCCCAGCACCTTCGGAGTTGCATCGGTACTCCATGTCCATTTCGACCAGTCTATATTCTCCCATGAGAAGAAACGGGCAGTTCTCGCATCGGTCAGAATGGAGATCCATTTGCCGCTGCACATCGCATAGGCGTTTACACTGGTGCGCACAAAAGCGGACAGCCTGCAGGCCATGTACCGGAAGTGTTTGCTGGAGTAAAAGGTCTTGCCATCGATATCTGGGGTTTCCCACTGGCACCCTACTGGTGTGTATGTCTCCCCGTCCATCGTGTCGTTGTAGGAGTTGGGAGCGGTCTCATCGGTATTGAATTTGCATACTTTGCCGTCCGCCGTACCAAAGAACAGTTCGCCGTTATCATCCCAGATCACCCTTGCGGGTATTCCGGTCAGATAAAAGCACTCGTACTGGTAGTTGGAATACGGCTCCCCATCCTCGTAGTGCTTTTGCAGCAGGTCAAGCACATACACGCCAGCACCGGCCGCAATGAAATAAAAGTCCTTGTGTAGGCAAGCGTAGGCATCGGCGATATTGCTTTCCGAAAGGAGCTTCGGATTGATATAAAAGCTGCGGCTCTGCACATAGCGCTCGCCGGTCACATCGGATGCGGTCAAGGCAAATATGCCGGTGGAGGAAAGGAACAGCGGCTCGTTATCGGTCGGCACAAAGCTGTGCGGAGCGATTGCGCCGTGCCCTGTGATGACATTTCCGGTCTTAAAGGCAAAGGTCTCCATGCTGTTGCCGAGATCATCGGTCTCCGTTACCGTGGAGCCGGTGCGCACATACACCGCGCCGGTGGTTCCGCTCTTGTGGGCCGCTATCCTGTCGCCCACGATGGAGTAGCCTACGATGCGCTCGCTGTCCTCGCCCAGTATCGAATAGGATAGATCGGAAAAATAGGAAAAATCATTCTGCGCCGACCAGAAGTCACGGTTCTTAAAGTTCGGATCGCCGGTCACAAATAGCCGGGTGCCCGTCTCGCCATACACAATACAGGTATCGCAGTTCGTAATGCGGCTGCGGCTCTCGCTCCTGTCCTTGGATGCAGTGATATATACATTGTCCGCGCCCTCCAAAGGGGATTTACCCGGAGCGGCTACGAATGTCACGGTGCCGCTGGTGCGGTTTACAGTAAAGTCTGTAGTCTCCACCTTGTCTACGAAGGAACCGTCAGATTGCAATATCTTTGCCGTTACAGGCGTTGTATCCAAATTTTCAAGGGAAAGTTGGAATACTGTTGCTGCTGCGGTCTTATCTCCTACATAGAAAGATTCCGTCCACTTATCCGACATGAGGTTGATATCCTCATAAGTTGTTCCGCCGGTACCATCCGGATTTTTATTGATAACGATGCGCGGCACATAGGCGCTGTCCGATACATTAGCCACGGTAAAGGTGTCGCCACTGTGCGTTACCTTGTAGTAGTGTGCTCCATCCAGCAGGTACAGCGCTTTATCAAAGTTCTTGCCAACCGAAAAGGCATCTTTCATGGCGGAAGAGATCAGCGTATCGCCTGCATACAGTTTCGTGCCCGCATGGATGATATCTGTCCCATCCAGAGAGAACCGACCATTGATACGGCCATCGTATACCGCCGTTTTGGCAAAGCCAAGGCGCTTTCTCACGCGGCCGGGGGAGGAACGGATCATGTTCTCGCAGTTGGGGCTTCTTCTTGGGTCGATATTGGTTGCGCCGCTGGAAAAGTCGCAGCCATAAAAGTCGTTAATGACCATGGCATTGGTCTTTGCCACATCAGCGCTGGGGAGTTTTGCCGGGGAATATCTCATTTGCTCCCCTCCTTACATCATGAATACGGTTTCAATTACTTGGTGTTTCTCGGTGTCCTCGTCCGTCATAGCGCCTACCATCTCTGCAAAGCGTCCGGTGAGGAACTGATTCAGCGCCAGTGTTTCATCAATGCCGCTTGTGGCATCAATGGCCAGCCGAAGCGGAATCAGCGGAACCGCCTTGGGCTCCACCTCTATCTCGGTCGCACCGGAAGTGCCTGCAAGGGTGGCGTGCCGGTGCTTATACTGGATATCGAACTGCCCGCTGTAATGGTACGGGATCGCAATATGGTATTCATCCAGCCGCCGGTAGTCGGAAAAGTCGCGGAAAGCCACGCCGTCACCGGAGAAAAGGATTTTCACCATGCCGTTCATCTGCTGGGGCAGCTCATACGGCACCCATGCTATGTGCTCCGGGATTTCTACCAGCGGGAATGCATAAAACGCAGCGTTTCTTACCTGGAATGGGTACTGCGATTCCAACTTGATACTGCCGTTAAAACTGCCGGAAAGCCGTTGGAACTCAGGAGCGGTAATCTGCTGCCGGGCCCCATCGATAGTCGCTGTTAGAACACCGCAAATTTCAAGCGTGTAGGCTTTTGCATCACTGTTGGTAAACTCGTAGGTATCACCGGGATAAACCGTCTTAGCTTCAAAATGGGAGCCCTCCATGCACCGAGGCATGTTCTGAACGATGCTGATGGATTCGATCAGCGGGAACTGCGATTCCACCATTGCAACAGCACCGTCCAGCAGGTGCTCCATTCTGTCCTTGTAGTCGGCTATAAATCCGTTGCTTGCGGCAGCGCCGTTTACGGTGGCTTCATCTATCCACCGCAGCGCACCGTTGATGGCATCGTTCTTGTTCATTCAATCACCCCATGTACCCTGCTTCTTCAAGGATGCGGGCGACTTCTTCGGGTACATCTACCCATTCGCCGCGCTTGATCTGATAGGTATAGCCGTTGATGCATACAGGCACTACGACATCTTCTTTGTTCAGCTGGTCCTTCGGCAGGCGGATGCGTACCTTCTTGCCCTTGGCAAGTTCCTCGCCTGTCTCTTTCTCTACGATCTCTCCGATCATGTCGGGATTGTCAGCCTTTTTGATGTTAGCCATATTAAATCCTTTCTGTAAAAGAAGGGAGGGGCGTTACCCCCTCCCTTGTATTTGATTAGGCAGAAGCCATGGACTGAATGCAAACCATCGCCAGCTCCTGCAGACGAACAGTAACCGCCATTGCTTTCCAGCCGACAGTGGCGCGCTGGTTAAGCGGATCCTCGCTGCCGGCAGAGCCGGTGGGCTTGATGATGATTTCGGGCTTGGAGGAGCCGTTCACATCGACCACGCCGTAAGCGTCCTTGCCTACGATAAGGGTCTTATGCAGGGTACCCGCAGTAGCGGTCGTTGCATCGGTGGGGCACATGGTGGTCAGGATGAAACGGACACCATGGATACGGCCGATCTCGCCCTTCATGATGTTTTCGGCGCCGTTGTACTTAGAGATATCCTGCCACAGGCTGTCGTTCTGCAGGTCGTATGCTACATTGGGATCGCAGAAGCCGATGTAATAGCCGCCCTCCAGGGGCTCGGCGTTGTTGTTGCGCAGGGTGCGCACCGCTTTCTTGATCTCCTCGCTGTTTACCACCTTACCGGCGGCAATAGCGGCAGCGGAAGCAGCGCCGCCAGCAAACTGCTGGGAAGTACCCTTGAAGATAACATCCGCGCAGCGGGTCTCCAGGGTCTTGGCGGCGTTTTCTCCCATCAGCGCAGCGGACTCTGTCAGGACGGGGTCGATGCCTACCATGCTGATCTTGTCAGACAGGCGGACCCAGTTGCCCTCCTGCGCCACGGTAGCGGTCACAGCGGTGATGGACAGGTTGTCGCCGTCAGGGGTCACGCCCTCGGTCAGGGATGCCGCAGGGACATCAAGGGAGTTGAAGCGGCGGAAGTTGATGGTGTCGCCCTCGTTCTTCGGCATGGGGCGCTTCTGGCCGTACTTGAGGAAGGTCAGATTGGGCAGCAGCCGGGACAGCAGGGTGCGGTCGTAAAAGGTTTTCTGTTCAGCGGTAAGATTACCGTAAGTCTGGGTAGTAGTTGCCATAGTTTTATACACTCCTTAATTTTTTAATTCCCCCCGGAGTGCAGCTTGATACAGCTTTTCAAAGTCTTTGTCCGACATCTTCATGTAGTCGGCTTCGGTTTCGGGGCTTTCGCCCGTCAATGCTCCGGGAGATGCTTGTGCGTTGTTGTTGATTCTTCGGAGCGTGTCTTCCTTTGCCTTGTTTGCAGCATCGTTGGCGAGGTCAAAATAGCTGTTCGCCAAAATTGTATTGAACGCTGCATCAACGCTGCAGGGCGTCCCCTGCTGGGTGCAGTAGTCCATCAATTCAACCACTTGGTCCTTGAGTTTTGTGAATGTCTGCCCTCTTACAGGGTCAGCCTCCAGCTCTCTCATGCGCTCATTGCTCCGCAAGCGGGCAATCTCCGCTTCCAAGGATTGATTCCGGTAAGCTGATACGGGGTCGGTTTGGCCGTCCTCGTCCAGTCGCTGCATCGCAACAAAGGCTTCATACTCCGCCTTTGTGGTGATGGGCCTGTCATTGTCATAATGATTGGTCAGGCCCATGCTGCGGATAAAGTCGTCCACGCTCTTTTGGGATGCTTCTTTGATTCTCCGTGACACACGCTGTGTCTCGGTCGGTTCTTCCTGCACCGCAGGTTCTTCCTGCTCGACAGGCTCGGTTTCCTCTACTGCGGGAGAGGAGTCGATATCTTCAACGATATCTTCATTGGCAGCAGTCATGATTTCTTCGTCCATAAATTCCTTTCTGTGGCGAGGTTCGGTTTGTTCCGTTTAGCAGCCACTTAAAAATTGGTTATCCCTCCAAGGGGTTGGTCACATAGGTCGGTGTTCTGTTGGTGCATTTGGGGTTCTTGCACTCCAGCTGCAGCTTGATAAACGCTTTTGTCTCTGTGGTTGGGGAGGTATCCCCGGTGAATGTAAGGTATTTGCCGGTGATCCTCATTTCGGCTTTACAGTTTGGGCACAGCATTGTTGCCACCTCCTGTGAACTTGTCCATGACGGTCGGGGCCTTTGGCACATCCGGCAGCGGAACTCCGCCAATGCCGGAAACGCTCTGTACGCCGTTCACTTCTTCCTCCGGAACGCCAGGCATTCCCATCGCTTGCGGCTGGGTTTCCCGCATTCGCTTGAACTTCTCCTTGAATGGAGCTACATTCGGGTCGGACAGCTCGATGTACTGGTCGATGGAAATGTCTCCTCGGTCAAGCATCTTGTCCAAGGTGGCCTGTGCCAGCACCGCAGAATATTCGGAGGAGGCGCCGACATCCACCTGCAGGTCAAAGTCGTACATGGCGTAGTCAGTACCCGTAAATGCTCTGCCTGATACCTCGTCCCCCATCTCAATGACGATTTCCCGCTTGTCGGAGCAGTATGTTTTGAAAAACTCCATCCAAATGCGGCCGATCTCCTTAACTGCGTGCCAGTATCTGCGCTGGATCTCGTTGACAGGGGTCTGCGCTTGGTTCTGCAAAGCGATGATTGCGGATGCTGCCATGTTTGCACCCAAGGACTCGCCGGTCGTTACCTCGGTCGTACCGGTCACCACGCGGGTCAGGTCGATCATGTCGTTGCTGACCTGCGTAGCAGCGGACGAAAACGCAGGAGGCTGCAGGTATGATATCCCGCCGTTGGAGTAATCGGTGACGATTTCCCCCGGCTCGTTGGTCAATGGCTGTCTGATTGCACCGGGCTTTGCCACGATCTTCGGGAAGCCCATCTGCTGGATGGCCAGCGCCTGCATCCCATACATAAAGTTGATGAGCTTTTGGTTGGGGATAAGCCCCTCGATTTCGCCGATGCCGTAGAAACAGGCTTTACGCAGTTTCCAGTTGAGCGCCGCCACAGGGTACAGCTTGATGCGGACGGGGCTGCCCTGCGGGGTAAGCGGTACTGCCGTGCATATCTCCACGCTGCGGGTCGCTTTGTCAAATACGACCTCACCGTTCTTGCGGTAATACTTGGTCAGCACCGTGACCTTTTCGTTTTCCTTTCCGTCCAGTTCGATTCTCTCGGCCTGATAGGTGCTTGCATCCTCAAATTCATCGGGGCAGATGTTTGCGACCTTTTCTGCCGGCAATCCCCTGTCCTTTGCCATCTTGCGTACAGCGCCCAATTTGAGACGCTGGGCGATGATGAGGTAGTCCTGCTTCTGCACATCCCGGAGCTGCGGGTTGGCTACAAAAAAATTGAGAGCATCCACGGTTTCCCCACGAAGCTCCCCTACATATTTGTCGCCTGTTACGCTGGTGTCCCAGTAAAAGTGCCAGATGCCTGTGCCGTTGGTCGCTGCATCGTCACACGCCTCGTTGCACAGCTTGTCCATGTCGGCTCTGTCCCAGATCGTCCGTGCGTACTCGGTGCAGTTCTCGGCGGCGTCCTGGTGCATCTGGTCAATGATTTCGTTACCGCTGGCGCTGCCCTGTCTGTAGACGATGCTGACAGGCTGGTCAAGCACGCTGGAGCGCTTGCTGCGGACGATCATGTCCACGATGTTAAGGACGGGTCTCGGCAGGTTTTTGGTGCGCTCTGTTGCTTGTGGCCACTGGTCGCCCTCCTTAAATCGCACAAAGGTCGGGAATTTGGTGCTAAAGCCCATCTTGTTGTGGTACGCCACACCCTCTCGGTATAGCGTCCACAGGGTTACATCACTCATATCAATCCTCCGGGCCGTTAAGCCACTCGCTGAATATCTTTGTTGCATATTGCTCCTGTGCCGTCTGGTCGTCCCCTAACGCCCACAGGATCAGGCGTTTGAGCCATCGTCTTACCATACCTGATACCCTCCTTGTTCTTCTGGCTGCCGCAGCTCCGGCGGCAGCTTGTACTTTGTAACCGGCGGCTGTCCCGCATACGGTCTCCCGCTGCAAAAATACCTGATGGCATCAGGTGCATGGGTCAGCTCGTGCGGCTCGGTCGCTACATCGTTAGGCTTGTGGTCATCATACTGGACCATCGGCAAACAGCGGATGACCTGCTTACAGTTGCGGAAAAACCGAAGCCCTGCAATCCTCGTCTTGTCGCCGGTTATGATATCTCTGCTGTCCCTCGGCTTGAGCCACTCGTGTACATCCTGCCAGCCGTTAATGCGGTCGTTGTCCACTTTAACCAGCGGGATGTCCTGCTCCATAAATATGTCCGCCACGCTGCGGCCTGTGTCATTACGCCTGTTCCACAGGTCGGGCGGTGCAAGCCATTGCTCTATCTTGTCGTCCCCGTTGGCCTCCTTGATCCGCATGGCGGCATCCGATGCAATCAGCCCTGACTCATAAATCTCTCGGTACACATAGCCGTTGCCCTCGCCGTCAATGGCGATCCAGTATCCGGCCAACATATCAAGGCCGTAGTCCATTGCAAAGTAGCGTCTCCACCAATCTGGTATCTCGATGGGGTCTATCACATGGATATCGTCACGCCACTCGGCAAAATACTGACCTGCAAACACATTCCAGTCGCCATCCAGCCATGCTCTCCGCATATCCTCCGGTAGGGTCTCCAGCATCCGCACATAGTCGGGGTCCTTATCCACCAAAACCGTGTTGTCGTACACCTTTGCGGCTATAAACTCGTAGTCATCGGGGTTTTCCGATGCCGTGTAGTCACGGTCTACAAACAGGCGCTTGACCCACGCATGGCCGACTCCGCCGGGGTTGCAGGTCAGGTACATCCTATGCGGAAAATCGTTGGCGCCACGGTTACTGGCCACAAGGCAGTTATACATATACTCCGTAAACTGCGTAGCTTCATCGATAAAAATTATGTCGTACTCTTGTCCCTGATACTGCAATACATCAGCCTCGGCCGAGCAGTATCCAAAACGGATACGACTGCCGTTTGGAAATATCATGGCCTTTTCCGAGTCCCGATAGGTTGCTATATCGGGTTCCAGCACCTTTCGCAGCTCCAACACATGGTTTTGCCACAAATCAGCATATGTCCGGCGCAGGATCAGTATCTTGATGCCGCTATAATTAACGGCAAGCATGGTGGCCTTTGCTCGCACCACCCAGCTCTTACCGCCGCCTCTGGCACCGCCGTAACACACCCTGCGCTTTTCCGACAGCAAAAACTGCTCCTGCTTGGGATTCGGTGTGCCTAAATTGACCGTCATTTGGCGTACTCCTTGCCATTGCCCAGCACGATCTCGATTTTGGGTATCTCGCCACCCAGATCAATCGGCTGATTGGCCTTGCCGTATACACGATCAAGTACGGTTTCTGCGCACTTTACCCGCGTTTCGGTTTTCTCATTTGTGTTGTTGAGGGTATCCACCAGCAGCTTAACTGCCGCAGGAGTCGCCGCTTTCAGCATCGCTTTGGCGTCTTCGGGGATTTTCGCCCTCCCACTTGGGTTCCCACTCTGCCCTTTTTTCCATGGGCGCAGGTTCTCTTTGCTTTTCGCACTGCATCCACTGGCCATCTTCGGCACCTCCTTTCAAAAATTCATCCCGCCCTATCCCTCCCGGTGTCTACTATGCCGGGCTACCAATTATTGTTACCAAACCGTGGTTATCCGCTTAGTGCCTGTCTTGTTCCCGCACAGCAGGAGCGTCTGCGGCTGCTCATGGTCGCTCTCGCTGCTGGGCAGCAGCATCTTCCGGGCTGCGTAGCCTCCGTACTGCTGCCATGCGGTACAGCTAACCACTACCAGCTGCTTGGTGCGGATAACATTGTTGTTACTGTCCACCACGATCTTTTTAGGCTTACTGATGGTGCCTTTGTGGGTGTGGCCAACAATCAGAGCGTCAATGCCCTCTATGGTGTAGCCGAAGCGCTCATTGCGGTTGACCGTTGCACCGGTGTAAATGCCGCCGCCGGAGCCATGGGTAACAGCCATCGTATAGCTGGTGATAGGGATATCTCTTGTTACCCTGCGCCCAATCTCCAGTTTGAGGAATGCTATGTCCTCGGCGTAGTAGTCCTCCATGTCCAGCTTGCACATGATATCGCCCATAATGTCTTGGTCGGTGTCCCTGGCTGTCCTCGCTTCGTGGTTACCGGATACCGCGCAGAGTATCTTATCCTTGATGGGCGTTAGCATTTCCACCATCACCTTTTTCTGCTCCCGCGGGCGGATATAATCCTCAAAGGGGCTTCCCACCGCGTTCCGGGTATTGTTGTTGATGAGATCGCCGCCAAGGATGAGATAAGCATCCTCCCGCTCTACCCGGCGGCAGAATGCTTGCCAGCCCTCTTTATCATGTAGGATGCTGCCCAAATGCACATCAGATACCGGATATACCTTGATGGTGTCGCTCTGCGGGATTTTGCGGACTATTAAATCCATAGGTATCCCCTCCTTTATGGCATAAAGAAAGAGAGCGCCTTTCGGTACTCTCTGATTGCTTTTGGTAAGGCAGACTATTGCGAACTTGCGGTCTGCCAGCGCGGCACCTTTTTTACGAAGGTCATGTATCTTCGGCCGATGGGATAACGGGGCATCGGCGACACCGTAAAAAGGAGGTAAAACATGAAGGTGGAGCACCCGATAGGGATTGAACCTATAACCCGCTGCTTTCAAGCAGCCGCTCTACCATTGAGCTACGGGAGCAGATTGCCGGGATTAGGGGCCCGGCTCCCCACCAGGAGGAATGTCAAGGGAAGTCTGTGTTTTACCACGCTATCAGTATACACTGTATATGCATCTTATTTCTGCCATGTTTCTGCCATCTTTACAGCTCCGTCAACCCATACCGGCAAAGGGCATATCTCATCAGCGCTTCGTCCTTATCCCGGTACACCTCTCGTTCACTCTCATTGAACTCCTGGCAAAGTCTCTGTATGTAGCCATATTCCCGGCGGATGTAGAACAACTCAAGGATGCGCCGCTGCTTTCCCGTCAGGCAGGCCAGTCCTTTCTCAACCTGGGAGGTCTGCCACTTGACTACCGCAAGGTTTGCCGAGAGCGCATCCCGGCGGGAGATTGCGTTAATCAAATGATCTTCCCGGCCGCAGCCACCGCCCTTTACTGGTGTAGCATCGCTGGTAGCAGACCGGATGCCGTCCATCTGCTCATTGTAGCGGCGGATTTCTTCCGGCAGGCTTTCCAGTGACCGGAGCTTATAGCTATGGCACTTCAGCTCGTCAATGCAGATGCGCTTGTAGTCAATCATGTTTCTCCCTCCTCCGGCTCAAGCCCCGTGTCCTCGTAGGCGGCGAGGCGGTCGCAGATTATGTCGTCAAGCAGGCAGTCCTTGATTTTGCACCCAGCACCGATGCACGGCTCCTCAAAGCAGCGCGGGTAATATGCGCGTCCTGTGTCACTTCTTCTCGTCAGTCGTTCCATTGTTCTCCTCCTCAATTTTCATAAAACAACCCCAAAAAGTTTGGCTTTTCTTCCCGCTGTGGTGTCCAAATAGAGGTTTCTCACCTATCGCGTCCCAGACATCACCAGCCGGTATCTGTGTTTCTGCCCACTTGAAAATCAGCACGCCGTCCGGTTTCAATACCCTCATACATTCGCGGAATCCATCATGCAGCATCTCTTTCCAGTTCTCTCCGAGCTGTCCGTACTTCTTCCGCATCCACGCATTTTCTCCAATGCGGCGCAAATGCGGTGGGTCAAAAACGACAAGAGAAAATGTGTTGTCCGAAAACGGAAGATCCGTAAAATCGCACTGTATGTCTGGATGCACAATGCATTTCCGTTCTGAATCATGCTTGGTGCTACTCCAAACACCGGTAAACTCCTCATCGCGCACATCGCAATAAACCGCCGCCGGGTGTTGCTTATTAAACCATATCGTCCGAGAGCCGCACGTTACGTCAAGTATCCTTTTCTCCATTGTTCTCCTCCTAACATCCAGTCCCAACGCCATAATCGGGATTATTGGCAATCTTTGCAGTTTCGTCTGCGGTCAGCGTATGGTTGCTTGCAGTGTATGTAACGGGGCCTTTGCACCTGTTCTGACACGCCAAGCACTCGCAACGGTTACAGTTACTTGTTGTATTCTGACGGAATGGACAGCGATAATTAAAGCAGTCCATCACTCTATCTCCTGACTTGCATAGCCCCGAATCTCCGCCGTAACTTTTCGACAGTTACTCTTATGGTATTCATCGAAGTAAGGGCACTGTTTTCCGTAACACTCTGCAAACTCTTTGTGGTTATAGGTTTTTCCGTTTTTACAAAGGCTCTCTTCATTTACTCTGTATGGGCACTTCATTACTCTACCTTCCTTTCAGCTTCACTCGGTAACACAATTTTCCGCATCGTTCACAGATTGCATAGTTTGTATGGTACTTCCCGCCGTGCCGGTCGCTTCGGCGGCGCGACACCTGAACATACGCATACTTGTTCAGCTTGTGCATACCAATTCGGCAAAGAAGCGGCTTTTTCATCACTCTACCTCCTGCATCCAGAACTCACGACGACAGTCTTTACACCGTTTTTCTGGATGCCTACACCGCCACTCGCTCTCTCTATAATCAGGAGAAATAAAGCTCGGACAACATCGCAGTACACCATATTCATCAATATCAGCCTCAGGCCAGTGCTCAAGAAGTACGCTCTGCCTCGTCTTGCGTGGATGCGCAGCAGACCATTCCTCGACTTCTTTTACAACATCCTCGGCGCAAGTACTCATGTTGAATAAGCTATATTTCGGGTTCTCCCCTGTCACAGCAAACATTCTTCTGCGCTCCTCGACAAACTTCACAGCATCCATGTTATCCCTCCTTTACCGACAAAGTGTCGTTTCTAACCACGCCTTTACCACAGGAAAAATGCGGTTGGACGACCCCGGATATGTTACATTTGGAACACTCTCCATAACAATCTGAAAACATAAGATACTGGCATTGCCAACATTCTATTTTGTTTTCGTCCATTTCCTCGTACCGGCACACGCCCGGATGGTTTACTACGGGGCAAAAATCTGCAACCGCCGGGCAATCGCTGTTTACACAGACTTCATCTTTCAGCCATTTACACATCATTCTACCTCCTTAGCCATCAGCAAATCCTTGTAGTCCAGCAGCAGCGCCCATATCTGCTCCGCATCGTCATGGTCGATGGTGACTGCACCCTCTGCGTCAACGGCAGCAGCCAGCCTTTCTATGTCCCGGATTACTTCGTAGTAGTCCTTTACGGTCATTGGCTCACCCTCCGAAATTCTCAAGGTAATATTGCTTGCAGTCCTGCCAGCCCTTGTAGTAGGCTGCCTGCTCACGGCGTTCCTGTTCCTCTGCGGTCATCTCCGCCTGGGCCACTTCATCCAAATGATTCAACCTTTCGGCCGAAATAGCCGATAGAACCATTATGCAGAAAGCAGCTAAGATTATCGTAACTGCCGCTGCCGTCCGGTTCCTCATAGCGAATCCCTCCTAAATCCGAAAAATGTCTTTATTTGCGGCAGGGTCTCCAGCCTGTGGCCATCTACCGTTATCAGCGCTGCGTAGCCCCGGCCTATCCAGCCATCGTGCCAAATCTCCCTGGCTTCGAAGTAATCCACGCTCTCCCGTCGCTCTGTTGTTTTGCCGCAAACCCTTATCTCGATGTCGATTTTCCCATCCCGGCGCTTTATCCAATTCTTGGGGCGCTTATACTTACCGGATGCCGCCGCATCCTTGTAGCATTGCTTGGAGCAGTACTTTTGTCCCGGCTGGCCGAAATAGTCCTTCCCGCAGTATTCGCATTTCTTCGGCTCTGCTTTTTTCATACTGCTTTTGCGGGCCCGGATGCTGTCCATGGCCTTTTGACACTCCTTGCAATACAGCTGCCTGGTGTTGGTGCTGCCTATCGGCCCTCCGCATCTCTTGCAGGGCCGGTTTGGGTCTCTCTTGATTCCATAACGAGACAAGATTTGGGCCACAGAGCCGTAATCAAGATCGAGAATTAAGGCAATCTCCCTGTTGGTCTTGCCCTCCCGCACCAGCTGCTCCAGGAACTCCGGGTCGTTTGAATTAGAACAGTCGATTTTGGCGTTAGGAGACGCTTTATCGTATGACATCATAACTCACCACCTTTTCCTGCTCGGCCATCTCTGCGCGCATTTTTATGGCTTTGGTGACAGCGTTCCAGCGCTTGATAAATTCCTCGGCACTTTGTCCCTCAAAAAGCGGATTCTCCCGCTCTATTTCCGTTCCGTATTTACCCATTGTGTTACCTCCTCTATGTCAATTTCAGTTCTCGGATTTTTTGGGTCATATGCCCCACGCAGCCGCAGCTCGACATGGTCAAAGCTATCATCGGCGATTACTCCCCGGTGTACCAGCCCGTCCATCAGCATCTTGCCGTTGTAATTGTCTGGGTCGTGCCTGTGCCTGGTTGGAAAGTAGTAGGTGATGGTCACCACCGCCTTGCCCATTGGTTTGCACTTGGGGCAGTATGCAACAAACAGCTGCAGCCAGCGCTGCTTTTCCGCTCGGTAGTCCCAGGTATTTGCCCGCCCGGCGTACTTGTTCAGCGATGGCGGGATTTCTGGGATAGTGATTTTCACGCATTCTCCTCCATCATCCGCTCCGCCAGCGCTATGTCATAGCTGGGAAGCTGCTTTACCTCTGCCATACCTGCCAGCTTTTCCCGGATATCCGCAGGCAGGGCTTGCATTTTGCGCTCGCTCTCCTGCCTTGCCCGGTAGCTGCGCATAAAGTTGGACTGCACCACGCTCTGCACTGTCCCGGTGTCCATGCTGGCCCATTCCCGCAGTTGGGATGGGTGTCCTACCAACCGTTGTAGGTTCTCCGGCAGGGCTGCAAACTCTTTCTCGCTGTTGTAGCCGCTGTTCCGCAGGGCCTTTGCAATCAGCGCCCATGCCTCCCCCTCGGAGAGTTCCGCCGGTCTGCTGATCTCCCCGATGCTGGCTATGATAGCCCCAATGTGCGGAGGGAACCCCTTGCGATCACTGGCAATGTGTGTCTTAACCGCCGCCGCTACAAGGTCAGCCGGGTAGTCCGCCAGCATCTCCGCCCACAGATTTACCACCGCTTCGGCATCCTGCCGTTTCATGTCTCGGTAGTAGCCGGGGTATGCGGCCTTGAGGATGGACATAACAGCCAGTGTTTCAGTACGGTTCATGTTGTCCCTCCTCCTGCAGCATCTGCAAAAATACATTGTCTGTCCCACCAGCAGACTTGTCACCTTTCAACGGGTAAACATCCTGCCAGCAGCGCTTAACGCTCTGATCGAGAATAAGCCCCTTGGTGTGGTTGTCCCCCGGTGCCAGCCGTTCCAGCTCATTCAGGATCATCTTTGCGGCCCGATCAGTGAGGGGCTTTTTGATTTTCTTGCGCATCTCACAAAAGCCGTTCCAGTTCTCCATCAAGGCTTCCGGGACATCCACACGCCCCCTTGGGGGGGTAGGGGGGGTACTTCCGGAGGAAGTATTTCTTTCTCCTTTTCCTTTTCCTTCTCCTTTTCCTTGGGTGGCGTTCGGTACCGTTCGGGGGCGTTCGGTACCGTTCGGTACCGATTGGTGGCATTCGGTGGCGTTCGCTTTTGTGCCGTTTTCGCGGTTCGTCCTACATCTCTCTGCGTACTTTTCGTTATCTCTGTCGATTTGCTCGCAGATAAAGTCAAAAGCGATTCCTTCTCTGCCCTGAAGATTGATAAGCTGCTCTCCAGCACTGTATTGAAGCAGCGCCTTAAAGAGCCTCCCGCACTCTGCGTCAGATAGGTTTCGTATGGACTTCAGATAACTGTGGTACGCGCAGAAGTATTCCTTCGCCATTCCTCCTCACCTCCCGTCAGAATGGGAGGTCGTTAGGGTCGCCCTCGACTTCTTCAAATCCGCCATGCTCGCTCTCTGCGGGCTTTTCCTCTGCCTTTCCGGTAGATTTGCTGCCGCCAAACAGAACCTCCTCTGCGATAACCTCTGTGGCTGTGCGCTTATTGCCGTTCTTGTCCTCGTAGTTGCGAACTTCGATGCGCCCAACAATGGTAATGAGGTCGCCCTTGCCGAACCACTGGTTCACGAATTCGGCGGTCTTGCCCCATGCTACGATGTGTACGAAGTCAGTCTTTTCCCGGTCGCGGCTTCGGTCTACGGCGATGGTAAAGCCGCAAACGCTCTTACCGTTGTTGGTCTGTTTCAGTTCGGGGGCCTTGGTCAGCCGCCCATTAAGGATCGCTTTATTTAACATATGTAACCTCCTGTTATCCCCATTGGTCTGCCATAGGTAGACAAACTGTATAATTTGTAACTTTTCTCGCCCACTCGATAAATTCCCTTTGATCCATATTGTTTTTGGCTCTGTTGCATATTTTGCAGCACGGAACAACATTATCAATGAAGTATCCTCTTGAACTGTCGGTGCGGTCTATTCCATTGTGGTCATATCCCTCTTTGCAATTTTTCGTTACTTTGTGATTACTATTTATTGTTCCACAGTAAAAACACGGCTGCTTAATGAGGCGCTCGACATCTTCGTAAGATAATCCCCATGCAAGCCCTCTGTCTCTTGCGTGACGCTTATATTGGAGTATGATATGGTTAATAACTCCTCGATTATTTGGCAGCCTGCTTTGCTTTGGCAGGCATCCACAAGATTTTGTGTTTCCACTTTTAAGATTGTGCCCAAGTACAGAAACCTCGTTCCCACAATCGCACTTGCAAAGCCACCTTCTTTCAGTCGTCCCACAAGGCTTTTTATGTACGCCGTCTTGTCTCAAAATCACAAGTTTCCCAAACCTATCTCCAACTTGAAATGCCATCCGTGAACTCATCTCTTATGTCACCTCCATACTGTTCGGCCATAGCTTTTGCGATGCCGGGGAATGTCTTTGACCTGTTCTTTGCATCATCTCCACGCTTAGCAGCCCCGTACTTGCTTCTATCTTTCCGTCCAGTGCCGGATGGGACATACGGGCCAACTGGTATGCGCTCTGGCGTAGTTGGAACCAAATGTTGGAGCCCCTTAAGCCATAACAAGGTTTTCTTTGTATAAGGATGCTTACCTTCATCATCATACTGATATGGCTGAATAACCTGAGAGGGAGGAGGTAACTCGAAAATCTTACTAGGGAGAGGGTTCTCAATGGCAATTCTGTCGCAATCGGCATTATAGAACTTCATGAAGAATTCCTTTGCTTCCAGTCCTTTTGCGTACCGCTCCAAATTAAGTTGCCCTTTTTGAGGATATAACCGGCAAGCGCCAGCGTTACTCAGATATGTACAAGGTGGGTGAACTATTAGTAAATCCCACTTACCAATATAGTGCCGAATGCCATCCATGGTGGTTATTACTCCCCCCCCCTCGATGGCCTTGAGTGCATCGCCGAGAATATGCCACTCCGGATGTCCGCCAGACGGCTCCTGAATGTCGCAGGAGTACGCTTCGTGCCCATTTGCCCGGAAAGCCTTGCAATCCTCCTGGCTTTCCTCACAGGCCACTAATACCTTCATCTGTTTCCTCCAAATAGTTAGTGTAGAATTCCTCCCGGAACATCGGGATCGTGAAATCGTAGTTGTCGATACAGGCTTGCTCGCCCATCCGGTGCAGCCAATCCATCACCTCAGCACAGCTGTGTGCGTGTGTCAGGTGGCAAGGCGTGTGGCACAGGGAAACCCAAAGCCCCATGCGCTTGCTTTTGCTCCGCATGGCGTTGCCGAAGATTTCGTGCCGGTCGAGCTTTACGCCGGAGCGTTGGCACAAAAAGCACTTGGATGTGTCGGCCTGTACGATGCTCGGAGCGTAACCGTTTCGGTCAAGCTCTGCGCCCCACTCGTTTTTCAACCGTCACACCTCCCAGCCTGTCCCCATTCTCTGCCGATTTGGTTATCGATGATCCTGATTTGCAGTTTAAGGCTGTTGATGGCTTCCAAGTTCGCCTTGTAGACTGCTTCGGAAACATCTCGCTTAAACCGTGCTTCTGCCACGCTCGGTATCCCGTAGCAGGTCTTGTCGATCAGCCCGATGGCAACACCTTCGTCTTTCAGCTTTAAGCATTCGGTGCGGAGAAGGACTTTATAGTCCCGCTCCGCAGCAGCATACTCGCTTCCCGAATTTCGCAAGGTCTTAACGGCTGTATTAAGCTGTGCCGATTTCTGTTGCAGCTCGGTCCACAGGTCAAGCTCCATTCTTCTCGGCCTCCTTTTCGGCGGCAAAGGCTTTCTTCTGGCAGTTCGGGCACAGCTTGCGGCCGAACCGCTGGACGCTGTATGAGGCGATCTCGCTTACAGGCCAATACTCCCCGTTGCGCTTGTTGATACCGGTGATCTGCTGCCCGCAGTCGATGCAATACTCGGTAGGCTCTGGTTCTCTTTCTGCACCCTCCGGTAAGTCCTCGCCAGCGTAGATATACAGGCCAAGGCCATGACGGGCACAGGCTTTTGTAAGGGAACGCTGGATTGCCTTATTGGCATCGAATGAGGTAACATCACTGGCCGGGATTGAGCGGTTGCGGTTATCCATGACCGGCAGATACTCGATGTGCTCAATGCCGTTGACGGTTACGCCAGTCTTAACCCAGCAGGTCTTACCGTCTGTGTGGTAAAACAGGCCGTTAGCATCCTCGTAGATGGTGTAGGTCGCATCCGGGTGCAGCTTCTTGATTTCTCCCCAGGCCCATGCCCAGGAAAGGTATGTAAGGCCATTCTTCTTCTCTGTCTTGTCAGAGCAGTTGATGCTGTTCAATTCTCGAAAGTAGTTCTCCATAGCTCCTCCTTAATATCTGTCTGGTCCTTCATCAAAGTACCTGTCAGCATCCGCATCGCTGGCGTCAAAACGCTTAACACAGTTTTCGCAGCCAATGACCATGCCGTCCTTAATGTAAATTGTCTCGTTGATCTCGCAGCCGCACTCCGGGCAGATGTGAGGTTCGTTGTCATAATAATCGACATAATCCGGTATCGGCTGGTCCGGTACGAAGTATTGGTTCATGCTTCCACGACCTCCCCGTTTTCCAACTTGACATTCCTCCCACAATCTTGTATATTGGTGGTGCTTAATCTACCTTTGCCCTCATTGGCTTTTGCGGAGCCGGTGGGGGCTTTTCTATGCCTGTACTCCTCCTGCTGGCGGCGGATACAGCGCAGAACCCAAGCTGTGAAGTTGCAGTAACCCATTTCGATAAGCTGCTGACGGAACTCCGCCATATTCACATAGCCCAAAGGAATACGCACAGACAGCTTATAGTTTGCTTCCCGCTTTCTGCCGGGCTTGTCCGCTATCAGCGCTTCCGCTTCTGCAGTACGCCGAATTCCGTAATAGCCCGGCTTCTTGCACATACTGTCCAGCGGCTTGGTGTAACCGGGGAACTTCTCACGGATAACTGCTATCCTCTCGTTCTGCTCCATGGTCTTACCTCACAAGCAGCAGGATAGCCGCTGCTGCGAAGATGGTTCCCATTCCGAGGACTACGGCCAAGGCTTCCTGCAGCCACTCCTTTTTACTCATCTTCCTGTACCTCCTTTTGCGGAAGCTCCGGTAGGGATGCCCACCACTGGACCTTGATAGCGCAATCCACATTATCTCTGCTGACATTGAACATCTGATGCTTGGTGCTGAATGGCAAGGTAGCGTATCTTCCCGGATTTGTCTGGCACAGGTAATGCCCGTCCTTGCTGGGTACGATCTCATCCGAGTTAAACCACCGGATAAAGGTGTTGGTTGTTGCTTCCATGTTGTTCCTCCTTAACTTAACCATCTTGCGAAGCTGGGCAGGCTGATAAAATACTGTCCGCGCTTCCCATTTGTCTTTTTAAGCGGGATACCGCTGCCCATCAGCGCTCGGTAGCCCATTCCTGTGTACTGGGAAACCTCTGTGAATGAGAGGATTTCCTTGCCGGGGAACCTGTCCATCAAGCGTTCGAGGTTGTCCCGGTAGCTCTCCTTTTCCCTCGGCATTATCCTACCTCCTTTTCCTTGATAAGCGCGTCCAGCGCAGCGTTAAACTTCTGCTCGGCTCCCTTTGGGCTACAGTGCCCATTAAGGACCATGCTCAACCACTTTGTGGAGCATCCGATTTTTGTTGCAAGTTCTTGTGACGACACTCTGTTGTTGTGCATTTTGCCAACAAGCTCACCTGTCCATTGTGCAGGCATCCAAAATTTCCTCCTTTCAATTCAAAATGTTGAAGTTTTTTTACCTTTATGGTAGAATGAATTTGCAAAAACAAGTCCACCGCAGGCAAAAACGAAATTCACCTTTGTGAGTTTCTATTCCTAGTATAATTCAAATTGTTGAATTATGCAAGCATTAGAATTCACAAATTTGAATTTTTGTTGTAATGCACAAAAAGGAGTGTATTATTTGTGTTTTATGACAAGTATTGTGAATTGTGCAAAAGGAACGGAATTTCCCCAACAAAGGCGGCAGCAGAGATCGGCCTTGGTATGGGTACACCAACCGCATGGAAAAAACGAGGGACTTATCCAAACCCGGCACAGGCGAAAAAGGTAGCAAACTATTTTAATGTTTCTATAGATTGGCTGATGGACAATGAAATAGAAAAACAGCCCACCGAAGGTGAGCTGTCCGGGATTCGGAAAGACCTTATGGATTTCGCAGATACTTTGACAGATGAGAAAATTGAGAAATATCTTCGTCTAATGAAAACTTTAGAATCCGAAGATATTTAACAAGCTGCTCGTCAGACATCCGTTCCACCGCCTTTTTGAATTCCTCCTTTTTCTCCATTGGTGTTCCTCCTCTTTTGTCGATTATTGTCAAATAAAAATCCTTCCAAATTCAGCATGTATTTGGTACAATTCAATTGTAACAAATTGCATTGCCAATATGTACTGACAAATGTTGCGGTTTCGGCGCAAAAACTGTCATGTTTTTCGGACAAAAGTGTCCGGTAACAAAAAACAGGAGATGAGTTTGTGAATTCAGACGAAGAAAGGAATTGGGATAACTTTTTATTGGAGGTAGCCACAAAACGGCAGGAGCATGGAATGACCCACAAGGATTTGGCCGACAATGCCGGGACGGTTGAGAGGACGATCTCCAGGCTGCTTTCGGAGCCGACCAAGAATCCGAGCCTTTTTCTCGTTGCTTCCATCTGCCAAGCGCTGCACATATCTCTCGACAAGCATTTCGTGAAGGAAGTCTATAACAAAACAGACAGCCAGAACAGCGAAGAAATGATAGAGGTTCTGAAAGAGCAGGTGCGCCAGCGCCGGAAGCTGTCCAAAACACTCTTCGCAGTTATTTTTGTCCTGCTGGCGATGATGATTTTATACCTCGTCCTAATCGATGCAAATAACCTTAACTACGGTTTAATTCGGGATTAAGAACAGATGTTCGTTACGAGTATAATAGTACACCACAGCGTGTCCGATAGAAAGGACTGATGCTTTTGAGTAAACTAAAAGAGAAAATTGACGATGCAGGCGGTATAGGAGTAGTGCTTGGAGGAATTGCTTTGGTCTTCCTTTTATTCTGGGGCTCATACGGTCGTCAGTTTGTTTGGGAACACACTTGTGGGATTTGTGGGAAATGGAAAGCCATCGACACAATAAGCATTGAGGGCAACGAGGAGATGAGAATCTGTTTGGATTGCCGTGATAACAAGGTGTTCTACTGCGACGACTGCTGGATGTGGTTCTATATGGAAGATTTCGGCGGGTGTAACAACGAAACCGGGGAATTGTATTGTAAGGACAGCTATGAAGCAATCAATGGAGGTTCATTAGATGGATAACCATAACGGGGAAGAAGAAATCGCGCGCATTTTAACAGAGATGCCAAAGCCGCCATTGAAGCAGAGGGCTTTGCGCGTCATCGCGGGAATAGGCTCTGCCATTGCTTTTCTCGGCGGCCTTTGGCTTTTATGCAGTTCCAGTGCGGCAAAAGAGATCACTGCATTCATTGCAGGTGGGAATGGATATGTTGCCGGTTTTCTTGTTCTCATTGGGCTTGGCTGCGCTATCATGACGGCCGGAGCAGCTAAAAAAGGCGAGTACAGCTCACTCATTTTTGTCCCATTCGCTTGTGCGGGGTGCGTTATTGGCGCATTACAGGTTGGCAGCATGGCTCTTATCTTTATAATTATCGCATTCGTCATTGGAATGCTGTGGGTTATAAGTAATATCAGGGTATTCAACTACTACGAGGAGGCTATGGAAGATTACCACCGAGTCCAGTATGAATTGGAGAAATACAAAGAGGATTATAGGTACTTGGTACATACTATCGAAAACCGGAATAAAGAGAATTAAGTAAAATACCGCCCCCGGCAACGAGGGCGGCTAATAATAGGAGGAGAGAAAATGCAAAAAGATTTAGGAATGAAGTGGCTAAAGGTTTGCAAAATACTTTGGCTGATTGGCGTTGCTCTTAGTCTTTATTCTATTTGGATCACACTCATAGGCTCCACTATCGTGTTTAGTGCATTTCCTGCATATACCGTGATTTGCATAGCATTGTGCCTCGTCAACTCATTTCTTACCGTTCTGGCGTACACTGCAGTCAGCAGCTTCTGTGCTTCTCGTTTCAAGTACATAATTGCGTTGTTTGCTATAGCGCCTATTTCGGCAGGGGTGAATGCCTATGGTAGTGTAATTATGGCGGACTTAGGCACAAAACTTGCGGTGTCTGGCGTCTTTTTCTTGATAACCGCATTAGCATGGTCACTGCCAAATATCATATACTTTATGCACAGAAAGCACCTATTTACAGGGACAGACCCAGATAATTACACCGCAGAACCAATTAGCCCTACTGATGCCAGATCGGAAACAAAAGCTGCAGAGGAGAAACCCCAACATGGAATTGAAACAAGAAAAGTAAAGGTTATACCGGTAAAGATGGGGTCAGAGAAACAAGAGGGCAAAGCGAAGCAATCGAAAGGAGAGCAGCAGGAAAACGAAAAACAAGTAGTTTCCGTCAAAAGCGTAAAGAAAAATCCAATTTCCCTCTATGTATTTATCATTTTGTTTGTGGTTGCGTCCGTAGTGTGCGTATGGCAAGCCGCTCAGCTTTCCGCCGCTCGCGACGATGTTACAACTCTTCATGGCACCGTCTCTGCGGCAGAAGCGAAAATAAAAGTGCAAGCGTCCGAGATTGAAAAGCAGAACAGAATTATTGACGGCTTGCACGATCAAATTGATAAACTTCATGGAGAGGTTAATAGACTGCTTGGATACAGGAAGTATCTAACGGTTGCGGACTTTGAAGACCTTGAACGAAGTTACCAAGAAAGCCTTGATGAAACCCGAGAAATAACCAGAAAGTACGGATAAAGGTTTCGGCTCATACCGCTATATATAACTGGAGGTATACGAGAATGCTCTGTAAGAAGTGCAAAAAGGAATTACAGGATGATTGGCTCTACTGCCCTTGGTGCGGTTTGAACGCAAAAAAAGACTCACGCAGAGCGATATCGCAGCGAAAAGACGGGACATACCAAAAAGCAATCACAATTGATGGGAAGCGCAAGTATTTTTACGGGAGATCAGAAAAGGATGTCATAAAGAAGATTGCAGAATTCAGCAGGGAGGCGGAGGATAAGCGGTCTGCTGCATTTGCCGTCTATGCCGAAGCGCTTGAGCAGTCTTGGGACAACCTCGCATACAATTCCCTTCGAGGGTACAAGCCTGCGCTCGTGCGATGTGTCACTACCTTCGGGAAAACGCCTGTCGCAGACATCACGCCGATGCAGGTAAAGGGTTTCCTCGATAAGGTTGGAAAGACATTCTCACAAAAAACCGTGAACACGCAGAAGAACATAACGAGTCAAGTGTTCGACCTCGCCATCCTCGCCGGGGACATACAAGTAAACCCGGTCGCAAACATAAAAGCGACCGGGAAGAAAACAAGCGGGCGGGAAGAAGCATCGCAGGAGGATAGGGAGAAGATCGCAGCCCATTGGGACGATTGCACCGTATCACGACTTGGTTACTTCATTATGCTGACCGGGCTTCGTGTGGGAGAAGCACTTGCTCTGCGATACGAGGATATCGACAGGGATAAAAACCAAATCCATGTTACGAAAAGCGTATACTATGTCGGCACTGCCCCGCACATAAAAGAGCCAAAGACGGATGCAGGGGTCAGAACGGTGTTCCTTCTGCCGGATGTCGCAGAACGATTCAATGGGAAGAATGGTTACATCTTCACGAATGAAAAGGGAGAAATCCTTCGAAGCAATGAATCGTCCCGCAATTGGAGAAAATGGTGCAAAAATTACGGAATATGCTGCACATTCCACCAGCTTCGGCATAGCTTCGCAACATCTTGCTGCGAGGTAGGGATTGACAAAGCCGTTATCCAAGAGATGATGGGGCATTCCTCCTACATCGTGACGGAAAAGTACACCCATCTGCGTGACAAAATGTTGGAGGATGCACAGGCCAAATTTACTACATCACTTTTACATCACACGGATGCAAATACAAAGCAATAAACAGCAATAAACGCAAATTGCCGAAATGGAGAAAGCCCGCATAAACAAAGGAAAAACCCGCATTTCTGCGGGTTTTTCTTTGGCGGAGATGGAGAGATTCGAACTCTCGAACCGCTTTTGACGGTTACACGATTTCCAGTCGTGCGCCCTCGACCAACTAGGCGACATCTCCATGTCGTTATCAGGATGGGTCAAGTAAAAGTCCTGACGAGAATTTATTATACCGTATTACCGGCATAAAAGCAACCCCCTTTTTGCAAAAAAGTTGCCCTAAAAGACATTTTTTTGCATTACGGGCAAAGAAAGGATTGCGCCCGGCCCTTTGGCGTACTATAATATTATAAATCACTTTCGGAAAAAAGGAAGGATAAGACCCATGAAACGAGTAGAGATCAAAGCACTGTTTGCGGAGCCGGAGCGCTCCCCCGCGGAGCCGGTCACTATTTGCGGCTGGGTGCGCACCCTGCGCTCCAGCAAGGCCCTTGGCTTCATCGAGCTGAACGATGGCAGCTACTTCAGCAATCTGCAGGTGGTGTTTGAGGAAAATAAACTGGCCAATTATGATGAGATCTCCCGCCAGAATGTCGGCGCGGCGCTTATTGTTACCGGCCGCCTGCTGCTGACCCCCGAGGCCAAGCAGCCCTTTGAAATCCATGCGGAGAAGATCACCGTGGAGGGCGCCTCCACCCCCGATTATCCCCTGCAGAAAAAGCGCCACAGCATGGAGTTCCTGCGCACCATCCAGCA
>ENA-ORPH01000610-ORPH01000610.1-human-gut-metagenome-genome-assembly--contig:-NODE-610-length-38900-cov-6.367950_pt1 | contig 38900 bp, 46 predicted proteins | sample MGYA00242142_ERZ509074 | MGnify/ENA primary metagenome ERZ509074 (study PRJEB26280, sample SAMEA2338724) | human gut metagenome | biome: human gut; feature: human-associated habitat; material: faeces...
AAATGATACCAAAATTAAGAAGTTATGCAGTAGTAGCTATAAAAGATAAATTGATAAAAGAAGAGGAGTAATTGAAAAAATGAAAAAAGCTAAAACCCTTGATATTATAACTGTTTTAATGAAGAACGACAGGGTACGCGAATTTGAATGGTTAGATACGAGGAATTGAGAAGAAGATAGATATGCTAAGCAAATTAAGAAGGATAAGGAAAAGCAATAATATATAAAGGAGGAGCGACCTAAAAAATGCTGGCAACATTATATGGTGTATCAATATCTGTAATTAATCAACATATAAAAAATGTAAAGGTAGATAATGAAAGAGCAGTACAATTTAGAAAATGGGCTAATCAGATAGTAAAGGATTTTACTATTAAAGGTTGGGTAATGGACGATGAAAGATTAAAAAATGGTGGATCAATCTTAACAGAGAAATATTTTGAAGAGCAACTAGAAAGAATAAGAGAAATAAGAATGTCTGAAAGAAAATTTTATCAAAAAATTATAGACATTTATGCGACTTCAATAGATTATGATAAGACGGCAAAATCCACAATAAGATTTTTTTCTAATGTACAAAACAAACTTCATTATGCAGTTTCAGGAAATACTGCTGCAGAAATTATATACAATATCTGAAAATGAAATTGCACAGTTAGAAAGAATGGTTTCTGCATATTTAGACTTGGCTGAGATGCAAGCAATGAGACATATTCCTATGACAATGGCTGATTGGGAAGAGAGATTAAATGGATTTTTAACATTATGGGATCATGAAGTATTAAAAAACAATGGTAAAATATCTGCGGAAATGGCGAAATTACATGCTGAAACAGAATTTGAAAAATATAGGATAATTCAGGATAAAATATATATTTCTGATTTTGATAAATTATTAGAAGAGGCTAAAAGACTAAAAAAGGATAAATAATGCTTATAAAAAAGTTAATGAAGAATTAATATTTTTATATTGGGACTTTGTAAGAATGAAAAATAATAAATGGAGAATATTCCAAGTAATTCAGCTTATTTTATTTTTAGGCGTTAGTATATTTTTATTTTTTAGAAAAGTCGATGGAAGTGGAGCAGAAAATACGGCAGATGTAAAATTAATAAGTTTGGCTATATGGCTAGGATTTTATCTATTGAATATGGAGTACGATTTTTGACAAAGATAGGTAAAAAATAATTATAAATTACAATTAAGTGATTATAAAGAAAAAATAGTAAGTTATCGCTCAAATTATCTTTCTAATTATAAAAAATTGAGTAATAATAATCATAAAGTTATTGACAAACTATATGAAATAATATAAAATAAAACAAAATTAGGAATAATTCCTAATTTAGAAAGAGGATACATGAATAACTATTCTAAGCAAAGAGAAATTATACTAGAAACATTTAAGTATTTAAATCATCCAACAGTGGAACAAATATATGATAAAGTACATCAAGATAATCCAACTATTAGTAAAAGTACAGTTTATAGAAATTTAAATGTTTTATTGGAAAATAAAACTATCAAGAAAATAAAAGTATTAACTGGACCAGATAAATATGATTATATTGATAAAGAACATTATCATGTAATATGCAACAAATGTGGAAAAGTTTTTGATTTTATGTATCAGTTTAAGAAGGAAAAACTAAAAGAATTGATCCATAATCAAACGAGTGTAATTACTAATCTAGACAGTATCATTTTATATGGAATATGTGAAGAATGTAAATCTAAAATAAAGTATGAGGAGGAATAAAAAATGGAATTAAAAGGATCAAAAACAGAAAAAAATTTAATGGAGGCATTTGCAGGAGAATCACAAGCAAGAAATAAATATACCTATTTTGCAAGCAAAGCTAAAAAGGAAGGATATGAGCAAATAGCAGCAATATTCCAAGAAACAGCAGATAATGAAAAAGAACATGCTAAATTATGGTTTAAACTATTACATGATGAAGATATACCATCTACAGCTGAAAATTTAAAAGCAGCAGCAGAAGGAGAAAATTTTGAATGGACAGATATGTATGATAGAATGGCAAAAGAAGCAAAGGAAGAAGGATTTGATAGAATAGCATATTTATTTGAAGCGGTTGGAAAGATAGAAAAAGAACATGAAGAAAGATATAAAAAATTATTAGAAAATGTAGAAAATGGGTTAGTATTTTCTAAAGATGGAGATAAAATTTGGAAATGTAGAAATTGTGGACATATTGTAATTGGTAAAGAAGCACCAGAAATTTGCCCAGTTTGTAGTCATCCAAAAGCATATTTTGAAATAAAAGCAGAAAATTATTAATATATTAGTAAAATAAGAGATACCTTTTTGTATCTCTTATTGAAATTAAAAAAGGAGGAAAAATGGCTAAATATAAATGTCAATTATGTGGACATATTTATGATGAAGAAAAAGAGGGAGTTAAATTTGAAGACTTACCAGATGATTGGAAATGTCCAATGTGTTTTGCACCAAAGAATATGTTTAAATTAGTAGAAGAAGATGCAAAACAAGAAGAAAAAGTAGAATCTAAAGAAGAAACAAGAAAGAATGAAAATAAGCTAGAAAACTATTTAAAAGAATATACTCGTAGTACAGACGAAGTAGAACAAAGAATGGAAGATATCCATACAATGGCTATTACAGGAAAAAGTATTATTTCAGCAATGGGAACAAAGCTACCTGTAACTAGCTGGAATGATATTCTAATTCTGGGTGGACAACTTAGCAAAATGCCACTTTTTGAGGATGAAGAAGTTAGTCTAAGAACAGTAATTGGTAAAAATGCGAAAAAGCCAATGATTTTAGAAACACCTGTATTTGTAACACACATGTCTTTCGGTGCATTATCAAAAGAAGCCAAAACAGCCTTGGCCATAGGAACGAAAAATGTAAAAACAGCAATATGTAGCGGAGAAGGTGGAATATTACCAGAAGAATTTGAAAATGCTTATGAATATATTTTTGAATATGTGCCAAATAAATATAGTGTTACGGATGAAAACTTAAAAAAGGTAAGTGCAATAGAGATTAAAATAGGTCAAGGAACAAAACCAGGAATGGGAGGACACCTACCCGGAGAAAAAGTAACAGAAGAAATTGCAAAAATAAGAGGTAAAAAAGTAGGAGAAGATATTATTAGTCCATCTAAATTTAAAGAGATTGAAACAAAAGAAGACTTAAAATCTCTAGTAGATGAATTAAGAGAAAAATCAGAAGGAAGACCAATTGGTGTGAAATTTGCAGCAGGACATATAGAAGAGGATCTAGAATTTGCGTGTTTTGCAAAGCCGGATTTTATTACAATAGATGGGAGAGGTGGTGCAACAGGTGCAAGCCCTAAAATCATAAAAGATGCAACAACAGTACCTACAATATATGCACTATATAGAGCAAGAAAATATTTAGATGAGCATGGAGAAGATATATCACTTGTCATAACGGGAGGACTAAGAACTTCATCAGATTTTGCTAAGGCAATTGCAATGGGAGCAGATGCTATCGCTATTGGAACAGCTGCAATGATGGCAATTGCTTGCCAACAGTACAGAGTTTGCAATAATGGAATGTGTCCGGTAGGAGTAGGAACACAAGATTCAGAATTAAGAAAAAGATTAAATATTGAAAAAAGCAGTAAAAGGTTAGAGAATTATTTTAATGTTGTAAATGATGAATTAAAAACTTTTGCAAGAATAACAGGAAACAAGGATATTCATAATTTGAGTAATTATGATATTGTAACAACTAATAGTGAAATTTCAAAGAATACAAATATTATACATGCATAATAAAATTTAGAAAGTTATATATTGATTTGAAAATATCTAACTTTTATGTTACAATCATCTCGATAAATTACAATTTATGTGAAGAGGAAAATGGTATATTTATCAATAAAGTGTGACATATATTTGACAAACCTACAAGAATAAATTGTAAAAGTTTGTAAATATTGTAGACAAAATAAAAATGATATAGTAAAATAATTGGCATAGGAAATGACGAGAAACAGATGTGGTTTTGCCACCTGAATTTTACGAAATATCGTAGGAGAGGTGGTGATGTTTATGATTAAAGTAATAGTATTTTTGATATTATCCTTAATGTTTTCTTTAACATTGAACGTTGCCTTGACAGCAGTTCTGTATAAGAACTGGGTTTATAAGTAACTACATAAATAAAAAAACTCACATCTGTAACTTTGGCGAGTTAGGTGTGAGTTTTTTCAAACTTAATTTGGCAAAACCACGTTTGTGGATTTGTCATTTCCTATATTTATTATACTCTAATTATAGTAATAAAGTCAAGAAAATATGAAAATTTATTATTATAGCCACAAAAACGGACAACCCTTTATATATAAAGGAAAAGAGATGAATTTTGAAAATAGGCTAAAATCTGTGGTTTTAACTAATCATAATGACTCCAGATATAGTTATATCAACTACTTCAAAAAAGTAATGTCAGGGAATACAAATTTTGACAGTTAAATAGGAAGAGCCAGAGTAAGAAAGATATAGTAAGCAAATAAAAAAGGATAACATGTATTTTTAAGAAAGAAGCAGCAAAAAGAATTATTTCTATTAGTAAAATTGACAGAAGAATCAGTTATTCAAATTTTTCGAATAACTGCAAATCTATAATTCAAACTTTTACAGTTTGTATGCGATAATAGCCGCTGGATTATGCAATGATTAATTAAAACGATTTAAAAAATTCATAATAAATAATGAGGAGAAAACTAAAAATGATTAAGAAAGCAGGTTGCATATTAATAAATATTGTTAACAAAGAAATAGCTCTAGTATGCAGAAATGGAGAATATTCATTTCCAAAAGGACATTTAGAAATTAATGAAACTATACGAGAATGTGCTATACGAGAAACAATAGAAGAAACAGGACATAGTTGTCACTTGGTAAATAACAAAGAAATATCAATTAATCATTATAAAGATTCTAAAGGAAATGAGATTGAAAATTATTTTTATTTAGCTATTGATGATGGAAAGACAGAAAAGGAAATTAAAGAAAAAGATAAAGAAATAACTGTATGGAAAAAATACGATGAAGTTGAAGAAACTTTATCATATCAAAATTTAAAAGATTTTTGGAATGAAATAAAATTTGAAGTAGAAAAGATTATTGAAAATGGATAATAGAAATATTAAAAAATAGTAAGTTATGGAGAAAACAATGAAGAAAAAACAAATAATAAAAAATATAACTATATCAATAATTATTGGAGTAATTTTAGGAAGCATTACTGAAATTGCATTAATACTAAATATAAGTTGGTTAATAAGAATAACTCAATCATTTATGTTTTGGGGAATTGTCATGTGTATATGTGCTTTTATATCAAAGAATTATGTATTATCACTTACAAATTCGAGTTTAATTATAACTCTAATGAATGCCACTTATTATATAATCAGATTAATAAAATCAGGTTATACTGATATAGATGCATGGAAATTATATACTTTAACAGGAATAGCTGGTTCACTGTATATTGTAACTATATGTTCATTTATAAAAGCTTGCTATCATAAGCAAAATAATATTATTTTAAAACACAATTTTATTTTTATGACTATTAGTGGACTATTATTTGCAATATATGGGTGGTATAATGTTTGGATATCACATAATTTGTTCTATAGCCTTGATTTAGGGATAATTATTGGATTTGCAATTAGTATAGTAATAAGAAGGCATAAAAGAAGATGATAACAATTGAATATAGAGAAAATTTAGAGGAAGAATTTTATAATATTATAGATAGTGAGCTCAATAAATTTGCGGTTAAGAATGGTGTAACTTGCAACTATGTGCCATTTGCATTTGTTGTAAAAGATAATGAGAAGAACGAATCCTAAACTTAACAAATATTTTTTGGTTAAATATATTGCTTAAAAATAATTAATATGTTATTATTTGAGTGAATAAATAAAAAAGGAGAGAAAAATTATGAAAAAACAAACGATAATAGCAATAGTAGCGGTACTAATTGTTGCAATTATAATAGGTGGAGTAATTGCAGTAAACAATAACAATTCAGGAAACAAAGACAGTGTAAAAATCGAAAGTGCAAAAGATATGAAAAAAATGTTTAGCACAATAAATTCAAATTTAAAAGAAAAATTACCAAGTCTTGAAACACAAGAAATAGATGTTTCAGATGAAATGCAAGTGCAAACATACACAGGACTAAAATCAAATGAAAATGTAGAAGCATTAGTTGTTTCAGAACCTATGATGAGTTCACAGGCATATTCAGCAGTTGCAGTAAAAGTAAAAAGTAATGCAGATATTGAAACATTAAAACAAGAGATGCTAGATAATATAGATACAAGCAAATGGATATGTGTCTCAGCTAGCAAAGTTTATGTTACAAATCATGATAATGTAATATTCTTAGTAATGGCTGATGAAGAATGGGCAAAACCAGTTTATGATGAATTCAAAAAATTTGTAAATAATAACATAGGAAAAGAATTAGAAAAAAACGCAGAAGAAGATTTTGAACTTCCACCACAAATGATTGTACAATAAAATAAAAGAGGGCTTCAAATAAATTGAAGCCTTTATTTGTTATATAAAGGGGGAAATATGCTATTTACGAGTATTAGTTTTTTATATTATTTTTTACCAGTAGTATTAATTTTGTATTTCGTAGTTCCAAAGAAAATGAAAAATTTTGTGCTATTTATAGCATCAATGTTATTTTATTTTTATGGTGAACCAAAATATATTTTTTTGATGTTAGCTGAAATTTTAATTGCATATATTGGAGCGATACTAATAGTTAAATATAAAAAGAAGAGCTTATTAATAACATTTGTAGGTATTCATGTAGGATTACTTGCAATATTTAAATATACAGATTTTGCATTAGAAAATATAAACTCTATATTTAACGTAAATATTCCATTGTTAAAATTAGCATTACCAATAGGAATATCATTTTATACTTTTCAAATTATCAGTTATATAGTTGATGTATATAGAGGAACAGTAAAACCACAAAAAAGTTTTCTAAAACTTGCTACATATATATCTTTATTTCCACAGCTTATTGCTGGACCGATAGTAAGATATGAAACAATTGAAAAAGAGCTTGAAAATAGAGAACACAATTTTGAAAACATCGCTTATGGAATAAGAAGACTTGTATTTGGACTTGCAAAAAAAGTTCTAATTGCAAATATGTTGGGAGAATTTTGCAATGCATTTAATTCATGTGACGAGAAAAGTATAGTGCTATATTGGGCATTTGGAATAAGCTATATGTTACAAATATATTTTGATTTTTCAGCATATTCAGACATGGCAATAGGACTTGGAAGGATATTTGGATTCCATTTTTTAGAGAACTTCAATTATCCATATATTGCAAAAAGTATAACAGAATTTTGGAGAAGATGGCACATCTCTTTAAGCTCATGGTTTAGAGATTATGTGTATATTCCACTTGGTGGAAATAGAAAAGGCACAACAATATTAATTAGAAATATTTTAATAGTATGGATATTAACTGGAATCTGGCATGGGGCAAGTTGGAACTTTGTTATCTGGGGCTTAATGTTTGGAATACTCTTATTAGTAGAAAAGTTATGGCTAGGAAAAGTTTTAGATAAATTGCCTAATTTAGTAAAAAGAATATATGTACTATTTATTGTAATGATAAGTTTTATCATATTTAATGGACCAACATTAAAAGAAGCTTGGAGTAATATTGCAGGATTATTTGGAGTTAATTGTAATGAATTTATAAATGAATATACAATATATTATTTAAAAAGTTATCTAGTAACATTTATAATAGCAATTATAGGAGCAACTCCAATTCTTAAAAAGTTAATAGAAAAATTAAAAAAATATGATAAAATATTAAATATATGTGAGCTAATTTTGATACCAATCTTGTTAATAATTGTTACATCATATTTGGTTGATAGTTCATATAATCCATTTTTATATTTTAGATTTTAAGGAGGAAAGATGACCGATAAAGTAAAAAATATTTTAATTACAATAGTGTTTTTTAGCATAATTATAGGATTTTTCCTTATGAATGTAATAAAAGAAGATGAGCAGATTTCTATATCAGAAAGGCGTAAATTGGCGAGTTTTCCAGAGGTTTCAATTTCTAAAATATTTGATGGAACATTTTTTAAGAAGTTTGATGATTATACAACAGATCAGTTTATAAAAAGAGAAACATTTAGAAAATTAAAAGTAAATACAGAACTAAATATATTAAGGAAAAATGATTATAATAATTTATATGAATACAAAGGATATATAGTAGAAAATTTATATCCTTTAAATATAAAATCTGTAAATAATGTAGTAAATAAAATAAATCAAATTCAAGAGATGTATGCAACTTCAGAAAATAATGTATATTTTACAATTGTTCCAGATAAGAATTATTTTATAGATGAAGATAATTTGAAATTAGATTATTCAAAATTAGAACAGATAATGAAAGATGGAATAAATGCTAAATATATTCCAATAAAAGATGAATTGAAAATAGAAGATTATTATAGAACAGATTCACATTGGAAACAAGAAAATATAGAGAAAATTGCAGACATCATATTAGATAATATGCAAGAAGCTGAAGGTGCTAATTACATACAAGAAGAAGTAGCAACGTTTAGAGGAACATATTCAGGAAGGCTTCCAACAAATGTAGAAGATAAAATAATTATCTTAACAAATGATATTATAAAAAATGCAAAAGTTTTTAATTATGATAAAAACGAAAATAGTAAAATATATGATTATAAAAAATTGAATTCATTAGATAAATATGATATATATTTATCTGGTGCAACATCACTTTTAACAATAGAAAATGAAGATTCAAGTAATGATAAAGAACTAATTATTTTTCGAGATTCTTATGGAAGCAGTCTTGCACCATTATTAGTTCAAGCATATAGAAAGATAACAATTGTAGATATACGATACATTTCGCCAAAACTACTTTCAAAATATATTGAATTTAAAAATCAAGATATTTTGTTTATTTATAGTACAATTTTAATAAATAATAGTTTTTCATTAAAATAAAATCGAAAAATTAGAAAATTTGTGCTATAATACAAACTGAATAGGAAGGTTAAAATAAATGAACAAAAAGAAAGTTATATTAATAATGATTGTAGCTATAATAATTATAGCATTTGCAATATATAGTGCATTGCAAAATCAACCTCAAGAAGATATTAGTAAAAGTACTCTTTTTATAAATTACACAGGAGATATATTAGCTCTTCCATATGGCTCAAGTGATATAAATATTTATGATGACGGCAAAATTTGGGCAAGGTCAGTTGAAAAGGGAAAAGTAAAAAATCAAATAACAGAAGAAGAGGTTAATAAATTAAAAGAAAAATTAAGAGAAATAGATTACAATAATTTAAATAAAGAATATAATGTTTATGGAAATGGAAATTATGAAGAAATAAAAATCAATATGGATGGTAGTTCAAAAGATATAAAATTTAATTACATTGTAGCAAGATATGATTCTTCTAATTTACCAAAGGAATTAAGCGAATTTATGAGGTTATTAAAACAAACAATATATGAAACAGAATAATGAAAGGAGTAATATATATGAGATTTTTTGCAAGACCAGGCGAATATGAACCATGTGGAATATTTTCATGGGGACATTTAGCTTTAATAATAGTAACAATTATAGGAATAAAAGTAGCATTAAAAAAGACAGTACACAAGACTAAAAAAGAAGTAAAAAAAATTATAAAAAATTGTACAATAATAATGTGGATTTTTGAAGTAGTGATGATTGCATTCAAATTGTCAACAGGAGATCCAAAGAATTTAAATAATTATGTGCCATTATATTATTGTAGTTTACTTTTATATGCAGGGGCATTAAGTTCCTTTGCAACAGGTGAATTGCAAAGGATTGGAGATGTATTTTTAGCAACAGGTGGAATTATTGGAGGAATTGTATTTATAATATATCCATCAACCTCTTTACCAGCATATCCAATGTTTCATATGGTAAGTTTTCATAGTTTCTTTTTCCATGGAACGATGATATATTTAGGATTATTAATAAATAAGACACATTATATTGATTTAAAAGCTTCAGATATCAAGTATTTTGCGGCATTAGTAGGAACAATATGTGTATTAGCATATATAGTAAATAAAATATTTGGAAGTAATTTGATGTTCATATCACAAAACTTCCCAGGAATGCCAATAGAAATAATTTATAATGCAACAGGCCCATTATTTACTTTAGTAATGAGCTTAGGACAAATGACATTACCATTTTATATGGTTTACGGAATAGTAAAATGGAGAGAAAAAGAGCTTAATGTTGAAAATGCTGAATGTGATACAATATTGGAAGGAAAAAATTAAATGAAAAACAAAATTATAAAAATAGTGCTAATAATATTTACTGTATTATTGATAATTCCATCAATTGTATATTTGGTTAAAAATCAAACAGTGATGGGATTTGATACATATTATAATTTTTTTATAGATAAAAATGCAAATAAGATAATATCTACAATTATTTTTCTAGTATTGTTTATTGGAATGTCTATAATATATGGAGTTATTGTAAAACAAAAGCCATTTAAAGCCATAAAAGAAATTTTAATATATGTATTAATTGTAAGTGCAATATTTGCAATAATGCTACCATGGACAAGCTCTGATATCTTTTATTATATGGGAGTTGGTGAATTGGATTCTCGATATCATCAAAATCCATATTATGTAACAATGAAAGATTATTATAATGAAAATAAAAATAATATAGATGATACAATTTTCGAACAAGGAGCAAAAGGCTATTGGGCTAATACAACAGTAGTATATGGGCCAATGGCACAATTGATTTTTAAATTGTGTACAGCTATATCATTTAAAAATGTAGATATAAGTTTGGCGGTGTTCAAATTATTAAATTTAGCTATACATTTAGTAAATTGTTATTTAATATATAAATTGAGTAATAAAAAATTTGCAGTAATATATGGATTAAATCCTTTTATATTATTAGAATTCCTTGCAAATGTTCATAATGATATAATAGTAGTATTTTTTGTATTATTAGCATTGTACATGTTAAAACATAAAAAAATTGTGCCAAGTGTAATATTTCTAGCAATTGCAACAGGAATAAAATATTTTACGATTTTATTATTGCCTGTAATAATCATTTATCATTTTAGAAAAGAAGAAAAATTATCAGTAAGATTTTTAAAATGTTTTCAATATGGTATACTATTTGCATTAATATTAGTGCTACAATATGCACTATATTTTAGAGATTTTCAAGTATTAGTAGCAATGTTTGCACAGACTGAAAAATATACAAAGTCAATACATTCAGTGTTATTACAAAATAACAAAGGATTATTAAAAATTGTAAAACCTGTATTGCAAATTGCATTTTTGGGATATTACGTTAAATTTTGTATTGATTTAATAACACAAAAAGATATAAAATTATATAAAACTTTAAGAAAATATAATACAGCATTAATTTTATTTTTGCTGATATTAACAACATTTCAACAGTGGTATTTAGTGTGGTTATTTGCAACAATAATGTGGCAAAAAACTGACATGATTCGAAACATAGTAGGATTATCACTTATAACTGAAATTGCAAATAGCATATATATGCTTAAATCAGAATGGTATGTATATGATATTTGTTTTGTAGGATTTATAATATGCTTATTTATTGCATGGCAATTAAACACAAACAAATACATATTTAAGGATAGGAGAAAACAAATTGGATAAATTAGTTTTAATAGATGGTAACAGTATAATGAATAGGGCATTTTACGGAATTATGGGAAGTAAAATGTTGACAACTAAAGATGGAAAATATACAAATGCAGTATATGGTTTTTTAGCCATATTATTCAAGATTTTGGAAGACATAGAACCACAATATATTGCAGTTGCATTTGATCTAAAAGGTAAATTAAAAAGAAAAGAATTGTTTGAAGGATACAAAGCAAATCGTCATGGAATGCCTGATGAATTAGCAGAACAAATGCCAATTATAAAAGATGTATTAAGAGCAATGAATATTGATATATTGGAAAAAGAAGGATATGAAGGTGATGACATTTTAGGAACACTTGCTAAATATGGAGAATCTCAAGGACTTGATGTAACAATACTTTCTGGAGATAGAGATACATTCCAATTAGCTAGTGACCATATTACAATAAGAATTCCAAGAACAAAAGCTGGAAAAACAGAAACAGAAAACTACAATAGAGCAAAAGTTCTAGAAGAATATGGATTAGAACCAGAGCAATTAATAGAAGTAAAAGCATTGCAAGGAGATACTTCTGACAATATTCCCGGAGTCCCAGGAATTGGCCCTAAAACAGCTATTTCTTTAATTCAAAGATACCATTCAGTAAAAGAATTGTATGATAAAATTGAAGCAGGAGAAGATGATTTAAAAGGAAAACAAAAAGAAAATATTGTTGCAAACAAGCAAATGGCTGAACTTTCAAGAACACTTGGAGAGATAGATACACATGTTCCAATTGAAGACACATTAGAGAATTTAAAAACAGAAGAGTGGGATAAGGCCAAGGTTTTAGAAATTTTTGAAGAACTAAGATTTAATCGTTATATAGAGAGGTTCAAACTAAGAGAAGGTGTTAGTGAAAACACATCAGCTCAAAACAAAGTTGAAAAATTAGAAATTACAGAAGTATCAGAACTTCCAGAAATACATGGAAAATTATATTATTTTTTAGAAACAACAGATAGCAATGATTCAGAAAAAATAATAAAAAAAGAGATAATAGGAATAAGTATATATCTAGAAAATAAAATATATTATATGTCATCAGAAAATTCAACAGAAGAAAAGTTTGCGGAAAAATTAAAGCAAATAATGGAAGATGACAAAATTGAAAAATACGGATATGACATGGCAAGTGATTATATTTTGCTAAAACAAATGGGAATAACAATAAAAAATATAGTATATGATGCCAAAGTAGCTGCATATATTTTAAATCCTACAAGTAAATATACATTTGATGTAATAACCAGAGATTATCTAGAAGTAGATAATGAAGAAATTCTACAAGCACAAGGTATAAAAGACAATTCAAATGAGCAAACATCATTATTTGATATGGTATCACAAGAAGATAAAAAAGATGAAAGAAAAAAAATAGAAAACAGTCTATATGCAAAAGAAATCTATGAACTAGCAAAAGTAACAATGAAAAAATTAGAAGAAATAGATGCAGTAGAATTGTTCAAAAATATTGATATGCCAACAGTAGAAGTTTTAGCAGAAATGCAATGGAATGGAATGTATGTTGATGTTCAAGAGTTAGATGATTATGGACAAGAACTAAAAGATAGATTGGAAATTTTAACTCAAGAAATCTACGAGTTATGTGGAGAAGAATTCAATATAAACTCTACAAAGCAATTAGGAGAAATCTTATTTGAAAAGCTTCGTTTGCCTGCTGGAAAGAAAACTAAAAGTGGATATTCTACAGATGTAGATGTTTTAGAAAAATTAAGAGATGAACATCCTGTTATTGAAAAATTATTAGAATATAGACAATTGACTAAGTTGAACTCAACATATGTAGAAGGAATGAAACCATATATCAATCCTAAAACAAAAAGAATCCATTCATTTTTCCATCAAACAATAACAGCAACAGGAAGAATCAGCTCAACAGAACCAAATCTTCAAAATATTCCTACAAGATTTGAATTAGGAAAACAATTAAGAAAAGTATTCAAACCAGCAGATGGATGTTTATATATAGATGCTGACTATTCTCAAATAGAATTAAGAGTTTTAGCACATATATCAAATGATGAACACATGGTTCAAGCCTTCTTAAATGGAGAAGATATCCATAAACAAGCTGCATCCAAAGTATTTAATACGCCAATAGATGAAGTAACAAAAGAGCAAAGAAGCAATGCAAAAGCAGTAAACTTTGGAATAGTGTATGGAATTAGTGATTTTGGATTAGGAGAACAATTACACATATCAAGAAAAAAAGCAAAACAATATATTGAACAATATTTGGAGCAATATTCAGGAATAAAACAATTTATGGATAGTGTAGTAGAAGAAGCAAAAGAAAAAGGATATGTAGAAACTCAATTCAAGCGAAGAAGATATATACCAGAATTAAAATCAAATAATTACATGGTACGCCAATTTGGACAAAGAGTAGCAATGAATACACCAATTCAGGGAACTGCTGCTGATATAATGAAAATTGCAATGATAAATGTTTTAAGAGAATTAAAAGCAAAGAATATGAAGTCAAAAATTGTACTTCAAGTACATGATGAAATGATGATAGAAGCTCCATTAGAAGAGGTAGAAAATGTTAAAGATTTATTAAAAAAATGCATGGAAAATGCATGTAAATTAAGAGTACCATTAATCGCTGAAGTGGCTGAGGCAACTGACTGGTACGACTGCAAATAATGCCAAAAAAATACCCGGTCCCAAATTAGCATGCGAAAAAAAGGACCGACCCCAAATTGACAAAGGAGGAAACTAATTGAAAAAAATTACAAAGATAATAATATTGCTGATAATAGTGGTAGCAATAGTTATTTTGATAAAGCCGATAAAAAATCAAGTGATAAAGAAAATTTATAAAAAAGATTATTCAGAGTATGTAAGCAAATATTCACAACAATATAATGTTGAAGAAAATTTGATATATGCTATTATTAAGGCTGAAAGTAATTTTAAGGCAAATGCAATTTCACATCAAAATGCAAAAGGGCTAATGCAACTTATGGAGCCTACTGCAAAAGATGTTGCTAAAAGATTTGGGATAGAGTTGACTGATGATAATATTCTAGAACCAGAGACTAATATTAATATTGGGGCTAAATATATATCTACTTTGCTAGATAAATATGGTTCTGTTGAAGTAGCACTTGCTGCATATAATGCAGGAAGCGGAAATGTGGATAAGTGGATACAAAATGGAACCATAAAAGAGGATGGATCTGATATTGAAAATGTTCCATATAAAGAGACAAATATGTATGTTAGAAAGATATTGAGAGATTACAAAATTTATATGGAACTTGAAGATTGATATATTGACAAATTTGCTTTGTTAATATATAAATAAGAGGAGGAAAAATATGATATTATATCCAAATGCACATTTTAAAAATGTGAGGAAAATAGAACTAGGGTTTTTGAAAGAAAATAATATAAATGCATTGATTTTGGATGTTGATAATACACTTATAGATTATGATAAAAATTTACCAAATGAAACTATTGATTGGGCAAATAACTTAAAGAAGAATGGTGTTAAATTATACATATTATCAAACTCTAATAAAAAAGAAAAAGTGAGAACTGTTGCTGAAAAGCTAGGCATAGAATATATGTATTTTGCCAAAAAACCATTAAAATTAGGTTTTAAAAAAGTACAAGATATTTTAAAAGAAAAGCCAGAAAATATTGCAGTTGTCGGAGATCAAATTTTTACAGATGTTGTTGGTGGAAATAGATGCAAAATGTTTACGATTTTAGTAGAACCAATAGCTGAAAAAGATATTTGGATAACAATGCTAAAAAGACCAATAGAAAATAAAATTAAACAGAAATATCACAAAAAAATAGAGCAAAAACAAAACTAAGGAAGGGGCATATGATTTAAAAAGTCATATGAAAATAAAATGTATATTAATGATACTCATATAGGATTTTATGTAGTCGCTGCTATAGTAGGATTACTGGTAGGACAGTTTGTTGATTGGGTAAATAAAAGATTGCCAGAAAACAAAAAAATATTAACAACAGATTTATTTAGAGAATATAAAATTGATTTTAGACCAAATTATATATTAATGCTTGTAACATCAGCTATATATGTTGTATTAGTTTATTATTTTGGTGTAAAAAGTTCAATTATTGAAAATTTAGAATTGATAAAAAATTTACTGTTAGTTCCAATGCTTTTATCAGTATTTGTAATTGACTACAAAAAACAAATAATACCTAATAGATTAAATTTGACTATGTTTGAAGTTGGGCTTGTAATAGCATTTCTATATGGATTTTCAAATGTAGCAATTACAATAGATATGTTATTTGGAATGTTAATTGGTGGAGGAATTTTCTTAATAATTACATTGATTGGAAGATTAATATATGGAAAAGAAGCAATGGGCTTTGGTGATGTAAAGTTCATGGCTGCACTAGGTTTATATTTCGGATTTGTAAATACAGCTTTAATATCTTTAACATCATTTTTATTAGGAGCTATAATAGGAATAATGTTAATTGTATTTAAAGTGAAAAAATCAAATGAATATATGCCTTTTGGACCATTTATAGTTATGGCAGCACTTATCTGCATATTTGTTCCATCAGAAATATTGCTAAATGTATTAAAAACAATATTTACATTAGGTATATCAAAGTAGGGGGAAAAAGAAATGAACCAAAAAATGCAATGGCTTAGAAACCAACTGCTAAGTTTAAATTTACAAGGAATGATAGTTTCAAATCCTGTAAATATTAGATATTTAACTAATATTCAGGCAGAAGGAATATTGCTTGTAACAAGAAAAGAAAATCTTTTTATTACAGATTCAAGATATATAGAAGATGTGCACAATACATTAACATTGTTTGATGAGATTGTTGTTTATGATGCAAGAGGATTAACTAAAGAAGATTATGAGAACTTCTTTATGTTTTGCGAAAATGTAGGGTTTGAAGAAAATTACATTACATATGCTAAATATAAAGAATATATGCATCGCTATAAAGTCAATTGTCTTGTAGAAACAGAAAACATGATAGAAAAACAAAGAATGATAAAAGATGAAGAAGAAATTGAGAATGTAAAAGAAGCTTGCAGAATTACTGATGAATGTTTTAATCATATAGTTGATTATATCAGACCAGGAATGACAGAAAAGCAAATTGCAAGAGAAATAGATTATTTTTATTATAAACATTCAGAAGGATTATCATTTGATACAATAGTTGCATCAGGAGAAAATTCATCTAAGCCACATGCAATTCCATCAGATAGAAAAATTCAGAAAAATGATATTATCACAATAGATATGGGATGTAAAATTAAAGGATATTGTTCAGATATGACTAGAACAATCTTTGTTGGAGACGTTCCAGAAGAAATGAAAAAGGTCTATGAGTTGGTATTAAAAAATCAAGAACAAGTATTACAAGATATGAGAGATGGAGCTAATACAAAACAAATTTCAAAAATGGTAGATAATGATTTTAGACTACACAATTTTGATTTAATACACGCATTAGGACATGGAGTTGGTCTTGATATACACGAAGGCCCAGTATTAAGCATAAATTCTGAACATACATTAAAAGAAAAGATGATAGTTACAGATGAACCAGGAATATACATTCCAGGACAATTTGGGGTTAGAATAGAGGATACAGTGCAAATCTTTAAAGGAAGTTGTGAACCACTTACTAAATCGCCAAAAAAAATAATCGTAATCAAATAAATTACAATGAAAAGCTTGATTTTTGCACTAATATGGTGTAAAATAAAATAGATTGAAAATTATGTAAAGAATTAGAAGGGAGAAATTGACATGGCAGGAGTATACATGGCAGGAGATTTTAGAAATGGAACAACATTTGAAATGGACGGAGGAGTTTTCAGAGTAGTTGAATTCCAACACGTAAAACCAGGAAAAGGAGCTGCATTTGTTAGAACAAAATTAAAAAATGTAATAACAGGAGCTGTTTTAGAAAAAACATTTAATCCATCAGACAAATATCCTGGAGCAGAAATAGAGAAAAAAGCAATGCAATATTTATATAATGATGGTGATTTATATTATTTCATGGATAATGAAACATATGACCAAATGCCATTAAACAAAGCAGATTTAGGAGATTGCTTAAAATATTTAAAAGAAAATATGGAAGTAACAATCCTATCATTTAAAGGAAAAGTATTTGCTGTTGAACCACCAATCTTTGTTGAATTAGAAGTAGTATATACAGAACCAGGATTTGCTGGAAACACAACAACAACATCAGGAAAACCTGCAAAATTGGAAACAGGTTTAGAATTACAAGTTCCTATGTTTGTAAATATAGGAGATGTATTAAGAATAGATACACGTACATGCGAATACATGGAAAGAGTATAATTGAAAATAATTTTTGGGGTTGGACCTTTTTCACTTTTGCGAATTTTAGGACCGACCCCAAATTTACATTTGCGAATTTGGGGTCGGTCCTAAATTGAGCAGAAATAAATTTTATAGGAGGAGAAAAATGTCAGAAAAAGAATTACTTGAAAAAATAGAAAAATTAGAAAAAAGAGTTGCAGAACTTGAAAAAGATGTAGCTTATATGAAAGAAGATATGTATGAATTTGTAGAAGATGATTCTTATGCTGAAGAAGATGATGAAGCTTCTTGCGGTGGATGTTGTTCACATTGTTCTGGATGTGGAGAATAGAGGAGAAATATGAATAAAAAATTAATAAAAGAATTATCAGCTAATATGAGTAAAGATCACATTAGCGAAAGTTCAGCACAGTGTTCTTATTATACAATATTATCATTTATACCATTTATAATATTGTTAATAACAATGATACAATATACAGGGATAGCACCTCAAACACTTTTTGATGCTATCTCTAAGATTATTCCATCAAGTATGAGTGAAATGGTTTTAAGTATTGTACAAGAAGTGTATTCAAAATCTATTGGAACTATTTCTGTATCAATTATATTTACTATTTGGGCTGCAGGAAAAGGATTGTATGCATTAACAAGTGGTTTACATGGAGTTTATGAAACAGGCAGTAAGAAAGGAACATCATATATCTATTTAAGAATAAAAGCATTGTTAGAAACTATAATGTTTATTTTTTTGATAGTTATAGGTTTAACATTATTGGTATTTGGTAATGGTGTAATAGAATTGATAAAAGAACATTTTAACGGATTAAAAAATTATAATATTATATCATCAATAATAACAGAAGTTAGCTTTATATTTGTAACATTTATAGTATTCTTGTTACTATATAAATTCATGCCAAACCATAAGGTGACTTTTAGAAGCCAAATTTACGGAGCAATATTTGGTGCGATAGCTTTAAACGTAATATCTTTTGTATTTTCAAGATACTTAACTATTTTTAAAGGCTTTTCAATCACATATGGAAGTTTAACAACATTGATGTTAATTATGATGTGGACATATTCATGTTTTTATACAGTATTTTTAGGAGCAGAATTAAATAAAGTAATAAATAAATCAAGAAATGAGGAATTATAATGAGTATAGAAGAAATAAAGATATATATATTAGTTTTCTTTATATATGCAGTTGCAGGATGGATAATGGAATCAACATCAATTTCTATTAGAAATAAGAAGTTTGTAAACAGAGGATTTTTAATAGGTCCAGTATGTCCGATATATGGATATGGAGTAGTATTAGTAAGTATTTTATTAAAAAAATATCAAGATGATATGATTGTAACATTTTTTATGTCCATAATAATTTGTGGAATCCTAGAATATCTTACAAGTTTCTTTATGGAGAAAATTTTTAATGCAAGATGGTGGGATTACAGCCAAAGAAAATTCAACATAAATGGAAGAGTTTGCTTACAAAATTTAGTTTTATTTGGAATTGCAAGTTGTGTTATAGTTTATATTGTAAATCCATTTATTATTGGAAAATTAAGATTAATACCAAGTACTGTTCAAACAGTAATAATTTCAATACTTTTAGCTATTCATTTAGTAGATAATATTGTTTCATACAAGATTATTCTTAACTTGAAACAAGTTTCTAAAGAAGTTAAAGACAATACAATTGAAATATCAGAAAAAGTTAGAAAGATTATACACAATAAATCTATATTCCATAGAAGATTGGTAAATGCTTTCCCTAACATAAAAGAAAAAGTTAATTTTAAGAAATGGACTTTAAAAGAAAAATTAGAAGATATTAAAAATCAAATAAAAAAATAGAAAATTCAACAAAACATATAATGCAGATGTTCAAATAAATACACTAGGTAAAGAAAATCCATTTATATTAAATTTAAGTATAGCAGGAATAAAAGCTGTAGAATTTAAAAAGAAGCTAGAAGAAAATGGTGTATGTGTTTCAATAAAATCAGAATGTACAGTAACTATCACTCCATCAAGAATAGTAATGTCAATGATACATGATAGAAAAAGAGCATTGGCATCTTGGAGAATTAGTTTAAGCCATTTAGTAACAGAGGAAGAAATAGAAAAAAGTATAACAACAACTTATCGTAAAAAAATATGGAGCCAATTTATAAAAGGAATAAAAGAATTTGAAATGGTACAAGAAGGAGACAAAATTGCTAAATATACCAATCACAATGTTTGAAAGTAATATTTTCGAAGCAGTAGAGAAGATAGATGACCATCCATGTTATGTATGTGCAAGAATGAGAAGAGGATATTTATATAGAAAAGCACAAGAATTAGGATGTAATAAAATAGCATTATGACAAAAAGAAAAAAACAGATAATTAGTTGATAATTATCTGTTTTTATGATATATATTAATAGAAGAAGGTGTTACTTTGGAAGATAAAATATCTATATTAAAAAGTTTAATTCAAAGTAGTGACAATATTGTTTTCTTTGGAGGAGCAGGAGTTTCAACAGAAAGTGGGATACCAGATTTTAGAAGCAAAGACGGATTATATAATCAAAAATACAAGTATCCTCCAGAAGAAATATTAAGTCATTCTTTTTTTATGGAAAACACAGAAGAATTTTTTAAATTTTATAAAGAAAAATTGAATTCATTAAAATATGAACCTAATATAACTCATTTTAAATTGGCTGAATTAGAGAAAAAAGGCAAGATAAAAGCAATAATAACTCAAAATATAGATGGATTACACCAAAAGGCAGGTTCACAAAATGTTCTTGAACTACATGGAAGCGTATTAAGAAATTATTGCATGAAATGTGGAAAATTTTATAATGCTGAATGTGTATTTGGTAGCAAAGGAGTTCCTAGATGCACTTGCGGCGGAGTTATTAAGCCGGATGTAGTTTTATATGAAGAAGCATTGAATGACGAAATTTTAAACAAATCAATATCTGCAATTAGAAATGCAGATTTAATGATAGTAGCTGGAACATCACTAACAGTATATCCAGCAAGTGGGTTAATAAATTTTTATAATGGTTCAAAACTAATAGTAATAAATAGAGAAAAAACTCAATATAATAGAAAAGGTAACTTAGTTATAAATGAAAGTTTAGGAAAAATATTTAAAGAAATATAACAAGACAGGAGAAGAAAAAATGGGAATTATAGAATTATTATTATTAAGTGTAGGATTAGGAATGGATGCCTTTGCAATATCAGTGTGCAAAGGTATTTCTATGAAAAAAATGAATTGGAAAAAAGCAATCATAATAGGATTGTATTTTGGTGGTTTTCAGGCACTAATGCCAGTTATAGGATACTTTTTAGGCTCAGCATTTGAAAGTCTAATAACTAATATCGATCATTGGATTGCATTTATATTGTTAGGAATTATTGGCGGAAAAATGATAAAAGATTCTTTTGCAGATGAAAGTGATAATTGTAATGATGATGTGAGCTTTAAGACAATGTTTGTTTTGGCAGTAGCTACAAGTATTGATGCATTGGCTATTGGAATTACTTTTGCATTTTTGAAGGTTAATTTGATATTAGCTGTTGCTCTAATAGGTGTTATTACTTTTATTTTAGCTGTTATTGGTACTAAAATTGGAAATAGATTTGGAGATAAATATCAGAACAAAGCTGAATTAGTTGGTGGAATTATATTGGTTTTACTTGGAATAAAAATATTGTTAGAGCACTTGAATATTATTAAATTTTAGAACGAAAATTAGTGTAATTTGTTAGACAAAAATAAAACTGTATAGTATAATAACAAATATAGGAAATATATAACTAATTTGAATTTTTGCCAAATAATTAATGAAAGGAATTATAAAATATGAGTAAAAAAAGTTGGTTAATAATATTATCATTAATAATTATTCTAATAGTAATGTTTGTAGCACTATATTTTTATGAAATAGACAAAATAAGAAGTGAGACAGAAGGAAAACGTAGTTCATCAGTGATATCAAATTTTAATGTAGTACCATCATTAGAAGATGAAATTACAGAAAATACAACATGGTGTGGAACATTTAATTTAATATGGAATGACTTAAAAAATGACTTAGTAAAGCAAGATATTGTATTTGAAAATCAACCTAAAATAGTAAATAATCTAAACAAAGGAACATTTAATACATCATATTTATCAGATAAAAGTTATTACAAAGTATATGGAACTCCATCAATTGAATTAAAGCAAAGAATAGAAAATGCTATAAAAGAAAAATTTAATGAAACAAGTGATATATTAAATGACTTTAATTGGGAAAGCCGTGGGCCAAGAGACTATTTTTTATATGCAATGTTAAAGAAAGAGTTTGAGTTCCCAAAAGTATTTACAAAATTAGATAAAGGAACATTTGGAGAGTATAAAAATGTAAGTTATTTTGGAATAAATAGTTCAACAGAAGAAGCTGTAAGAGACCAAATTAAGGTATTGTATTATAATTCTAAGGAAGACTTTGCGGTAAAATTACTTACAAAATCTGAAGATGAAGTAATTATTTCAAAAGGAAATTCACAAAATACATTTGCACAAATATATGGTGAAATACAAAATGCAAGTGAAAAATTAAGAGTGAAGCTGGAATGATGGCAAAAAATACAGCAATTCTTGCGCCAGGAGGACCAAGAGAATTTATTGTTGATGATACATTTTGTATTTTCTTAAAAGAAAGAAATAAAGATTTACCATATTTTGCAGCAAAGATTTCAGATATTTCACAAGTTCAAAGCGATGTAAAAAAATAAATGGATTTTTTTACATCGCCTAACTTTTTATAAAGATTTCATTAAATCTTTTATATTAATTTGTATATTATCAACACCATTAAAAGAATTTATTTCAAGATTTCCAACCACATCAATTTTGTCGTCTATTTTATACTCAGAAGCAAGAGAACCTAAATTAAATCCAATAGCATTTACAATATTTTTATTATCTTTTAAAGTCAATTTTAAATGTTTTCCTTCAGAGAGTGCTCGAATAGAATCTATTTTTAGATTTTTAAATACAAATAAAGGATTTTTATTTTCTTCACCAAATGGTTCTAATTGCTTTAAACTATTAACCATATCTTTATTTATTTCATCTAAGCTTATTTGAGCATCTATTGTTAGAATTGGTACGAGTTCGTTTATATGTTTTTGAATAGAGACTTCTTCTAAAGCATTTTTAAAGTTCTCAAAATCAGATGTTTTTACATTTATTCCAATAGCCATAGAATGACCACCAAATCTATCTATGTAATCTTTACATTCTGTTAAAGCTTCATATAAATCAAATCCGGGTATGCTCCTTCCAGACCCTTTTCCATAATCACCTTCTTCACAAAGTAAAATACTTGGTTTGAAATACAATTCTGTTATTTTAGAAGAAACAATCCCTATAACTCCGTGATGCCAATTTTTTCCCATTACAACAATAGTATTTTTTTCTGCTAAATTATTTTGCTCAATTTGAAGAATTGCGTCAGAATAAATACTTTTTTCAGTATCTTGCCTTATTTTATTATATTCATTTAGTTTTTGAGTAAGTTCATTTACTTCGTTTATATCTTTAGATAAGAATAATTGAAGAGCGTCTTCTTGATGACCCATTCTTCCAGAAGCATTAATACGAGGAGCAATTCCGAATGATACTGTTGTAGAATCTATTCTGTTATAACCAGAAGCTTGAAGAATTGAACGTAATCCTAAATTTCTTGTTTGCTCAACAAGTTTTAAACCTAATTTAACAATAACTCTATTTTCATCAACTAAAGGAACAATATCTGAAATTGTACCAACACATACAATATCTAAATATTTTAAATAGTCTTTTTCCTCAAGGCCTAGTTTCATACTAATTGCTTGAGTTAGTTTAAAGACAACTCCAACACCAGCTAAATTCCTAAATGGATATTTATTGTCTTTGCGTTTTGCATCAACAACTGCTAGTGCTTTTGGAAGTTCTGAACCTGGTTCATGATGGTCTGTAATTATAGTTTCAATGCCTAATTCATTTGCATAATTTACTTCTTCTACAGCAGAAATTCCACAATCTACAGTTATCATTAAAGTATAACCTTGATTAGCAATAGATTCTACAGCTTTTTTATTCAAACCATAACCTTCATTTAGTCTATTTGGAATATATTCATCAACTTTAAGACCTCTTTCTTCAAGAAAGCTTTTTAATACAGTAACACTTGTAATTCCATCAACATCGTAATCACCATAAATAATAGTTTTTTCACTATTTTTTATTGCTTGTAAAATTCTATTTACAGCAATTTCCATGTCTGGCATTTCATAAGGATTATAAAAATCATTTCGTTTAGGATTTAAAAATTTTTGAATTTGTTTTTCTTCAGTAATCCCTCTATTTACTAGAATTGTTGATAGTAATTTATTGATATTATATTTTTCTTGTAGTTCTTTTACTTTCTCATCATTTACTTGATATATTTGCCACTTTTTGTTCATATCTATTTCCTTTCAAATAATAAATTTTCTGAATTAATTTTACTATTTTATGCGCAAAATAGCAAGAGTTTATCGATATATTGACTAAACTAGCAAAAAATGGTAAAATATAATAAGGCACAGCTTTGTGAATGCGACAAGTATATTGTTGCAACATATACGAATGATGTGCAAATAAAAATAAAGAGGTAGTAAAAAATGGCAACAGCACAGTTAAAGGTTCTTGGAAATTATTTTATTCTTCCTAAAGAAAACGGAGGTTTTCAAAAATCCAAAAAATGTGAAATGCTTGGTTGGAAATGTTCGATTCAGCCAAACGAAACCATTATTTGTTATAATGCTCAGGAAGCGTATGACGGATGGCACATTAAGCGGCTGATCATCAACAAGAAAGGCCAAGTTAAAATTATTGAAAAACTTGGCGAAAATGACAAAAGTAGGACTGTACAAAAGTTTTACTTAACCCGTAAGGGTGAGAAACTTGGAATTATGAATCTTCTTATTGGCCTGTCTGATGGATGGGTTGATGGAAGGAAGATTTATGTTAGGAAAGGAGACTTAAATAATTTCATGCATAGTCATGGAATTACGGCAATTCATCAGGCAAATCCGAACACGTTATATTCTATTCAGAATAAAACGTGTAAAACTGGAGATGGATATCAGTACGAAAGACTCCTGACCGATGGCTATTGTGAAGCAACATCGACCATGGACATTTCGAATGAGTTGATGGAAAACTCCATTACTAAAGTAAAGGTAACAGGCGCTACATTTGTTATTAAGGAGCAGATGCAAAACCTGAAGTACAATTTTGAAAAAAGAACTTGTGTTATCTTTACGAGAAGTAAGGATATCACTAACATGAAATTACCTATTCTGGTAACGGAATAATTCGTATATGTTATAAAGAGGTGAGGAGCTATAATTAGTTCCTTACCTCTTTAATATTATGAAAAAATTTTAATAACCTCTTTTAATTTATAGAAAATTGATATAGAATAAGAGCTAGCAAAAGGGGGAAAAGATATGACACAAAATTATACAATAAAAGATATTATAGATAAAGTAAAGAAAAATAAGAGATGGCCAGATGTAAAGCTAATTCAAAGAGCTTATAATTATGCTGTTGAAAAACATGGAGACCAAAAAAGAAAATCTGGAGAACCATATATAATTCATCCAACAAATGTAGCATATACAATAGCAGAATTAGGACTAGATGAAAAAACAATTTGTGCAGCTTTGTTACATGATGTAGTTGAAGATACAGATGCCACATATGAGGACATAGAAAAAGAATTTGGAACAGAAATTGCAGAGATGGTTGATGGTGTAACTAAATTGAAACTAATACAGCATGCCTCTATTGAAGAAAATCAAGTTGAAAATTATAGAAAAATGTTTTTAGCAATGGGAAAAGATATAAGGGTTATTATAATTAAACTTGCAGATAGACTACATAATATGAGAACATTAGAATATCTAAAAAGAGATAGACAAATTGCTATAGCTCAAGAAACTATGCAGTTATATGCACCATTAGCAAATAGATTAGGTTTATATTCTATGAAATGGGAATTGGAAGATTTAGGATTTAAATATTTATATCCAGAGGAATATAGAGAATTAATAAAAGGAATAGAACAAAAAAGAGAAGAACGCCTTAAGTTTATAGAAAAAATTATGGCAGATATAAGAGTGCAATTAAAAAAACAACATATTGAAGCAGAAGTAACTGGAAGAGCAAAACATTTATATAGCATATATAGAAAAATGGAAAGAGATAATAAAACATTAGACCAAATTTATGATTTATTTGCTTTAAGAATTATTGTTAATTCAGTAAAAGACTGTTATGCAGCATTAGGTGTTGTACATGAAATGTATAGCCCTATGCCAGGGAGATTTAAAGATTATATAGCTGTGCCTAAGACAAATATGTATCAATCAATACATACAACATTACTTGGAGAAAAAGGGACTCCATTTGAAGTTCAAATACGTACTTGGGATATGCACAGAATAGCAGAATATGGTATTGCGGCACATTGGGCATATAAGGAAGCAAATTATGGAAGCAAAAAAGGGCAAAAAATAGTAGCTGTTCAAGAGGATAAATTAGCTTGGTTAAGAGAAACGTTGGAATGGCAACAAGAAATGCAAGATCCTCAACAATTTTTGGAAACCTTAAAAACAGAACTATTTGAAGATGAAGTATATGTATTTACTCCAAAAGGAGCAATAAAAGTTTTGCCAAGAGGAGCAACTCCAATAGATTTTGCATACAGTATTCATGCAGAAATTGGTAATCACATGGTAGGAGCTAAAATAAATAGTCAAATGGTTCCAATTATTACCCCAATAAAAAATGGGGACATTGTAGAAATTCTTACATCGGATAATTCTAAAGGGCCAAGTATGGATTGGCTAAAATTCGTAAAAAGTTCTGCTGCCAAGAACAAAATAATGTCATGGTTCAAAAAAGAAAAGAAGTCAGAGAATATTGAAAAAGGAAAAGAATTAATTGAGAAAGAACTAAAAAGAATTGGAATGTCATATGCTGATTTATTTAAACTAGAATATATTAATCCAATGTTAGATAGATATAAATATAAGAGTTTAGAAGAGATGTATGTAGCAGTTGGTTTTGGAGCAATTACTGCACAAAAAATAATTGCGAGAATGCTAATAGAATATAGAAAAGAACACAAAGAAGAGCCAATTGAACAAAAAATAGAAGAATTATCAAAAGCCAGACGAAACAATACAAAACCATCAAGTTCTGGAATTGTTGTAAAAGGTATAGATAATTGTTTAGTAAAACTTTCAAAATGTTGTAATCCATTACCAGGTGATGAGATAATAGGATATATAACCAAAGGAAGAGGAGTTTCTGTTCATAGAAAAGACTGTGTTAATGTAAATGAATTGTTAAAAGAAGAAAATAGAATAATAGAAGTTCAATGGTATAATCAAGAAAAAGTAAGTTATACTGTAGAAATAGAAGTTTTTGCTAATGATAGAAATGGGCTTTTAGCAGATATTGTTCAAAAAATAAATGACTCTAAAGCTAAAATTTTAGGAGTAAATGCTAGAGCAACTAAGGAAAGAATTGCTATAACAGAAGTAACTCTTGAGGTTGATAGCTTAGAAAGTTTAAATAAAATTATACGAGAATTAAGAAGAATAGATAGTGTATATGATGTAAATAGAAAAAAGTAGAAAGGACAAATAAGATGGAAAAAGTAAAAGAAAAATTAAAATCAATAACATTAAAACAATGGCACATTGTACTAATAGTAGTAGGAATAATATTTGTATCATTAGGAGCTTTCCACAATAATTTATGGTTTGACGAATGTTATTCGGCAGGATTAGCAAGACACACATTTGGAGAAATTTGGACAATAGGAGGAAATGACGTACATCCAATCTTATATTATTGGATGTTAAGAATAGTATATTTGCTAACTGGTGGTTCGATTATGGCATATAAAATTTTTTCAGTTATACCAATAGCAATTATGATAATTCTTGGATACACACATATAAGAAAAGATTTTGGAGAAAAAACAGGATTTATATTTTCATTTTTATGTGCATTTTTACCAGAAATGGCTCAATATGCAATAGAAGTAAGAATGTATTCATGGGCAATCCTTACAGTAACAGTACTTGCAATATATGCATATAGACTAACAAAAGAAGATAACACAAAAGATTGGATAATATTTGGAGTATCAAGCTTAATGAGTATATATCTACATTATTATGGATTAATGGCTGCAGGATTAATAAATGTATTTTTATTAATATATTTGATTGTAAAAAAGAGAAAAAAAGGAATAATTTTTATAGTTTCAATGGGAATTGTGCAAGCAGTTGCATATCTACCATGGTTAGTAAATTTTGCAAGACAACTAGGAAATGTATCAAGTGGATATTGGATAGGATTTTCATTTCCACAAACTCCAATGGAATTGCTAAGTTCACAATTAGCAGGATATGCTAGAACATCAGGATATACAGGATTATTAGTACCAACAGTATTGGCTTTGGAATTATATGGATATATGATATACAAAACATATAAATATGCTAAAGCAAAAGAAAATTTAAATGCATTTAAATGGTCGGTAATTGTATATTTTGCAGTAATACTAGCAGCAATTATAATTACAGCAGTAATGAAAACATCAATTTTATATTATAGATATTTATTTGTAATAACAGGTTTATACATATTTGCAATAAGTTTTATATTAGGAAAAGAGCAAAACAAAGTTGAAATAGTTTCAATACTTTCAGTAATTGCAATATTAGGAATTTATAATAATGTAGGATTAATGCAAGAAAATTATAGTAAAACAAATATGGAACCAATTAATTATATGAAAGAAAATATCAAAGAAGGAGATACAATTGCATTTGCAAATTTAGGTGGAGGATTTGTTTTATCTATTCATTTTGCTGACAATCAAGTATATTTTTATAATGCTGATAATTGGGGAGTAGAAGAAGCATATAAAGCTTTTGGACCTAATTATGATACAGTTGTAAATAAAGAATTTGTTAAAGAATGTTCAAATAGAGTTTGGATTGTTGATGATCCAAATGGAAAATTCTATGAAGACGTGTTTAAAGAAGAAGGATATAACAAAGTTTCAGAAAAAGTATATTATACTAAATATCATGGATATAATTACAAAATAATGTTAATAGAAAAATAAAAAAAGTGGCTTCGTATGAAAGCCATTTTTTTATTCAAGACCATATTTCTTTTTAAATCTGTCAGCTCTACCACCTTTTGTGTCAAGTCTTAAGTTACCTGTCCAGTATGGATGACATTTTGAGCAAACATCTACTTTTAAATCTTTTTTTGTTGAACCAACTTCTAAAACATTTCCACATGCACATGTAATTGTTGTTTGGTTATATGTTGGATGTATTCCTTCTTTCATGTAAAATTCACCTCTTTCTCAAAACAGTAATTTTGCCAAATATTATATTAACATATTTGTATTTTTTTTTCAAGTTATTTGTCTAAATTTTTATTTTGCTCTTGTTCTTGTTGATTTACATATGTTGCTGAAGTTTCTAGTTCATTTTTTAAAGATAGTTTACGAACACATTTATTCATAATATTAAATATACATGCAACTATTAAAATAAAAAAACCAATCTTTTTCCAATACTTAGCTAACATAATAATCTCCTTTAAAAATTTATACATCACTAATTATACTATATTTAATATATATTTGTCAATAAAATTTGAGATTTTGGGGTAAAATAATTATAAAAGAATGAGAAATTTTGTGAAGGAGAAGGTTAAATGAAGAAAATTGCTATAAGTCTAATAATAATTGCAGTAACAATAGCTGGAGGTGTGATAGCTTGGAATCTCTGGGATTCGAATAACAATAAACAAGCACAAACTAATACTTCAAATTATCAGGCTCAAAGAAGTAGTACAAATACACCTAGTAATAGCACAAATACAAATATTGCAAATCCAGTATCTAAAAAGGAAACAGAAATAGCTACATTTTCAACTAAAATTCATAATAAGGATCCTAAGAGACAGAATAATTTGACAATTACTTGTAATACTCTAAATTCAAAAGAAATAAATGCTGGAGAAACATTTTCTTTTTGTGATATTGTAGGAAAAGCAACTATTGAAAAGGGATATCAGGAGGCAGATATTTTTGTGAATGGTGAGAAAAAGCAAGGACTTGGTGGAGGGAATTGCCAGGTGAGTACGACATTGTATAATGCAGTACTACAAGTTCCTGAATTAGAAGTGTTAGAAAGACATCAGCATAGTGCACATGTGCCATATATAAAAGATGGTCAAGACGCAGCAGTTTCATATGGTGCATATGATTTTAAATTTAAGAATAATACAGAAAACACTATAAAAATAGAAATGGAAAATACAGAGAATGATATTACAGCTAAAATATTAAAAATAGAATAAAATAGGGCACTTTGAGTGTCCTATTAATTTTATAAATTAAAATTAAAATATTGTAAAAATAAAAAGGTATAAAATGCAGAAAAGCAAGCATGTAGTAATTTACCTAAAATATAAGGTTTGATAGATAAATCAGTTTTAGAGATAACACTCCAAACTTGTAATAAAACAGAAATACCACCAAATCCAAGCAAAAAAGAAGCGAGAATAATATTGATAGATAAATGTTTTTCAGTTATATTGCAAATTATATTAAGACCATTAGTCAATTCTAAAATTCCACAAGAAAAGCCTTTACAAAATTTTGTAGGAATGTGCAAAAAGCTAAATATAGGAGATAACAAATCCGCAAAAACATCTAATAAATGACTAGTGTTTAAAATTGAAATTACAACTGAAAACAACACAACAAATCCACCAATCAATAAAATAGTATTAATCGAATTTGAAATGCTGTTTCCTATAATTCCGCCTAAATTAGATAGTGTAAGACTTTCTTTAGATGAAGTGTATTTATTAGAATTAGATATGTACGAATTTTTCTTATATTTCCAAAATCTAAAAACTATTCCAACAGTGATAGACGCAAGAAGATGAGTAATAAGCAAGATAAAGCCAATAGTAGAATTAGCAAACATACTTATACCAACAGTTCCGACAATAAATAAAGGACCAGAATTGTTAGTAAAACTTAAAAGACGTTCACATTCTTCTTTGGAACAGATATTATTTGTTCTAAAATCAGCAGCAATTTTTGCTCCCATAGGATATCCACTAATAATTCCCATAATAAAAGCAAAGCTTCCTTCACCACGAATATTAAAAACAGGCTTCATAAATCTATTTAAAAGTTTTCCAAGATAATATGTGAATGGTGTATGAGAAAGAAGTTCTGTTGCCACAAAAAAAGGGAATAAAGATGGGACAATAGAATTTGCCCACAAAGTCAAACCTTTTTTGGCAGCAGATAAATTACTAGTGGAAAATAGAATAAGGCAAATAGTAAACAAGGTTAATATAAAAGGCAATAATAATTTTTTGATTTTAAAAATATAAAAATAACTTTTTTTCATGTCACACCTCTATAAAATCTATGCAAAACAAGCTAAAAATATGTTTCGAAAAAATGTTCGAAAATTTTGTAAAAAAGTATTGACAAAATGAAAATTAGGATATAAAATAGGAGCAGAAAAACGAACAAGAGTTCAAATGACGAGGAGGAAAATAAAATGAGTATATTTGGAAGAAAAGAAAATGTAATAACATACACTGTAAATAAGGCAGTAAACAGAAATATGTATATAACAGTTCAAAATGGTGAAGTTGTTGTAAATGCACCATGGTATTTTACATCAAATAAAATTCAACAAATAGTTCAAGAAAAGAAAAATTGGATCTTAAGCAAAATGCAAGAATATGAAGAAAATCTTTCAAATATACAATCAGTAAAGATTTTTGGAAAGAACTATGATGTACAAGTAGAATACAAAAATATAAAAGCACCAGAATTGAATTTAAGAGAAAATTATAAAATAGAAATAATCTTACCAGCCAAATATAAAAAAGTTGGAAATGAACAAATATTAAAAATGTCAATAGAAAAAATGTATGAACAAATAGCAAATACAGAAATCGAAGATATAATGGAGAGAACAAGAAAAATGTTAGGAATAGCTCCAGAAGATTACGAAATAAGAAAAATGGAAAAAACATTAGGAAAATGTGAAGATGGAAAAATCACAATAGCTCCTGAGCTAATGCAATATAAAAGAGAAGTAATAGAATATGTAGTTGCACATGAATTCTGTCATCTAAAATATAAAACACATGGAAAAAGATTCTACCAAATTATAGAAAAATATATTCCAGAATATAGAAAATACGAAAGAGAAATTCAAGAATATGAATATTAAAATAAATAAAAATTTGCAATATAATAGTTGCAAATTTTTGTTTAATATGTTAAGATAATTTGCAGTAGAAGTACTATAATTTTATAATTGGGGTATCGCCAAGTGGTAAGGCAACCGGCTCTGACCCGGTCATTTCGTAAGTTCGAATCTTACTACCCCAACCAGTAATTAAATATCTGCGAATGTTAAAGTATTTGAAAGAACATTTGCAGATTTATTTTTTGTATCTTTTTCTAAATGGGCATAAATATTAGCAGTAGTAGAATAGGTAGAATGACCAAGCCAATCTTGAATTTCTTTCATAGGTATTCCTTTAGCAAGTAAAAGACTGGCACAAGAATGCCTTAATCCATGAAAAGTAATTTTTCTTAAAATGTTTTTATTCTTTTTCATAATCAAAGTAAAATGGTCTGTAACATATTCTGGTCTAAATAATTTGCCTGTAAAATCGACACATATATAATCTAAATATTTTTTATTATAACTATTTCCACATAATTTTTTGTTTTATCTTTTAAAAGTATAACTCTTTTATTATCTTTTCTAGTTTCAATGGCTTTATGTTTGATGGTAATTGTTTTATCTTCAAAATAATCGCAAATTTTATTCACTATAACTTTGTAAGAATCATAAGTGTTTTCTTCAATAGTATTTTTTATAGATAATAACCATTCTTGCAAATATGCAGTTAATAATTTATCTGTAGAATTATTTGTACTTTCATTATTTAAACTTTCTTTAAAATCAGTTAAAATCTCTTGCATTTTTTGATTGGCTAATCTTTTATTATTGCCTTTTTGAGATAATCCTGTAGAAACCCATTTTTGTTTTCTCTTGCCATTAATATCTTTATAATTTAAAACAACTTGATAAATATTATTTTTTATTTGTAGGCTTGCTGTTATATTCATTAAAACTCCTTTCTTTTCTCATAACAGACTAGATTTAACCTACTATTGATATTGGTATAATAATACCAGGTTTATAAATTAAAAGCTAGTCTATATTTCATTTTGATTTGTTAAATAAGCAATAACATTTCTTTTTGGTATTTTGTATTGTCTACCAACTTTTAGTGCTTTTATTGTTTTGTTCCTTACTAATCTATAAGCAAGTGTTATGCCAATTCCAAGCATTTCTTTTAATTGAGTGATGTCTACTAAATCAGGATATGAAGTAAACATCATTTCATAATTTTCTTTAATACTTCCCATAGGGCAGACCTCCTTTCTTTAAAATTTACAATAAAAAAAGACTTATTAAACAATTTTAATAAATCTCATTAATAACTATAAACACATCTATTTTTATATTTTTGTGTAGGTATTTTAATATTCATATTTACTGATCTTGGAACATCAAATCCAACTTTCAATTTCCTATCTATTACTAAATTTCCTTTATTATTAGTATGATAAGCAGTTGAGTTCCATTTTACAAAAGCATAATCATTTATATTACTACAATAATATGATAATTCTACAGAGTCTTGATTTAATAATGCTTGTAGCTGTTCATAAGAATTATCTTCTTTCTTTGGCCTATCATAACTTTTAAAATATTCCTTCATATAATTTTTTCGTTTAATTGCATTATTATCTTTACGAATTTGTTTTTCTTCTTTACATCTACTATCAGCTTTTATTATTTTCGAAACATATTGTTTAGAAACACCAACTATTGTTGCAATGTCTTTTTGTTTCAGATGTTTATTATAGTATAAATCTAAAATATTTTCTTTGTTTTCCAAACTAAAATACCTCCTTTCAAATTAGTTGACTTTTTGTTTGTAAGATTTTGAACATAGAAATCCTATTTACTATTCCTATAAAATAGTAAAGTTTAATATCGGCTTATTGTCATTTTATATTTGTTGAATATTTTTATAGGTTAATGTCATGAACAATACATTAATATTGTTTGACATTGTTATTATACTATAATATACTTGTCAACACAATTTTAAAATATTTTAGAAATTGTTCATATTTATTTTTGAAAGGGGAAAATAAAAATGAGAGAATTGCCTCGTGCAAATATATCGGAAGACTTTTATATGTGGTTTGACTTGGAAGAAAAGAAGGAACATTATGCAACACCTTTATATTTATACCAAGTAAAAAGAGATAGAATTAATCCAAGTGATGAAACGAAATTATATTTAAAATTGAAAAAAGATATATCAAAAGTTAAAACTGGAAAAGATAAAGAAATAATAAGACATCCTTCTACTATATATATTCATTATGTAGAAAGCTTAGGTGCTATGCTTATAAATTTTTTAAATGCAGACTTTACAAATTATGAAACAGCATATAATACTTTCTTTTATGCTTATGGCTATGAATTAGTGAAAGATTATGCTCCATATAGCTATTTAAAAAATGATGAACATATAACTGATGTGCAATTTAAGGAGATTATAAAAGATATCTTTGAAACTGGTAGTGATAGATTTATTGAATGGCAAGATAATTTTAGAAAATGTGTAGACTTTGTATATAATTTGAATGGAAATGAAGATTTAAAAGATGAAGAAAATAAATTAGCAAAATTTGTTGCTTATACTATAAAAGATAGTGAATTTTATACATATTCACAAGATATAGAAGTTATTACAGATAATTACATAAATATACATAATTATAATCATAACGAAACTATTACAGAACTGATAAAAAAAATAAATAATAAGGATTCAAAATTAGAACTTCATAATGTTTATACGAGTACAAAATTAACAAGTATGTGTTTTGAAATATTAGATCAAGTTATAAGACATGAGAATTTGCAAATTAAAACTTGTTTAAATTGTGGAAGATATTTTATACCAAATTATAGGCAAAATGAAATATATTGTGATTTAGCAAATGTAGATCAAAGTCCATCTTGTAAAGAAAAAGGAGCAAATGAACAATATAAAAAGAATTTAGAGAATAACCAAACACAAGCTCTTTATAGAAGAATCTATAGACAAAAGTTTATGATAGCACAGAGAAATAAAGAAAGCAAAACAATTCAAAAAGATTTTGAACAATGGAAAAAAGAAGCTAAAGATAAAATTAATAAGATGAAAAAAAATAAACTTACAGAAGATGAAGTTTACAAATGGTTAGTAGAAAATAAATAAAGTAAAAGGTATTAAACGGAGCAAAAATATGAGAATGGAATATATATTAATAAAAAAAGATAAAACAAAAAATAATAAAAATGAAAATTTCATTGTTCTTCCTTCATCACCATTAATGTTAATTGAAAAAAATTTTAATGATGTTATGGTAAATAAAATAAGTAATGAAGACGAAGAAATTTTTAGAAGCAATTGGGATGGAACATTTTCTATAAATGATATAGAAATAATTTTTAGTATAAAACAATATTCAAAACATAAGCTTTCATATCTAAGTATATACAAAAATAAATAGTATAGATAATATGGAAGCTATTGATAAAAAAATAAATAAATTTATGAGAGATAATTATATTGTAATTACTTCTTATGACTGCATTTCAGAATTTTATTGTAATAAAATATATAAAAAATTAAACAATTTTGAAAGAAAATTAAAAGAACTCATATTCATTATATATACATTTTCATATGGAGTAAATTATTTTGAAAGAAACTTTAGTGATGATTTAAAATTAAAGGTAAAACAAGCACGAGATAAATCAATTTCAACAGATACAAAAGATATTGAACAGTTAAAGCAATCATTATATGAATTAGACTATAATGATATAATGAAACTTTTATTTATTCCAAAATGGTTATTAGATGATGAAAAAGATAAATTTAGATTAATAGAAAGAATAAAGAAGGATGAATTATCTACATAGATTTTCAAAAATTAAATGCACAATATGCTGGTGATGAATTACATAAAGCATTAGGAACATTTCAAGAAAGCTTATTGATAATAAGTAAAGATATTTCCAATATGATGATGGAGACGTATAAGCAACTGATACCTAATGTAACAGCACCAATAACAAATTGGCTTAAAGATCTTAAGAAAGATATAGTACCATCAATAAGTTACAAGGATACTGATTATAAATCAAAAAAAATTAATGGTGTGGAGACATTTCAAAATAAAAAATTTAAAAAAGATAGTAAAAAGTAATTTTGTATTGTATTTTATCTAAAAATGAAGTATAATGAGGACATCCTTTTCTAAAGGAAATCTTTAAGAAAGGGGGTGTTGTTACTAGATGAACGGTTATATGCTTATATGGATTCTTCTTCAAAAAATTGAAGAATTGCAAAAAGAATTGAATACATATAAGAAAAACAACACAGGTAAAAACTGATTTATCAGTTCAGGGCAGTTTCCTACCTGTCCTGTTTTTTTATGCAAAAAAAAAGATATGTGATTCCTACTTCACATATCAAGTGTTGCTACCATGAACGGTTACTTCACTTAAGCTATTATTAGTATAGCATTATTTTAAGTATTTGTCAAATAATTTTGAATAAAAGTTTCCTAAAATTTTTTGCTAATATCTTTTAGTAAATCATTGACATCTATTCCTAAAACATAAGCAATGTCCCATTAATTCTAATTTTGCAGAAAGTTTTTCATAAGACAAATCTTTTTTTATTCTATATTCTTTTAGTAATCTTCCTATAACATTCAGATTTCCATCAAATTTTGCAATCAATGACATAATTTTCCTACTTTCGTTATTTTATAATAAAGAAAAAATATATTAGTTGAAAAGAACAAAAAAATATGTTATAATTCAAAAAGCATAAAAAATAGAAAAATCCATAAAAATAATTTTTTAGGAGGAAAGCTATGAAAAAAGAACAAAAAGTTTTAAATTACTATGTTATTTGTAATCGGTTAAAAGACGTAATAAGAACAGGATGGAAGGACTGGAATGTAAAAAGAGATAGAATAGAAAGTGTAGCAGAACACATTTATAGTGTACAAATGCTTGCGATAGCAATGAAATCCGAATATGAATATGATATTGACATTCAAAAAGTAATTTTTATGCTTGCAATCCATGAACTTGGTGAAACAGTTATTGGAGACTTAACACAGTTTCAAATTTCAAGAGATGAAAAAGAAAAAATTGAACATCAAGCAGTACACAAGATTTTGAGTGAATTGATTGATGGAAAACAAATCGAATAATTGTTTTTGGAATTTGATGCACATGAAAGTAAGGAAGCACAATTTGCATATCAGTGTGATAAACTTGAATGTGATTTGCAATGCAAATTGTATGATGAGCAAAATTGTGTGGATTTGCATAATCAATCCAATAATGATACAATTCATGATAAACAAGTACAAAAATTACTCGAAAATGGAGCAACATGGTCAGAGATGTGGTTAAAGTTTGGACAAGCTAAATATCCATACGATGAAAACTTTATGGCTGTTTCTAAATATGCAATGCAACATAGCTTATTAAAATCAAAAGAAAAATAAAAAATAAAATTTAGAACATTTGCTGTAAAAAGTAAATGTTCTAAGAATTTTAGAAAAAGGAGAAAAGAAAAAATGAAAAAAGAATATGTGATAATAGGAATAGTAATTTTAATAATTATAATAGGAGGAATAGTAATGGCTTATACAAAATCAAAGCAAAAAGCAAATGAAAATACAAATACAAATACAGTAAGTGAGCAAAATAGCGAAGAAAATAAATACAGTAAAGGAACACACCATGCAGAAATAGTAATAAAAGATTATGGAACAATTCAACTAGAATTATATGCAGATACAGCACCAATAACAGTTGCTAACTTTGCCAAATTAGCAGATGAAGGATTTTATGATGGGCTAACATTTCATAGAATAATATCAGGATTTATGATACAAGGTGGAGATCCAAACGGAAATGGCACAGGAGGAAGCAAAGAAAATATTAAAGGTGAATTTTCAGCAAATGGTGTAAAAAATACAATATCACATACAAGAGGAACAATTTCAATGGCAAGATCAAGTGCATATAACAGTGCTAGTTCACAATTTTTTATAATGCATGAAGATAATACAGGATTAGATGGATTATATGCAGCATTTGGAAAAGTTACAAGTGGAATAGAAATTGTAGACCAAATTTGTCAAAATGTACAACCAGTAGATAATAATGGAACAGTATTAAAAGCAAATCAACCAGTAATAGAAAGTATAAAAATGATAGACTAATAAATTAACAGAGAAAGGAAATTAAAAATGAAAATAGGAATAGTAGGATTACCAAATGTAGGAAAAAGTACAATGTTTAATAGTATAACAAAAGCAGGAGCAG
>ENA-ORPH01000614-ORPH01000614.1-human-gut-metagenome-genome-assembly--contig:-NODE-614-length-38627-cov-17.711889_pt1 | contig 38627 bp, 39 predicted proteins | sample MGYA00242142_ERZ509074 | MGnify/ENA primary metagenome ERZ509074 (study PRJEB26280, sample SAMEA2338724) | human gut metagenome | biome: human gut; feature: human-associated habitat; material: faeces...
AGAGTAGGTAGCCGCCGTTTTTAATGGAAGCCTCCGAGTCAGTCAAATGATTCGGAGGCTTTTTTGTTTATATAATCTTTAAAAATGAAAAACTATGTTGGCATATACCTATATTAAACAGGGTAAATTTGAACTTATAGAGAAGCCGAAACCTGAGTTGAAAGATACTCGTGACGCTATTGTACGTGTTACCCTTAGTAGTATTTGTACCAGTGATTTGCATATAAAACATGGAGGTGTTCCACGTGCGGTTCCTGGTGTCACAATAGGACATGAAATGGTGGGTGTTGTAGAACAAACGGGGGCTGATGTCACTTTGGTGAAGCCGGGTGATAGGGTTGTCGTTAATGTAGAAACTTTTTGCGGTAAATGTTTTTTCTGTCAACATGGTTATGTGAACAATTGTATTGATCCGAATGGAGGTTGGGCATTAGGGTGTCGCATTGATGGTGGTCAGACAGAATACGTACGTGTACCTTATGCTGATCAGGGGCTGAGTCTTATACCTGAGACGGTAACTGACGAGCAAGCTTTATTTGTGGGAGATATCCTTGCTACCGGATTTTGGGCAGCTCGTATTTCAGAGATTACCGAAGAGGATACGGTTCTTATTATTGGTGCGGGACCTACGGGAATTTGTACATTGCTTTCTGTGATGTTAAAGAATCCGCAATGTATTATAGTCTGTGAGAAAGCAGAAGAAAGGATTCATTTTGTCCGTGAGCATTATCCACAGGTAGAGGTTGTTACTCCCGAAAAATGTAAGGATTTTGTGCTCCAAAAGAGTGCTCATGGCGGTGCTGATGTAGTGTTGGAAGTCGCTGGGGAAGAAGAAACTTTCCGACTGGCATGGGAGTGTGCTCGTCCTAATGCTATTGTTACTATTGTGGCTCTCTATGACCGTCCTCAAATTTTACCTTTGCCGGATATGTATGGCAAGAATCTGATTTTTAAGACCGGAGGTGTAGATGGTTGTGATTGTGTTACGATTCTGCATTTAATAGAAGAGGGAAAAATAGATACTACTCCCCTTATTACACATCGTTTCCCGCTAGATCGGATAGAAGAGGCGTATCGTCTTTTTGAAAATAAGGAAGATGGAGTAATAAAAGTTGCTGTAACGGAAAAAGCTGCTGTAACGGAGAGCGTAAATCAAAAATAAAAATATAGTGAATTTAAAAATATAGAAATATATGCCTGTTATCGAAATATCTTCTTTGGAACATCCCGGCGTAGAGATTTTTTGCACACTTACGGAAGCTCAGCTGCGTCGACAAACAGAATCTGGTAAAGGTTTGTTTATAGCTGAAAGCCCCAATGTTATCAGTAGAGCTCTGGATGCCGGGTATGAACCTATTGCACTTTTGTGTGAGCGAAAACATATTACAGGTGATGCAGCCAAGGTTATCGAGCGTTGTGGTGATATGCCCGTCTATACGGGTGATCGGGAACTATTGGCGACATTGACGGGATATGTTTTGACACGTGGTGTGTTATGTGCTATGTATCGGCCTGTATTCCGGAGTGTGGAAGAGGTTTGCCGGAATGCCCGACGCATTGTTGTTATTGACGGTGTAGTAGATAGTACCAATGTAGGAGCTATTTTCCGTTCAGCGGCAGCTCTTGGGATCGATGCTGTATTGTTGACTCGCAATTCTTGTGATCCATTGAATCGTCGCGCGGTAAGAGTATCTATGGGATCTGTCTTTTTGATACCTTGGGCATGGATGGATGGTACGATTCGTGATTTGAGATGGTTGGGATTCAGGACTGCTGCCATGGCATTGACGGAAAATTCTATTTCTATAGATCACCCTTCTCTGGCAGCCGAACCTAGGCTGGCTATTGTGATGGGTACTGAAGGAGAGGGACTTTCTCAAGAAACAATTGTCGAAGCAGATTATGTGGTCCGCATCCCTATGGCGCATGGAGTGGATTCACTTAATGTGGCGGCAGCTGCTGCCGTAGCTTTTTGGCAACTTCGAGCTCCCGAAACAACCGAAAACTGATTAGTAATACAAATTATCAGATATCCATGTTGTTAAATTGCCATATATAGAAAATTCTGCCAACGAGGATTTAGAAAGATGTAATTCTGGCAAAGAATTCAACTATATTGAGAAATTATCGGAATATTTTTTAAACTCTCCAATGAATATTGAAAATATTTCCGTATTTTTGAGATCATAATAAAAACACTTTCAATTTTTAGAAGCAAATATATGAAACAACAATTTTGCCAAAGTTGCGGCATGCCTCTCACTGATACAAATAAAGGAACAAACTCTGATGGAAGTTTGAACAATGAATACTGTTCTTATTGTTATCAGAAAGGACAATTCACACAAGATTTTACCCTGAACCAGATGATAGAATTTTGTACCCAATTTACGGATCAGATAAAAAAGGAGACAGGATGGAATCTTACTCCGGAACAGGCTAAGGAAAATATGAGACAATTCTTCCCTACTCTTAAACGATGGAAAGAAAAAGATGAAAGAGCACTTACAGAAAAAGCAACCGGCTTGTTAGCACAATGTAAGGACATTACGATTGCCTCAATTGATGCCGAAGGATTTCCACGTCCGGTTCCAATGTCCAAAATCAGTTCAAAAGGATGCAATGAGGTATGGCTGGCAACCGCTGCCAATTCTGTGAAGGTTACAGATTTCAAACTGAACAACAAAGCTGGACTTTGTTATTCAAACTATGGTGACAGCGTCGGCTTGAGAGGAATCATTGAGATTATAACTGATGATAACATACGAAAAGAAATGTGGCAGGACTGGCTTATCAATCACTTTCCGTATGGCCATACAGATCCTAATTTTGTACTTTTACATTTCATAGGAAAAGAGGCTACATTTTGGATTAATGGAGAATTTGCGCACGAAAAGTTGTAATTTATATTCAGAATCATAATTTTTAAATTGGATATGAAAGACGAAATAATTCATTTCTTAGAAAAGAATCTCATTGGCAAAATATTGTTCACCGATAAGGTTACCTATACACTTGGAAACGGGAAACTGGAAGGTGTATACAATGATCAAATGACATTCTCCAATTTGGTAAAAACTGAAAATGGCTTTAAGTTTAATATGACAACCCTAACTCATGAACTGATTTATAATTTAGATGAAAAAGGCGTAAGAACTACCGTAGCCAAAGATTACACAGGTACAAGTGTGTTTTGCTATGAACTGGCTGTGAGGAAAAGTACAAATCAATTGACAGGTTATATGCATTGTGTTTCTACAACAGTTCAAGATCAAACGATGGAAGCAGTTGTATGTGGTATATTTGATGTCATCTTTACTGGTAAGGAACTCAGTTGGCGAGAAAATCAATTAATGTATAGGGATAATCCTATAGAAGAAGACAAATACAAGCCTGTAGCTTTCGATTCTAAAGTCCGTATTTATCTTAATGAAGGGAAAGTCGTATATGAGTATCTTCCTACACTTTGGGATGTCAATCCGAGAACATTGGAAAAAAGATTATCCAAAGATGATTATCCTCCATATATATCAAAAGAGGTATAAATACACAAAAAATATTATTCTAAGTAGGTAATCAACAATCTGCCAATCAATCTTACGGGAAAGCCAACATTGTAAAATGCAAATTGAAACAACAAACAATGGAAATACATAATTTACTGGACATCAAATCAAGGGCAGAACTACGTGAGTGGCTTATTCAGAACCATAAAACGGAGAAAGAGTGTTGGGTAGTCGTGAAACGTGGAAGGCCTACAGATGACAATACTTTCTGGTATATCGACGCTATAGAAGAAGCACTATGTTTCGGTTGGATAGACAGTACTACAAAAAAATAGCAGATGATGTCACAGCCCAAAAACTTTGCCCCAGAAAGCCAAGAAGCAATTGGTCCGAGCTCAATAAAGAAAGATGCCGCAGAATGGAACGATTAGGACTGATGACAGATGCCGGAAGAGCCGTTCTACCAGATATGTCACCTAATGGTTTCATCATAGACAAGGATATATTACAGAGGCTACAATCCGACCCGGTAGTGTGGAACAACTTCTGCCAATTTCCTGATTTATATAGGCGAATCAGAATTGATGCTATCCAAATCAAGAAGAATCAGCCCGAACTTTTTGAAAGTCGCCTGAACAAATTCATAGAAAATACCCGAAAAGGACTCCTTTACGGAGAATGGAATGACAACGGAAGATTATAAAAATACAGGAAAGCATTAACCTATTTCTATATTTTGTTACCTTTGCATCTAAGATATTAAAAACAAAGATTGTTCAACCATATGAAATGGCAATTGTGCATATAGCTACGCATAATAAATAGCATTCTCAATTCAAGCTATTGTTAATATACAGGCTTATAATACAGGTCTGTGCTTCTTTATTTTGCCATTATATCAAATAATTACTTTACAAATAAGTTATGTCACCAGTTGACAGGACTTGTTGTATTTTATCATGTTGAACAATGAATTATACATATAAAAACATATGGCTCATCAACTTTCCGGTTATGATGAGCATCCTTATCGAACAACTTATTAATATAACTGATGCTATCTTCTTAGGTCATGTTGGTGAAATAGAATTAGGAGCATCCGCACTCGCCGGAATCTGGTATCTTGCCATTTATATGCTCGGTTTCGGATTCAGTATAGGTTTACAGGTTGTCACTGCACGGCGTAATGGCGAGCAGCAATATTCAGAAACAGGTAAGACATTCTTTCAGGGATTACTTTTTCTGTCGGGTTTAGCAGTTCTACTATGCAGTATTTCGAAAACAATATCTCCCATGATTCTGAGCAATCTGATTGCATCTGAGAAAGTATATTTTGCTGTTATTGATTATCTGGACTGGCGCATTTGGGGATTAATATTTTCTTTTCCATTTCTTGCGTTACGATCTTTCCTGGTCGGTATCACACTTACAAAACCTCTTAGCAAAGCTGCCTTTACTGCCGTATTGGTGAATATACCTTGTAATTGGCTTCTCATATTTTATTTCGATATGGGAATAGCCGGTGCTGCAATAGCATCTTCATTTGCAGAATTATGCTCATTGATAATATTGTCTATCCATGTTTTACGAAAAATGGATAGAAAAGTTTATGGTCTGAACTGGAAATTTGATAAAAACATATTCCATCATGTCTGTTGTGTTTCTATCTGGAGTATGTTCAATCCATTTATTGGAGTAGCCTCATGGTTCGCCTTCTTCGTAGCCATTGAGCATTTGGGAGAATTAGAACTGGCAGCAACAAATGTCATACGCAGTATATCCACCTTTTTTTTCGTCATTGTCAATTCACTGGCAGCAACTACCGGCTCATTGGTAAGTAATCTGTTGGGAGCAGGACAAAAGAATCAGGTTTTCCCGTTATGTAACCGGGTTATCCGTTTAGGATATTCCGTGGGAATCCCACTTATTATCCTTTTTATAATCTGTTTCAATCCGCTTTTCAAAATTTATTCTGGTAATGAGAGCCTGATACAAATAGCACGGCTGCCATTTACAGTAGCCCTGTTGAATTATGCTTTTGCCTTACCTGGCTATGTATATATGAACGCCGTCACCGGGACAGGTGCCACACGTACAACCTTTATTTTTCAGACTGTAATCATTATAGCCTATCAGATTTATTTATGGACGATAAGCTATTTCAGCACATCCCTGTCTATATATTGGACAGCAGAATATTTATATGTGATATTGCTTGGAGGACTTTCCATTATCTATCTAAAATGCAAAAACTATTAATCGTTTGAATCCCATGATGAAAAAAATATATCCTCGTACAGGAGATACACAGACTGTTTACCTAAATGCTGTTGTAAAAGACCCGTCTATTGAAGTCGGCGATTATACGATCTATAATGATTTTGTATCCAATCCGCTACTTTTTGAACAGAATAATGTACTGTATCATTATCCAATCAATCACGAGCGATTGATAATAGGTAAATTCTGCTCCATTGCTTGCGGCACAAAGTTTCTGTTCAATTGTGCCAACCATACATTAAAATCTCTATCAACCTATACATTCCCTTTGTTTTATGAGGATTGGAATTTGGAGAAATCCAATGTTTCAGATGCATGGGATAACAAAGGAGATATCATAATAGGTAATGATGTATGGATAGGTTATGAAGCAATTATAATGGCTGGGGTACATATCGGAGATGGAGCAATCATTGCCACCCGAGCTGTTGTCACTAAAGACATACCACCTTATACCATAGTAGGCGGTATTCCTGCCAACCCGATCAGGAAGCGTTTCAGCGATGATATTATTCAAAAATTGGAAATACTGAAATGGTGGGACTGGCCTATTGAAAAAATCCATCAAAAATTACCTTACATTCTCAATGGTGACATCAGCAACTTATTTGATAATAGAAAGTAAAGAATTGTCCAAATTTAAAACCTAAAAGAGTGTAATTTGCAGGGAAACGCTCTTTTAGGTATTGGGAATCAATTCATCAGGTGATCATTTGCAAAAATATATCCTATTTGGTCAGAATTTATCCTGGTTACTCCTATTTCCACGTCAATATTGGTATGCAAGTATCCATATATACAGGCATCAATCCTATCGCCCTAATGGTACGCAACTTCCACCTGGTAGGCAAATGATAGGTAACCACCACGATATGGTTTGCTATACTTTTCTCGATTTTTTTTGCAGATAAAGTCAAGAGGCCTCGTACATCCGGTTGAACTCCTCCACCTGCAACAGCTTCCCGTCAAACTTAATCTGACGGAAGTCGTTCATACCTTTCCACACAAAATACTCATCATCCGGGTTGATATGTGATCAAAACATAGTCAGAACAAAATCAGCATCATTGATGCGGAATATATAGAGAATTATTAGAAATCAAATTGATTTACAATTTATTTAGTATACACAATTTTCAATGTATCCTTCCTGTTCATACACCCTACCATAGTGATGAATCATTTCAACCAACCCATTCAAACGTGAATCTATAATATTCAGATTTTTATATCTAAGATATTGAGTATCATACAGTCCCGCATTCCCGGATTTCAACCTCTCTTCTATATCTTCGGGAATAAGGAAATCTGCCCTGTCGCCCAAAAACTTATAAAACTCTGACTGATATATACATATACCTGCCAGATCAAAATCTCCGAAATGTATATATCTATTAGGAATTTTGATAAGCCATTCCCTTAAATCCGCCGACTGAGGGTATCTGGAGACAAACAAAGCTTTATTATCTCCAAACAGATATTTCTGACTCCGTATACGACAGAAGTTTTCACCATTTTCCACTCCCACCACTATCACGTCTGACGGTATATAAAATTCATCGGGGTTTTGTATGAAAACAGCACTTCCTTCCGGAGGGGATATAACAAACTCACTATTCCTTATTCTTGCATGAATAGGTTCATAACAGTTGACAAGAAAACCCCTGAAAGTTCGAAGCTTTACAGTTTTGGAGTCGCCGGTTTCCTGCACAAGCGTACTGCGCTGCAAGTCTTTGTTATCGCCAGAAAAGATTTCAATCCATCTTTCGAGAGAAGTGCCGGATGTATAATTATCTGAAATATATCTGCTGAATGCCACAGAATCCGTAAGGCGATAGGAAATTCTGCTGCCACTGGTTATTCCGGTTATAAGACCCTCTATCCTAAATTCATCAACTATCCATCGCGGAAGTGAGCTTGAAGGAAGAGTTCTTCCTTCAAGCATATAAAGCAACTTTTTCGCAATAGATATTGTAAATCGTTTTTTGTTTATATCCATATTATTACAAGACATTTTTATTTCCGTGTAAGCAATGACACTACCCTTGTATTGCTTTTCGCATCTTTGCTTAACAGATAAGTATATTTATAATCCTCAACATTATAAGTGGTAGGCGAACTGTTGATAAGTAATATGTTGCGGCAATTGGCAAATTCAAGTATGCCTTTCACATTATTAGGATGCAACTTACCGATTTCATCCATCATACAATGCACCTTGAAATCTCCGAATTTCCTTGAGACTTTTTCCTTGAAAACATTGATAAGCATGATGTTCACCATAGCCTTAACCAGTATGTCTGTACCATCGGAACCTACATTCGCTATTTTCTCTACCCAGCCTGTGTCGTTATCATTTTCGATAATGCGGAACTGCAGATTAAAGGTATCAGAAACGACAAGACTCTTTCTGGAAGGCTCATCCTTTAGCAGTTTGCTGAAAGCATTAAGATATTTTACAGCCCTGAGATTCACGTTCTCGCGCGAATCCTGTGAGAATAAGTCCATTCCACCCATGTTGAAGGTGTTCTCATCATTGAAATTCTTTATTTCTATAAGAAGCTGCATAAGCTTGTCGTTACTCGGCAAAGGCCTGAGTTCGATACTGCGGATAACTCCTGCGAAATTACGTTTGACAAAATCGTCATTAATATCTTTAATGGTCTTATTAATAAGACTTTCGCTTTGGGTAAGCTCTCCTGTTTCCTTTGATATGCGTCTTATTATGTTTACGTACCTTTCACTTATGCGGTTCTGGTATTCGGTAATTTTATTGTTTTCCACAAACTCACATAAATTGGATGCAAAATCCATGTAATCGGAATCACACGACAATGACTGAGGGAAACTGAAAGTATTTCTTGCAGTAAAATTACTGTTAAACAGATTGATCGATTTCTTGAAATTCTCAGTATCCTTGCCAAGAGAAACAATCAGACTTTTCAGCTCTTCCACTATCTTACCGCAAGGTTTATTGGTAGGAAGTTCTTCGGGAGTGTACGACTCCGGCGGACAGAAGCCTTCATCTTTGCGGAAATTCTCAAGAACGGAAAAATCGTTCTTTATGGCATCACGTTCGGCTGTCTTTTCCTTTATACTGTTTTTTACAGTTTCATACTGACCGGTGAGCTTGTTTTTCCGCAATGCGTATTTTTCTTCAAGCTCATCTAAATGCATCTCATTGTTCTTCTTGTTGTCGCGCAACTCCGGCTCACGATCAAACAGTTCTCTCTTATCTTTTTCATAATTCCACACAAACGACTGTTTTTGTGATATATAATCCAACTCAGACTTTATAGCATCAATTTTTGATTTATAGGAATTTATAACCGATGTATCAGCTCCCTTACCGTTTAACTCCTCATTCTGCAACTTGTGAAGTTCTTTTTTTCTGTTATCCATATCCATACGCCGGTCGGACAGTTCCTTGTGTACTGCCTGTATCCCAACATCAACAGCACTGCGTTCTTTCTTTTCCGCCTTTCTCTGTTCGTCAGAAATCTGAAGAATCCGCTTTTCCCTTTCCTGTTTCAGAAGTTCTTCATTGTTACAACATTTTTGTCTTTCCTTTTCCTTGCCTCCAATAAATGTTTCTATCTCCTCAATCCTGTTTCTTTTCCACTCCGATTCTTTGCGTTCCCATGAAGCCTGTTCTGCCTTAATATTCTTTATCTGAAGAGGATATTGCTGTAACTGGATTTCAAGAAGATGTCTTTCGCCCGATATGGCTGAAATCTGTTTTCTGTACTTATTCTTTATCTCTTCAGTACGCTTTGTTTTTTCTTCATTCAGAAGGCTTATTTTTCTCGTATATTCATCTCTTTCGGAAGATTTGGCCTTAAATTCAGCTTTAAGCTGTTCCGGTGAGCGTAACTCACGCTGCACTTCAGCTAAATTAATTTTTACGCCATAGAAAGAGCTTTCCCCATCGGTTGAGAGTTCAGGAGAAAGATTCTGATTATAGAGTATAAGTTTTTCATCGGCAATCTTACCTATACTTTCCTGCCATCCTGACCTGTTCTTGTCGAGCCACTCGCAAAAAGAGCCTTTGCTGTTGTTTATCAGGACATTCAACGATTCTATTTCTGTGTCCACCTGTTTCCTGCAGCGTAAAATCTCATCAATTTTCGCATCATACTCTTTTTCAACTACCATAGTTTCCGCATCCGACTTCTGTCTAAGGCGGTCGCACTCCAACTTCAGACGGTCGACTTTCACAGCGGTATCCTTTTCTTCGGAAGATATGTTTCTCAACCGTTCCTCACAGTCACCTATCTCCTCCTTGAAATGAACAGTACACTCAACCCTTGTTTTCTGTTGTTTCAGGTTGGATATTTCTTCCAGTAACTGCTCCTTGCTGTCGGCTAGTGTTTTAAGTTTCTCTTCATAAACAGAGCGTATTTCTTCAGTCTGACTGTTGCTTTTCTTTGTCAATTCTGAAATCCTTTTACCAAGTTCATCTTTAAGGCATAATACCCTTTTGTTGATTTCATTCTCAAATCTTGCAAGATCGACATCAATGCCCTGTTCCATCAAAGAGTATTTGCTTATTACATCCCGGTATGTACTCGTGAGTTCATTATATACCTTATTCAGAGACTCCAGTTCGTATTTCAGTGCCGGTTCCCTATTTACTCTTGATATAACCTCATCAATGTGTTCCTGTTCATAATATTTACGCTTTTCCCTTATCTTCTTAAGGTCAGATTCTATAATGCCGCTTAACTTTACAAGTTTGTCGCGCTCACTGTCAAACTTGTATTTTTCTTCCCCAAGTAAACGTGTAAATCGTTCGGCTTCCTCTTTAAGTTGCAGAAGCAGTTCCTCCAATTCAGGAAGTTTCAGACGTGCCACCCTTTCAGAGTAGTTGAGCTGCTGTCTTCCGTTTTTAATCTGCTTTTCAGCAAACAAAAGCATTCTATAACCTTTTATTACTGTATCGGCCTGTTTTCTGACAGGTACCACACCATTCTTATCCTGCTTTATCCACAACATTACATCGGAATATTCCTGTTCGAAAGTCTCTATCTGATTCCGATAATAACTCAGGTCGACAACAAACTCATTATCATCCATTGACTGTATGATGGTATCCTTGATAAAATCGGCATCAAGCTTTGAGTTAAGGAATACATTCTGAATTGTACGCGGTATATTCTGATATCGCGAACTCTCTACAATTGCATACTTACGGAACTGAAGCAAATCCGGCTTTCTGTTGTTGCCGAATATTATATCACGAAACATATCATAGCCTGTAACCAGCGACGACACATTTGCACCCGATTCCGACACTCTTGTACGAATCACACTCCAGTCGGCCGAGACCTCGTTTTTGCCGTCAACAAACCACTCCTTACTATATGGAGCATCAATAAAGCGGAAAGCAGCCCTGCCCATCGACTTTGTTACAACTATGGTATAAGCACCGTTTTCGCGCATTACTTCATAAACTATATATGAGTTGGCAAACGGAAGATAGAAAGAATCAAAATTTTTCTTTTCTTTCGGTATACCCAATCTGAGTTTGTCTGCATTATAGAAAAACAAGACAGCCCGCAGAAGGGTACTTTTACCTACTCCCTGAGTACCAATAAAATGTACATTGCCATCCAGCTTCACTTCAGCATACGGTACATGTGCGCTGTTCAGAAATATTATCTTATTGAGATATCTCATCGTTCATTTCCTCCGATATTGTTATGCAGTCCACCAAATCCTCCATATAGTGAAATGCCGTTAATACTTTATAAGTGTTATCATGTTCATTCTCAAGTTCTATCATTCCTGCCTTTTCAAGTTCAGAAACAAGTTTCTCCACAACCTCATTATATTTCTTCTTATCCTGAAACAGTTTGGAAGCCTTATCCTTCAGTTCCATCTGGCAACTTATCTGAACTTCAATGTCTGCCGGACGGAACTTAAATCCGGGACCGAATGTAGCATCATACGTTTTAAGGAAACTAAGGTAGTCTATCCACTTCATAACTGCTTCAAGTTTGCGTTCGAGGTCGACTTTCGCCTCCTGACGGGTGAACATATAATATCCGTCACCACCTTCGAGATAAAAACCAATACCTTTATAATATTCGTAATAGTCGGTCAAATCCTCTTCTATGGCATCATAGTATCGTTTTATTGCAGGAGAAACGCTATTTGCAGAAATAAATCCGCCCTTACTCAATATATTGAATATTTCTTCTGTATATTTCATGCTTATTCTGATTATGTAATTATCGGAAATTATCTAGAGTTATTTGGAATATATCAAAGGATATTCCACGTCATAACTTGTTTCATACTTGTCGGTGAAATTCAGTCCTTCGGCATACTGCGATGCTATCTGGCAGAAAAACAAGATTCTGTCGTCTGTGCTCAGTTGCTTATGATAATTGTAGCTCATTACAAACTTAAACAGATGACTGCTTGATGCCGAGAAAGCATTATAAATTTCCTGTAAATTTATCTGGTCAAGAACTTCACCTTCTGTTTTCATATATTCCTGCGGTATAGCATCGGCCATATTCTTAGGACCTTTAGCCCGGTTCTTCCTTTTTGATATGATTTTTCTTATTATTTCCAATGCCACGGCAGAAGTACGCAGGTTATCTACCGACAACTTTATCCTGTAATTTGCCTGAGGCTCCATCCATACAGGATTTCTCATACTGACAACCTGACGTATATCAGTTTTTTCTTCCAGAAGGAACTGGTCACGAAAGTATTTCAAACGCCGAACTTTCTCGAATATCCTGTTCTGATAAGCTATAAGATTCAGGTAATGAATAATCTGTTTTTCTATCTCTATAAGATTATGATAAGAATCATTAAGCTGAAGTTTCACGTCATTCACCACTATACGCATCTGAGTGTCCATGGCAACTCTGAAAAACACAGGCTGAGTGTTATCTATTATATCTTCACTCCTGTTGATGAGAAGCGCGATGTTCTTGCGTTTTTCATCAAGATTCTTCAGTTTTGAAAGCTTTACACGATAATTTGGTTCGTTCTTGTAAGTATTATCAATGTTGCGCTTCAAGTCTATCACATTACGCACCGTTATCATTGCGATATTTTTCAGACACCGCCTTACCTCTTTGTGATAATTATATTTCCGCTGTTCATTATCTTCTTTAAGGTAATAATCTATATTTTCATTCAGACACCTCAGATAATCATCAACAAACGAAACATTTATGTTCTCATTGACTTGTAAAACATCCTCGAAGAATTTAAGATATACATCCTCCATTTCAAGGAAATTTCCGCTATCTCTTATCATTCCGTAGTCAATGAGATATTTAATTCTTTCCTCTTTATATTCCGTGAGTTCGAGTGCATAATCATATTTCAGGGAAGCTGAAGGTCTTTTTTGAAACATCTGTTTCAGCAGAAGTTTCTCTCTTTCAAGTACACGCAAAAGCTCATCAATAGATTTAAAGGTATTCATAGTTCAAGTGTTATAAGAATTACTACTGAAAGGCATCATATTTATCCCTGCCATTGTAGCAAGTTCATAGTAAGACATCTCCAATTCTGCCGAGCTGTATGGCGAATTACCCAATTTGATCAGATAGTAATCAAATTCCTCTAATCCGGAAATCTGCCCGACCACTTTCAACAACACAATAAATGTTGACAACAAAATATTGCCTGCTGTACCATTCTCGAATTTGTGGATGGTTGTAAGTCCGATACCGGATTGCTCAGAAACATCTTTCTGAGTAAGATTGCAACGAATTCTATATTCTTTAAATCTGTTACCCAATAACCTTACAAGCTCAGGCGTGGAGTATTCATAGAAATCTACCATATGAGCCACATTTATATATCATTATATTAAAAAGTTACGTATATCGTTGAGAATCAACAAATTCTTATATATAAAAAAGAAAAGACCAAGCTCTTTTTTCAACTAATTCTTTATAGTAAAAACTAATTCAAAGAACGGAACTCATTAGGGGTACACCCCGTCATCCGTTTAAACATCCGGCTTAAATGTTGCGGATATTGAAACCCTAATTCGTAAGCAATCTCACTTGTTGTTTTGTCCGTACCAAGCAGAGTCTCTTTAGCCCGCTCAATCAATTTCTTTTGGATATATTCCGAAGCGGTCTGTCCGGTCTGTTTCTTTATCATATCTCCAAAATAATTTGCAGACAAAAACACTTTATCAGCAAAATATTTAACAGTTGGTAAACCTTCCTGCAATGGGGCATCACTGTCGAAATACTCATCCAGCAAGCGCTCGAAACGAACTATAACATCTTTATTCACCTCTTCACGTGTTACAAACTGACGCTCATAGAAACGCATACAGTAATCGAGTAACAAACCTATATTGGCGCAAATCAACCGACGGCTATGCCTGTCTATGCCATGCTTCAGTTCCGCCTCGATTTTATGAAAACAATCCATGACTGTGCTACGCTCCTCTTCTGAAAGATGTAAAGCCTCACGAATTTCATAAGAAAAAAAAGAATAGTTCTTAATCTCCCCGCCAAGTACCGTTCCCCTTATCAGGTCGGGATGAAACAGAATACCGTGAGCTTTCGGACGGACATTTTTCTGCATCTCGATCTCTGCTACCTGACCGGGAGCAAAACTGACTATCGTACCTTCCTGATAATCGTAACTCTGACGTCCGTACATGATGTTTCCACAATAGGTATCCTTCAGATAAAGAGCATATACCCCATAATTAACCTTGAAATGTTCCGGCCAATGCGTTGCCTTCGACAAATCAACGACACTCACCAGAGGATGCCGTGTTTCGAGCCCGAAAAGTTTGTTGTACTTATCTACCTCATCAAGTTTTATAACTTTTTCCATAACCCTTTCTTTGATTTCTTTTGAGCAAAAGTAATTCATTTGAATTGAATTACATACGACTTTATTGCAAAATCGAGGATTCGGGTATGAATATCCGTAATTCATATACAAGCCGGCTTATTTAATCGCAGTAAATTTGCAATCAGAAAATGAATGAGTCTAGTACACTTAACCAATTTCTCGAAGTTGAGACAGTCTGTGCCTCGGCGTGGAAAGTAGAGGAATACGATGGATATCGGACAGATTCATTTGCCGAAAGTCAAATAGATAAATAAAAAAACAAATCATGGTAAAAACAATTTTAAGTGTTTTTACTCTTAAAACGAGTATGAACAAAATTCTTTTAATTTCTGTATTCAGTATTTTAACACTCAATATTATGGCACAGGAAAAGATAATACAAACGGCAGGACGTACCCAATTGGGAGAGTTCGCCTCCAAATTTGCAGAACTCAATGACGATGTCCTTTTCGGTGAAATATGGAACCGCACTGACAAGCTTGGTTTGCGTGATCGCAGTTTAGTAACCATTACCTCTCTTATCAGTCAGGGCATTACAGATAATTCACTCGTGTTCCATCTTCAGTCGGCAAAAAAGAACGGCATTACTCGCACCGAAATAGCCGAAACCATCACTCATATAGGCTTTTATGCCGGCTGGCCTAAAGCGTGGGCAGCGTTCAATTTAGCTAAAGACGTATGGGCAGAAGATACGACCGGCGAAGATGCCAAAACCATTTTTCAGCGTGAAATGATTTTTCCCATCGGTGAACCGAATACGGCATACGAAAAATATTTTATCGGAAACAGCTATCTCTCTCCCATTTCACGCAATCAAATGCATATTTCCAACGTCACCTTCGAACCTCGTTGTCGTAACAACTGGCATATCCACAAAGCCACGAAAGGCGGCGGACAGATACTTATCGGCATAGCCGGACGCGGTTGGTATCAAGAAGAAGGCAAAAACGCTGTAGAAATTCTGCCCGGGACAATCATTCATATCCCTGCCAACGTGAAACATTGGCACGGAGCAGCAACCGACAGTTGGTTTGCTCATTTAGCTTTCGAGGTTCCCGGAGAAAAAACTTCTAACGAATGGCTTGAAGCGGTGACGGATGAAGAGTATAATAAACTTGAACAGAATAAGTAATGACCTCTGCTACCTCTGTTTTATTCTCTTTAATGTGTTACAAAGATTGACGCTCCTTGGCTTCTATTGGGTCGCTTATTATTCTTGGGGATTTAAATATCATATCACAAACAAAGGGAAGAATAAGCCGTTTCCCGGGGTCGGCCAAGGTCTTTTGAACGGAAGATTATTACAGTCTGCGGCAATGGACTGTACAGTCCACTATAGCAGACTGTACGGTCCACTGCAACGGACTATACAGTCCGCTGCCGGAGACTGTAGTAATCCGACGGACAGACAGGCATAACCGAAAGGACGAAAACGCTTGGTCCGACTAATGCAACGATGTAGGAAGCTCAAAAACGCATGCGGGAATTGAAAACCGGAGGAGACAACATCAGGGGACAGGTGTTTGATTGATATGTGAAATCCTCAAGAATCTGTCCTATTTCTTCCCCTAATATATGGAATTGCCCTGTTGTGATAAAAATAAGAAACATTCAAAATCAAAGTAAAATGAAAAAGATTATATTGATTATTATGAGCTTACTTACCTTCAGTTGCTCATCGAAAGCACAAGAACAGACAATGAATGCAAGCAGACAATCCGAAAAGAAAATCCTCGTAGCCTATTTCTCCTGTACCGGAACTACGGAAAAAGTTGCCAATGCGATTGCCAAAACAGTCAACGGCAAACTTTACCGGATTACCCCGGCTACGGCTTACACTTCTGCAGACCTTGACTGGAATAATAAAACCAGCCGTAGTTCTATAGAAATGAGCGATGAAAATTCACGCCCTGCATTGGGTGGAGAAGCGCTTAACCTGAAAAATTATGATGTGATATTTCTCGGCTATCCGATATGGTGGAATGTATGTCCACGCCCAATCAATACCTTCCTTGAGAAGTACGACTTTTCCGGAAAAGCCATCATCCCGTTCGCTACTTCCGGTAGCAGTTCAATAGCTAACAGTGTAACATTGCTCAAGAAGCTCTATCCCAAAATCAAATGGAAAGAGGGCAGATTGTGTAATGACAATATAAAACAAGCCGAAGATTGGGCTAGACAAATAATCAAATAGCCATATGAAGGGCCTTGCAGCCGGCAAGCTAAAACGACATGATAGCGAATACAGAAAACTATACTTTTTTATCTGTAGTATCGATAATTCAGGAAATAGTATAGGTTGCATTGATTGTACCACTGTCTTTCGATAGCTTTTAGAAAGAACAAGAGAGTGTGTTAAAATAAAAAGATAGGTCATTTTTATTTTAACACACTCCTGTATTTCACATACAATTTGCCGGATGGCATAAGTTAAGATTTCAGCAAAGCTTCTTTATATTTGGCTTTAAACAGTTGATAATCCTTATCATTAAACTGTACCTTCATATTCTCCAATATGCGTTTTTCCGTTTCCGGACTCCAATAAATCTTCAATTTGCTCTTCGCCCGTGTTATGGCTGTATAGAATATATTATGGCTGACCATTTCCTCTATTTCACTTGTAATCACCACCTTCACAGACTCATACTCCAAACCTTGAGCCTTATGAATAGAAATGGCGTATGCCACCTGAAAGGGCACCACATTTTCCACGTTATCATTATCGTCATTCCCATCTCCACCCCGACCGACTTTAAATCGAATTACTGATGTCTCGTCAGTTACGGATTCTTTCAGCTCCAAATCAAAACCAATTACATCCAATTCATTCAGAACAGTATAAACCTCTATAGTAAAATAAATACAGTCTTCTTCCTCTTCAATCTGCAAAATCTTACCCTTCAAATTATTGTAAACTAAAGGAGCAAACCGATTTGATTCATTGAACAATACAGGATCTCCCACTTTATAGGACAGTACTCCCCAGTTGATGGAAGGATTAACATTATTGCTCTGTAGAAATTTATTAATATTATTTATACCATAAATACCATCATAATTCAGACAAAGCACAATTTCATCTTCTTCCGTTCTTGAAAAGATAGATTCATCCAATGTAGATGACAGACCATTCCTTGTGATAAACTCCAGCCTGTCTTCGGTAATCTCGCGCACCTTATTCCATACTTCTATCAATCCTTGAACAGTAGTACGATGTGGACGGGTTAACTCTGCCACAGAATCCTTGGGCATCACTTTATATGCAATATTAAACCAATTTCCGAATAAAATAGATTCAATCTGATATATATCCCCTACCAATACTAATAACTTACATTGAGCTCGTTGTAATACGCGAACCATGTCCCGATTACTTATCGTACTACATTCATCCAAACATAAAATATCGCAATCATTTGAAACATCCTTTGAAAGAAATTTTGTAATTGTCACAAATTCAGCATGTTCAGCAGTAACCTTCCGACGCAGGTTCTCAACTGCCGGATTGGTATTGGCCAAGAATATTTTTTGTTTATCTTTAAATAAGGAAGATATATAGTTTATCATCGTAGACTTACCTGTACCTGCCGCCCCATATATAAAAGCAACTTTTGAGTTTTTAAATAAATTCCTCAAAGCATTTTTTTTCTCATCACAATCGATAATCAGCCCTGAATTTTTCATCCACAGATCTACTGAATGTGTATAGTTCTTAATACCAGACTCAGCGTATCTTTTCAATTTATAAATAATCTCATAAACATTTTCGTCATATTCTTTGATATAAAAATGATTCTTAAATATCTCTATTCGCGCGTACTGATGCCTGTGATATAACACATTATTGTACTTTTCCGCCAATTCTTCCGGATTTTTAAAACCTACTATATCAGCCTTCGAAGTATAAAGAATCCCTCTTTGCTCCGTATTGTTTTTAATCAGTCTTGCAAATAATTCGTGAGTCCGTTCTGAAGAATCTATGCAATCCAATAAATCTGCAATGGGCGGATTATGATTTACCAAAGAAAAATTAAATGGAATATTGTTAAATGGAACACATTGAACCTTTAAATACAGATTAGACAATAATGAACAAGGAATTTTATACAACTGATTCTTTATAATTTTATTATTCAACCTGTAAAGCAAGTATCTAATCACATTAACTCCCTGAGATTGATTCTGAATAATATTTCTGCATCGTCTTAAAAGCTCACTTATCCGCAAACGTCGAGCTTCTCTTTGCAAAATACCTTCAAAATGTTCATAATACGTATCAGACAAGTCTAACAACTCCACTATATTCATACGTGTAACCGTCAGATAGTTCATGAGATTAACATATTCTTTTATTTCCTGACAATTGATATCATAACCGAATATCTTTGAAAAATTCTTTATCTCACAATATCTAATAGACACTTGCCAATCAACAATTATGATAATAGGCATATTCCTTGTCAGTACTTTGATAGAAGTTTCAATCCAATGAAGTTCTACGGCATAATAATCTGACAACTCCAAATGAGTAAAGGCAATTATTCTATCAAATTTACTTGATTTATCATGAGCAGGAATAAATGTTACCTCATAATAAATTTTATTTTCCACTATAATTGTTCGTATCTTTTCTATATAAAACCTACCATGATGAACATTAGTGGATAATGCCGCCCTATGCTCTATAGCTTGTGCAATAGCTTTATAATATAAAGTAAATGTTTTATCTGTATTCAAAGGAAACTGACTCAAATTCGCCAAAAGCTTCATACCGAATTTCTCTTTCATTAGAATTCGGATACGCAACAGATATTCATAATACTTCAACATCAATCTTTCGGAGCTATCAGGATCTAACGTATAATGAGAAACTGAGATTTGCAACAGCTTATGAAATTGACTTAAAAAACGATATTCTCCCTGCAGCGCTTTTACATAACTACAAGCAACCCGAATGGTATCATAGTCCTTCCTTTGAGGTTCTCCACCCAAAGAAATGTAGACTTTCACAAAAATATTCTCTACAAAATTACGTAATTGAGATAATATGTTTTGTGACAATAAACCTCTTTGCTCAGTAGTAAAAGATTCAATATTTCTACAAATCACATCATCACATGCATATATAGCTTTATTTACATCAAACATAGTATATTCCTTTTTTATATGTTATTCAATGTAATATTTAAATTGCAATATAGTAATAATTTTCTGATTTCGATGTTACTGCTCATTCTTTTCTCCGTTTATTTCTCCAATTTTGTTTCAGTGCGTCTCACCACGTCTCACTGTGTCTCAAATCTCCACTACCTTGCTAGTGAGAAACAAGGCTTCAAAAGCGAGTAACAAATACGGTACAAAAATGAGCTGAAAAAGCCCTATAAACGATAACTATCGCTTATAAGGATAAAAAGAAAGGCTCTCAAAATGAACGCCTTAATAATCATTGATGATATATGCTAATCGTTGGTAATCACTACCTATTTGCCGGAATCAGGAGTAAAGTGGAGCATGCCATAGGTGGTATGAAAAAATGCCGTATTGTCAAAGAACGATTCAGATGCCATAAATTCGGTTTCGAAGATATGGTGATTCTTATTGCTTGTGGATTACACAATTTCAGAATCAGTCACAAAATGAGTCATATAACAAATTAATCTATATAATGTCTAATTAATATTGCTCAAGTTTAATGAATAAAGATATACTTTAATATTTGAAAAAACGAATATTTTCCAAATGTTTTGTATCGTTAGTTTTAAAGTTTCCTATAAGTAATTTCGCTAGGGCAGAAAATGTTACACTTGCCCGTATTACTGCAAAGAAAGTATAGGGTGTTATGGACGAGGAGAAAGTAAACCCCTTCGTTGAGAATATCTCTTTTCAGGACGTGCTTTTAAACTATAGTGTTATCCGTACAGGACAAGCACAGACTTTTGCAAAACTAACTATGAGAAGATGTATAGACTAAAAGACAGAAAACGAATCAAGTAGTCCGAACTTTGCATACTAGTATTTATAGTTTATCAAGTTCTCCAAATCCTTTTTTATATTTACGAAATCTTGAGTCAAATCTAAGGTTCTTACCATTAGAATGTTTCCATCATTTGTTATAAAATTTCCATCTGGTTGAATATTTGCTGTTGTCTTGGCATATAACAGCATGCCATCCACCTTTCCTGTATGACCTCTATCCTCATTCATAACGTATGTATGAATTTGATAGAAATTAGGTGAGTGGATACTAAATTTACCGAAATATTCTTGTAGATTTTTGTTGTAATATTTAGTGTCTATGATAAGTGTTCTTTCGCAAAGTGACAAAGTTATATCTGATTGCATAATAGGCAATATACTTGATGAACTAGCATTGGTATCATGGAAATTCCATTTTATTTGTTTTGCTGCCGCTTTATACTCAGGATGATGTTTCTTGTAATACTCTAAGACAAAGCGTTGGAATAATAAGTTTATATGCTCATCAGAAAATTGAGGCAATTTCGTTTCACCTTGTTCTGTAGATAATAAAATGTTTTGTAAGATAAAATAACAGAGACTGTGTATCATTTGATAAGTTCTGGTATTCCTATCATATCTTAATATATTCCATCTTATTGCTGATGGATCAATACTATCAACGCCGTCAAAGAACAACATTAGTTTTTTTAGATTGTTTCTTTTATCTTTTTTGACATCTGACTTACTTATGAGCGCGCCTACAGTTGTAATTATTATCTGATTAAAGATACTATTAATAGTGAGTTCATCATATTCGCAAGCAAGATGGGGACGTTGAGAGATTCTTTCTTTAATTGTTCCTTGCAGATTCAACTTGCCTCTAAGGGTTGTTAAAGTATCTTCCTTGAGAACATATTCTTTATGAAGCCCTTGTTTTAAAAGATACGACACACCCTTTGAGAGAATCTCAGCAAATAAATCATATATATTGTCGAAATTTTCTCCTACTATATGCTCATAATTATTATGCTTCAATTCCTTGAAAGCATAAGTGAGCATATAATAAATATTCTTTATGGGTATGTTCTTATCTATTGTCATTTAGTATGTTTCTTAATAAGGTAATTTGTGATTCATACTTTTGTACATCATCAAACCAATACTCTTTCAGCATTGGAGCAATATCATATTCAATAACATTTTCCAGCCACTCCAAGTTAAATTCTTTCTGATTACAAAAATAACTATGACCAATGCAAAAACCATTACCCAAAGAATCGTCTTTACAAATGAATTCGTTGATTTCCAGTATTCCCGATATTATTTTATTAAATCTCTCATTTGACAAAGTATCCATATAGTTTTTAAATCCATCCGTCAAAAAACCTGGGTTCATCTCAAAGAAACTGAATCTTCTACGAAGTGCATAGTCAATCATAGCTAAAGAACGGTCAGCTGTATTCATCATGCCAATGATATAGAGATTTTCTGGAACAGTAAACGGTTCATCGGTATATGCCAGCTTAATCTCTTTGCCGCGATAGTTATTTTCAATAAGCATAAGCAGTTCTCCGAATATCTTACTAAGATTTCCCCTGTTAATTTCATCAATGATGAAGAAGAAATCCTTGTCTGGAGTATTTAATGCTTTCTTGCAAAATTTATAAAATACACCGTGTTTCAATTCAAATCCTCCGTTTGCGTTAGGCTTGTATCCAAGAATAAAGTCTTCGTAAGAATAGTTTTGATGGAACTGTATCATTTCAACCCTTTGCTTGTCTTTTACGCCCATTAGCGTATAAGCCAATCGTTTTGCGGTAAACGTTTTACCTACACCTGGCGCTCCTTGAAGTATGATATTCTTCTTGTTTTTAAGTAAATATTTCAGTCTTTGCAGTTCTGAAGATGACATATACACTTCACTTAAGAATTTAGAATCTGTGTATGTTTCGATTGTATTTGTATCAAAGCTAGGATTCTCTTTACGAATAATTTCCATTAAGATTTGGTACTCATCTTCTGTAACTTTGAAGAGAGTTCCACGTCCACCACCTGCCATACATTCCATTCCTTGCAATTCTTCATATCCTTTAATTATGGAGTAATCAATAGGATTCAATAATTGCTCTGTCTTTCTGAAGTACAAATGCTTTTCATCCGTATCCTTGGCTATTTGGCCTAAGGCAACAACCTGAAGGGTTGGTGTGGAAGCATACCCAATGACCATGTCGCCAGCTTTGGCATCCAAGAAGTTCTGGTATACTCTACGTTTATTGCCATTTTCATTTAATAGTGTATATTCCATTATATCACCAACATTGATATCAGAGAACTTCCATACATCTGGAGATGCAACCAACCACCAACATTGTTTTGTTTTTATTGGCTGTGTTTGCTCTACTATATTTTCCCCTTCAACAACCATCTGATTTAGGTTCTTAACGAATTCCGGATATTTTGAAATATCTGTTAAAGTTTTAAGCACGAGCTTGTGAATAGAATAATCCCATTCTCCGCTGTGAGTCCATTTTACTTTTCTAATGTGACGATAGGTTGATAAAGTCTCATCATAGTAATAATCTCCTTCAACTACTCCTCGTCCTATAATCTTGTTAATGCCTTTCTTCGCATACACAATATCTCCTTTGTGAACTTCGTGTACAAATTGCCATAGTGCAAGACTGTCATTTTTGAAGGAAGCATCATCCTTATTGTAAGTGGTTTGCAAAGCTTTAGTTAAATCTTCTCTATTTTTGAACTCAGATATATCACCAATTGGATCCCACCCTATACGCATAGTTTGAGATTCCTTACACTCATCCCACATACAAGCATTTTCACCGGGAGCAAATAGCCAAATTTTGGTTTTTGCTTTAGTTTTTTCAATCTCCATAATGCTAAGAAGTTCATCGTAAAATACATATAGGTCTTTATTACCTTTCTTCTCCAGCAAAAAATTGTACAATTCAGCTCTGGAATGTTTCTTTGCGTCAGATAGTCCGAAATGATTGGCTATAGGGACTAACCAACCATCTTTGTCATAAATGGGTAACAACTGTTCATTGGAATATAAAAATGCAATCTTCCACGTAGTTACTGGCCACAAATCATTTATCTTTTCAATTTCATCCCATTCAGCATTGCGTGCATGATTAGCTATCCTTATAATAGCATTTCTGATATTATTAAATGCTTCTTCAGAAGTGTTCCCAAGACGACTGCTCCATGAATAGTTTTCATCATGAGCGTATTTGGGATTATCTTGCTTAGGTGTTTTATCAAACTTAAAAATACCAAACTTATATGCAGAACCGCCCCATATTGAACCTAAATCATATGTCTTTGATTCTAGCCAATAGCAAAAGGAGTTATCTTTATTTAGATTGCTATATTCTTCCAATGTCATGTTTCCCAGACTTTCAATGGGGAACTGCTGCAAAAACTGATTATATAATGATCTTCTATCCATGTTTATAAGCGTATTTGAGTTTTTGAGAAAGAACTGTTTGATATTTAGCATTCATACTTAATACAAGGTTACTATATGTGTACCTTGTATATTTGGAATAAAATAAATCTCTTTTCTCCATATTAGGAAACTTTTCTTTTAACCTTTAAATATAATAAGTTTGTAAGCATAGTAGGAGTTTTTCCGGATATGCTTATAAATTATAGATTCATCAGAATCTTCATTTACGGCAAAAAAAGTACTGATATTTTTTATATATTGCTCCATTACTCTAATTTATAATTTTCGACGCAGCATATTTACATCACTAATTATCAGTGACCATTCATTTTAATCGGTACAACCTCTGTTTTTACAAGTACACAGAATGTGGGGACAAATGCAAATCGTTGTATTTCACCGCTTTGCATATACGTGTTGTACCGCCTTCTTTTAGCCATTTTGTGGAATGTTGGCTATCAGATTCAACATGTTGAATGATAGGATATTTCCGCATGGATGTTACAGAACGCTTGCTGAATACAAAGGTAGTGGTTTTCTTGGAATTTCTGTGGTTTGCAGTGGAATTTTTATTAGTCCAGTGCAATGAAATATTTGATTCGTTGGAAAAAGTGTAGCGAAACTGGATTATTCGCTTGAAAAAGTGTAGAGCAGTGCTTGTGTACTTTAATTTGTGGTTTTGAATCTTACTATATTATACCTTATCTGATATAATAATGCTGATAATAAAATAAATTATACCCTTTGTGGTATAATGTGAGATATTTATATTAACTTTGTACCCGAAAAGGTATAAAGTAGGATGCTTATGAATAATCTCTCTACTACGGTCAAGATGTTGCGAAAGCAGTATAACCTGACGCAAGAAGAACTTTCGTTGAAGTCGGGGGTAGGATTGCGCTTTGTGCGAGACCTCGAACAGGGAAAGGAAACGCTGCGTCTTGATAAGGTGAATCAGCTTCTTGACTTCTTCAATTATGAAATGGTTGCAACTTCTAAAACTGATAATCAATGAGGCAAGCTCATATATTTTACAAAGACCAATTGGCGGGGATTCTGACTGAAAACGATGCAGGATATGAGTTCCGTTATTTGCCGGAATATCTCTCTTCGGAAACGGCAAAGGCTGTCAGTCTGACATTGCCTTTACAGGAAGAAACATATACAAGTTCTGTGCTGTTTCCGTTCTTCGACGGTTTGATACCTGAAGGATGGCTGCTGGATGTTGCATTGCGGAATACAGACATCAGTATTCTTGACCGGATGTCGTTGTTGCTGACATGCTGTAAGGATTGTATCGGAGCAGTAAGCATTATTCCAATGGAAGAAAAGGAGGTGAACCATGTGTAATTGTCTGTATTGTTATCGTCCGCTACTAAAGGGAGAAAAGGATATGCACACGGCTTGCATAAAGAAGTTCTTCGGAACAACAACATTGCCTGTTCTTGATTATACGACGGAGCAATTAGACCAGCTTGCTTTGCAGATTATTCAAGACCAAACTTCCTTGACTGGCGTTCAGCCGAAGCTATCCTTGCATTTGAATGAGCATGAGGGCAGCAAACGATTGACCATTGTCGGGCTTTGGGGTGGTTATATCTGTAAACCTCAGGCCTCGCAATATGAAATGATGCCGGAGGTCGAGGATTTAACCATGCACCTTGCAGAGGTGGCACGTATCGAGGTCGTTCCTCACACGCTGATGCGGATGGCAGATGATACTCTATGCTATCTTACTCGTCGGATTGACAGGACTCCTGCCGGAGGGAAGATTGCGATGGAAGATATGTGCCAATTGACGGAAAGGCAAACGGAGCATAAATACAAGAGCAGTTATGAGCGTATCGGGAAGGCGGTTTTGAAATATTCGTCTATGCCTAAAATGGATGTTACCAATTTTTTAGAGTTGGTGCTTTTTTCTTGGCTGACAGGAAATAACGATATGCACTTGAAAAACTTTTCATTGTATGAGACTGCGGATAAGATACGTTTAACCCCTGCTTACGATTTGCTAAATGCGGCTATCATCAATCCAAAGGATGATGAAGAACTGGCATTGACCTTGAACGGGCGTAAGAAAAAGCTTCAAAGAGAGGATTTTATCAAATCGGCAGCTACTTTGGGTATAGAGAATGTGATTGTAGAACGACTGATAAACAAGTATATCAAACTATTGCCCAAGTTCGAGACTGTTATTCAAAACTCTTTCCTAAATGCTGATTTGAAAGAAAAGTATAGCGAATTGTTGAGAGGGCGAATAGCGAGGCTTTACACAAATGCTACAAAACGATAAATATACAATATTATGGATACATTAGGTCTTTCAAAAGTAACATCATTGTTCATCCTAACTTTAATAGAAAGAGACGATGGACAAAAGAAACAAATTTTGGAGACGCCAACAAATGGCACGTATATTTAAGGCTCGCATGATTCTTTATGCTGCTTACGGGCATTGTATCATCCGTGAGGATGGAAGTCATTATGAACATCCTCATTGGTTTGAGTTGGCCAAAGAGAAATGTGCACAAGTTTACAAGACTACCGGGACACCGTGTAGTTGTTGGATGTGCAGAGGTATGGAATATGACCGTAAGGAGTACAAAAAAGAAACTCTACAGATTATTAGGGAATCAATGGAGTACAAAAAATAGATAACAGAATCTATGTATTATTGCACAGTTCAGCCATCTATTTTTACGGTGATATATTAACACTTCAATCATTTGGCACAAGATTTTTGTATGGTTTCATTTGAAGATATTCTTATTAGCTACCGATTGCTGAACAGCTGTAATGTAGCCATTTTTATTGTAGATAAAAGATTTTGCAGAAGAATTCGTTTAATACTGGAATTTTTACACAGTAATACACAAATATTGACAGCAACAATATATATATCACTATATGTGCGGTCATTGGTATTTTGTCTTTCCACCAATGGAAATGTAGTTGCTCGTCCATCCAGCTCATATCCTTTTCGCAAAACATCTTATAATGTGCGAGCCAATTGGCGAACACAATTTGGTCTGGTTGTGAACTAGCATTAAATTCATCCTCTATCGCTGTATAACGAGTTTCTATTGTGGAAAAGTCCGCACTATCAGACATTCTTTTTACTTCAAAATAGAGGTTTTTCAACTTGTTGAGTTGATCAGTATTGGCAATGCCTCTATTGCTATAACTATCAATATTAGGAGTAAAGCGTTCGATATAGACACTTGCAATACCAAGAATCAGTATGAATACCGATACATATTTTTCAGCAAAGGGAGGGTAGACCAATCCCAGAATACCTACAATGATTGATAAAAAACTAACGTATCCTGGTATTTTCTTGACGATATCGTAAGTGGCAAAATTTATATTGGCACCATAGGCAACATTATAACCCTTTTGGGCAATTTTTATGAGTAACTCACTGTTCATACGTATGTATTATTGTATTGGTACTTCAATTCTATCTCGGGCAACGACAATACCATTTTTTATTATATACGCTTCCATATAGTGTGGACCAAAGAAATCTGCACTCTCATGTCGCACATTATTTTTCCTATTTGAGTCTATTATTTCTCCTCTTAGGCAGTTTCTTTTTATGGCTTCTGTTCCTACATTCCTAGCTTTCCATTTTACTTCATATGGTAACGGAGCATCGGTCTTGATAGTGAAATCTAAGCTTCGGACTCTAGAAATTCGTTGGCCTTTTAATAATAGTTCACTCAGAAGGTGTTCCCTAAATCCATCGCGCATAATGATACAATCAAGTTTCAAATCGTATTTAACATCTATAGGGTATTTATCTTCAATGAACTCTTCATGATCAGAGGGATTATCAGAAGAAAACATTTTATTTTCAACTACACTTGATACTGATTTAGGAAATTGACGTCCAAAAATTTCACGCCATATATCATGACGTTTAGATTCGTCATTCTCTTTAATAGCTTCATTGGCTTTTTTATATGCAATTTTAGCTTTGGATCTAAATGGGTGTTTTACCTTCACATCTTGATCGCTTCCTAATGCTTGATAATGGGTATGCTTAGGCTCATCCTTTAGATACTCAAAAAAATCCCTACACATCTCTCCATATTGAGATTTGTTAGCGTTGTCATATTCAGAATGATTAGACAAAAAACGATGTGTTAGCGTATCTATTAGCAATCCACCCATACCTACACCAACATTGTTCTTCCATGCTCTAAGCATTTTACAGAGATGCCGATGCGCTTCTCCATGATTCTGCTTAAAGTTAATCATCTCATTTTGTTCTTGTCGAGGTTTCGTAATTTTGTATGTGCATGTCTTAGTGTCGGGATATTTATAGTTAATTTCTTCCCCATCTCTTTCTTCATAAACAGGTTGTACCTCGAACGTGAAATTACCGAAGAATACATCCACAACCAGCCGATCTACTTTGATTGTAGTTTGAGGATATCTATCTAGCAAAGCGTCTCTTGTCTTGCGTAGTAGTTCACTGGGAGTATCTTTGTATGTATCCCATGTTGATTTAGGCATAATATACAACATATCAAGGTCGGAAATACCTTTAATTCCGGTATATCGTCCATATGAACCAACCTGAAGACAGTTGGCAGTTTCAGAGTCCGTGTCTCTAAATGTTTTGTTCAATTTCTTGGTTATTTCTTTGTAGCGACCGCAGAAAATATCTGGATTGTCAACTTTGATATTATTGAGAAATTTATCGAACGCTTCGGTCTTCGTCATATTATAGGCTTTAAATGCTTTGTTAATATTTTCTAAATGACATTATCTTCTGACATGTATTTTAAAACTTTGATTAATACATCAATGCATTTATATGTATCTACTGGCATGTTGCTTCCTGGAGCTGTCAGATTAAAGCTCCAAACAGGGCATGAATCATAAAGCCTTTTTTCGTAAGTTCCTCTTGGCTGATTGGAGCTTTGTTCTCCTTCTCTTAGCCAGTGCCAATCAGAAATATGATGGTAAACAAAACTGTCAATAACAATGCCAGGAAGATGGTAACTGCTGAAGTAGTTGTCACGAATTTCTCGTATATGTTTACATGTGTCGAATAACAAACCATTGCTTGCTACATTTCTTTCCTTCATTGCTTGCTGTTCAATTTTTGGATCTGTTGTTAACCAGTTGCCACCCATATTTGAATCAGGATAGTCGTATTTCCCATTCCAATTACCCAGCCAATCTAATTGACAAAAAGCTGGTAGTACCTCGAATTTCATACCGTCAGTAAAATTGATTACTACGACTTGCCCATCTCCATGAATATCACTCCTTGGATAGGTTTGTAAAATTGCATTCTTCAATGCTTGCAGTAATCTGGACTGACCATTTCCCCTTAGTGCATCATATTTATTATATTCCTCTCTTGGTAATTCGACAAGTATATCAATGTCACTTGTGTCAATAGCAGTACCTCTTCCATAAGAGCCAACATATAAACTATGAGCAGTTTCGCTAGTGCTACCCCAAAATTCTGAATTAACCGCTCTTGTTATGCGTCTATATCTCTGAGATACCAACGAACGCTGTTCAATGCTAATTATTTCGCCTCTTTTTCTAACTGTATCCATATTGATTTTATTTGAAGGACAAAAGTACAAAATAATCCCTGTTTATCGAATATAATTCGCTATATTTGCGCTATAAAATCGCATTAAACAATGAAGCTAAATAAAATAAAGACTGTTTTGTCGGATAAAGGTATCTCTCAGACATGGTTGGCTAAGCAACTTGATAAAAGTTTCAGCATGGTCAATGCTTATGCGTGCAATAGAATCCAGCCGAATTTGGAAACTCTGCAGAGGATTGCTGAGATTTTACAGGTGGATTTAAAGGATTTGATAACAGATAAAGAGGAAAGGTAAAATGCAATGAAAAACTTTACGGAGAATACACGAGTACAAGTCCCGGCTGCATTGCATCTTTGCAAGCTCGGTTATACATATTTGGATGATATAACATCGTACAATCCCCAGACGAATATTTTAACGGATATTTTTATCCGCTCAGTAAAACGTCTGAATCCTGCTTTGACTGACTTGGAATGCAGCCAGTTGCTGGATAAAATTATCGGAATCTTGAATAACGATGATTTGGGCAAGGAATTCTATACTATGCTTTCCTCCAATAGTGGTGTGAAGTTGATAGATTTCGCTGATGCGAACAATAATGAATGGCACGTTACGACAGAGTTTACATGCGAAAATGTTGAATCCGGTGATAGCTTCCGTCCAGATATTACGTGTTTTATAAACGGCTTGCCTTTAGCTTTTATCGAAGTCAAGAAGCCTAATAATCACGATGGAATCTTAGCAGAGCGGGATAGAATTAATAAGCGGATGCGGAATAAAAGTTTTCGTCGCTTTATCAATCTTACCCAGTTGATGATTTTTTCCAATAATCAGGAATACGATAATGAAAACAGGGTTCCGATCCAAGGGGCGTTTTATTGCTGTGCATCAAAAGAAAAAGCTTTCTTTAATGTGTTTAGAGAGGCTGATGCTACTTTCGTGTCGAAATATCAATATATAGCGTTGACGGAAGATACAGAAAAACAGGTTCTCAAACATAGGAACTGTGTAGTTATTAAAAACCTGCCAGATTATGAAACAAATAAAAAGGTAGATACTCCTACGAATCGTGTCTTGACATCAATGCTTTGCCGGGAGAGGTTCTTGTTTCTGTTAAGATATGGCTTTGCGTATGTCAACCGAACTGTAGAGTTGGAAGATGGCAGTAAAATCACAACTCTCGAAAAACATGTGATGCGCTATCAGCAATTGTTCGCTTCATTGGCTATTCGCAAGAAACTATCTAAAGGTGTCAAGAGTGGAATAATTTGGCATACGCAAGGCAGTGGCAAGACGGCATTGGCGTATTATTCAGTTCGTAGTCTGACCGATTATTATGCAAAACGTGAGACAGCTGTTAAATTCTATTTTATAGTAGATCGTATTGCGCTGATGGAGCAAGCGAGCGATGAGTTTGTTGCACGTGGTTTGGTTGTAAGGACAGTTAATAGCAGAGATGATTTAATGAAAGACATCCGTGATACCACCCCTGTAGTGAACAGTGAAGGTAAAGCGGAAATAATGGTTGTAAACATACAGAAATTTAAGGAAGACTCCACTAAAATACAGATAGAGTCTGGCTATAACACTAATCTCCAGCGTGTATTTTTTATAGATGAAGCGCATAGAGGATATAGCCCACAGGGTAGTTTTCTCGCTAATCTTTTAGAAGCGGATAAGGATGCTGTAAAAATTGCATTGACAGGAACTCCTTTGTTGAGGGAAGAAAAAGAATCTTGGCGTGTTTTCGGCGATTATATTGATACCTACTATTATGACAAATCGATAGCGGATGGTTACACGTTAAAACTGATGCGTGAACCGATAGAAACCATATATAAAGAGCGTATTGAGAGTATTCTTGATAAATTGGCAGGAAACGTAGAAGTCAAGAAAAGCGATATAGACAAGAATAAAATAATTGAGCATGAAAGTTATCTGAACGCTTTGCTTGATTATATTATTTCTGATTTGCGCAGATTCAGAAAAGAACAAGCAGATGATTCCATCGGTGCAATGATTGTGTGCAAAACCAATCCACAGGCTCGTGAAATGTTCCGTTTATGGCAGCAGCGTTTCAGATTCGCACAGCAGATTGAGGATAAATGGGAAGAGCAGTTGGGAATGGTGGCAGAGCCAATGGTTTCGTATGGTCATGCCAAACCATTGCGTGCCTCTCTGATATTGCATGATGAGGGAGACAAATTAGAACGAAAAGCATACATTGAAGAATATAAGAAGCAGCAGACTGTAGATGTACTGATTGTCAATCAAATGTTGCTTACTGGATTTGATGCTCCCAGATTGAAAAAACTATATTTGGGACGTAGTCTTGACGGTCATGATTTGTTACAGGCACTGACTCGTGTAAATCGTCCGTATAAAGATTTTAAATATGGCTATGTAGTTGATTTTGTAGATATAAAAGAAAATTTTGATTCGACAAATGACCGCTACCTGAGAGAATTAAACCGTACAGCTGATATTAAGGAGACCAAACAGGATGAGCCTGTTGGCAATGCTGTTATCGAAGATAAGGAAGAGATAATAGCGAAAATGAAAGGAATCAAGAGTGTTCTCTTTAATTTCACTTGCGATAATCCGGAAGAGTTCAGACAGGAAATTGATGAAATAGAGGATAAAGATAGACTCTATGAATTACGGTCGGTATTGAATGATGCCAAAGCTATTCTGAATCAAGTCAGAGCTTTTGGCGATGATGAATTGAAAGAAAAAATAGAGTCTTTGGCTTTTGGTGGCATCCCTACTTTGATTACAGAGGTTACACATCGTATTGAGAGGATGAATCTGTTTGAAAGTACAGAGCATAAGGCAGATGTTTCCGGAATAATCAATGTGGCTCTGTCAGAATTGGAGTTTGAGTTCAAAAAGGGAATGTCTGAAGAACTAAGAATTGTTGTCAATGACATTCGTGAGCGTTGCGAAAAGGTACAAGCCGAATTTGAAGCCAATTTTGATAGGAATGAAGAAAAATATGTAATCCTTGCAGATGAGTTCCGGGCATATTTCCGTAAAAAAGGTTTTGTTCCGCAAAACACTCAAGATGCAAAAGACAGCATTGATTACATGGATAATGTAATGAAAAAGATTCGGGAAATAAACAGACGGAATAATATCTTGAAGAAAAAATATAAGGGTGATGAGCGTTTTGTTCGTATTCACAAGCGGATTGAGGAGGAAAATCAAAAACGTGAACAGCCGATTATTTCTGCACACGAATATGAAATAGCCGAGAATCTGTCACAGATGAAGTCTCAAATAGACAATATGTTATTCCTGAATATCAATATTTTGGATAATGAAGATGCCTTTAAGCGTGATGTATTGGCTATTATTGGTCATAAATTAATAGACCTTGGAATCAAGGCAAATTTGACAGACCGTAAATATATCAACAATCTTATAACAACGGAATATTTCCAACAACGTAATTTTGCATATTGATTATGAGCGATATAAATATAACAGAATCAACGATAGCCCTGATTGATTCTTTGAAAAGTACAACTGGAGCGTTTGGCTTGGCAGGAACAGGAAGCGAGTATAAAATCGTTACGGAAATGTTTCTGTACAAGTTCTTTACTGATAAGTTCGGCTATGAAGCTAAACGAGATAAAATGTACGGTGAACGGCTAAGCAAAGCAGAAAAGTGGGATGCCGAATATGATACATTTACGGATGATGAGGTAGAAGACCTTTTCAGTTATTTGCCAGCTTCTGTGCCGAGACTTAAACCGGAACATACGTTGTCACATCTATATAATTCCACAGGGAAGGGAGATTTCTCTACATTGTTGGATGCTATATTAATAGATATAGCCAATATCAATGCCGATACTTTTTCTGTAACAACTTCCGGGAAAAGTAAGGTAAATATCTTTAGTGCCATAACAACATTTGTAACTGATACACAAAAGCGTGATGAATTTGCAAAATCACTGATGCGCAATGTCGCCTCATTCAATTTCGAACACGTATTTATCGAGAAGTATGACTTCTTTTCAAGAATATTCGAGCATTTGCTGAAAGGATTTAATAATGCCGGAGGTGGCAAATATGCCGAATATTATACACCACGTGCCATAGCACAAGTTATGGCGAGATTATTGGTAGGGGACAATGCGGATTTACGAGGTGTGACTTGTTACGACCCATCGGCTGGAACAGGTACATTGCTCATGGCTCTTGCTCATCAGATAGGAGAGGATAGATGCTCGATTTTCAGTCAGGATATATCAGAGAAGTCGAGCGAAATGTTGCGTCTGAACCTTATTTTAAATAGTTTGTCTGCTTCTCTGCCAAATGTTGTACAGGGCAATACATTGACAGAACCATCGCACACTGAATCAAATGGCGCATTAAAGAAATTTGATTTTATCGTTTCAAATCCTCCATTTAAACTTGATTTTCCTGAGTATCGTGATACATTGGCTGCTGATACGATTCGTTTTTGGGCAGGAGTTCCGAATGCGGTTAAAAAAGTAGATCCGATGAAACCTAAAATGGCGATTTACACCTGTTTCATCCAGCACGTCTTAAATTCGCTAAAGACAACAGGGAAAGGTGCAATAGTCATTCCTACAGGATTTATTACAGCCAAAAGTGGTGTTGAAAAGAAAATCTTACAACGTGTGGTAGATGAACATTGGGTTTATGGCTGTGTATCTATGCCAAGCAATGTGTTTGCCACTACAGGAACAAATGTTTCCGTTATATTCTTTGATAAGTCGGCAACAGCAGATAAAGTAATTTTGATTGATGCAAGCAAATTAGGTGAAGAATATAAAGAAGGCAATAACCAGAAACGACGTTTACGTGATAAGGAGATAGACTTAATAGTCAATACGTTCCGCAACAAAGAAGCTGTAGAAAATTTCTCTGTAGCTGTTACTTACGATGAAATAAAGGAAAAGGGATATTCTCTCTCTGCCGGGCAATATTTCGACATCAAGATTGATTATGTAGATATAACGGAAGAAGAGTTTAATTCCCGAATGGCGGACTACAAGCAAATCCTTTTCGAGCAATTTGCAGAGAGCCATCGTTTGGAAGAGGAAATAATGAAACAGTTGGATGCTTTGCAGTTCAACGCAAATGTAGGCAACAATGAGTAATGAAATCCAGTTTTTGCTATACAGCCTTCCCGATAAAGAGGGTAAGGTGCAGGTGGTAATAAAAGACGAGACCATTTGGTGTACGCAAAAGGCTATGGCAGAGCTTTTTGGTATTGACAAATCGGGTATCAGCCGACATATAGCTAATATCTTCAAGGATGAAGAACTACGGCAAGACACGACAGTTGCAAAAATTGCAACTGTCGTAAATCGAGGCATACGAGGTGAGGTTGAAGAGTTGGTAGATTTCTATAATCTTGATATGATTATCGCAGTTGGCTATCGTGTTTCTTCACCCAAAGCTACCAAGTTTCGCCAGTGGGCGACCAAGATTCTCAACGAGTATATCAAGAAGGGCTTTGTACTTGACGATGAACGCTTAAAACAGGGAACGGCAGTATTCGGGAAAGACTATTTCCGAGAATTGCTTGAAAGGGTACGCTCTATCCGTGCCAGTGAACGGCGTATCTGGCAGCAGATTACCGACATATATGCAGAGTGTAGTATCGACTATGACAAGAACTCGACTACAACACACGATTTCTATGCCATGATACAGAACCGTTTTCATTATGCCATTACAGGGCAGACAGCTGCAGAAATTATCTACACTAAGGCTGACCATAGAAAAGACCACATGGGGCTGACCACATGGAAAAATGCACTTGATGGTCGTATCTTGAAATCGGATGTCTCAATAGCTAAGAACTATTTGCAGGAAAATGAAATTCGTAGGTTAGAGCGTGCCGTTACGGGATATTTCGATTATATTGAAGACCTCATAGAGCGAGAAAATACGTTCAATATGGAGCAGTTTGCAGCCAGCGTCAACGAGTTCTTGACCTTCCGCAAATATCAGATATTACCGGACAAAGGACGCATTTCTGCGGCACAAGCCAAGGCAAAGGCTGAAAGCGAATACGACATTTTTAATAGAACCCAACGTATTGATTCTGATTTTGATAAACAGATTAAAGGAATGTTGGATAAGTAATAGGATTGGAGTAATGGAATTGAAAAGATATAAACTGGGAGAAATACTTGAGTTGCAAAGGGGATATGATTTACCATCTTCCCAACAGAAAGCGGGAAATGTGCTTGTAGCAGGATCGAATGGTATAATAGGTTATCATAACGAAATACGCGGTAATCATCCATGCATTACAGTAGGACGGAGCGGCAGTGTGGGAAAGGTTCATTATTATGAACAACCCACTTGGGCGCATAATACAGCCTTGTTTGTAAAAGATTTTAAAGGGAATAATCCCCAATATCTGTACTACTTCCTTAAGAATCTTCATTTGGATGAAATGTTCGTAAAAGGAAGTAGTGTAGTTCCCTCTCTTGATAGAAAAGTAGTTCATTCTTTGGTTGTTCCATTTCACAAAGAAGTTGTTTGCCAAAAACGGATTGCATTAGTATTATCCAATATTGACCGTAAAATTGAACTTAATCGAGCGATAAATCAGAATTTAGAGGCGATGGCGAAGCTACTCTATGATTATTGGTTTGTACAGTTTGATTTTCCAAATGAAGAGGGCAAACCGTACAAGTCAAGCGGTGGGGAAATGGTTTGGAATGAGAAATTAAAGCGTGATATTCCTGCGTCATGGAAAACCAAAGCGATAGAAGATATTGCTGATGTTTATAATGGTGCAACCCCTTCAACTGTTAATGAACAAAATTATGGAGGAGATATTGTTTGGATTACTCCGAAAGATTTATCTGATCAGAAACAAAAATTTGTATATCAAGGAGAACGCAATATTTCGCAAGCCGGATATAATTCTTGCAGTACTCATTTATTGCCTCCAAATACAATATTGATGTCAAGCCGTGCGCCAATAGGTCTGTTATCTATTGCTAAGACTGAGTTGTGTACCAATCAAGGATTCAAGAGCTTTGTTCCCCAAGCGGAAAATATATCAACATACCTGTATTATTATCTAAACATTCACATCAAGCAGATAGAACAACTAGGCACTGGAACAACATTCAAAGAGGTTTCTCGTGAAGATGTGCTGAAATTTCCAATTCTAAAGCCAAGTGATGCAATCTTGGATTTATGGGAAGAGCGAGTGTCTGCTCTTAATAACAAACAGTTTGAAATTCAAAAAGAAAACGAATACCTTACTAAGCAACGTGACGAGCTTCTACCACTTCTGATGAATGGTCAGGTGTCGGTAAATTCTGATTTATCTGACGATTGATAGTGATTTTCTTGTCAAGTGTTTGGAGAATTTGGGCAATTTTTGTTTGTTTTTCAATATTTGGCAAGAAAATTTTTAGTCCGTAATAGTTGTCAAATGTCATACTCGGAACTCCGGTTCCCGAATCTAAGTTGCTCAAATCCAATAGAGACAAATATCGATACAAATAATACGGATTTGCTAAGTTTGTATTCACTTCAGTGTAATATAGTGTATCTACAGTCCAAAATGGCATATCGCAATATTGGATATTATCCAATGTACCCTTACGAGGTAACAAGACACTTGGCTTATCGTAAAGAAATTTGTCAACATAGCGCATAATGCCCCCACTTCCAAGAACAGGGTATTTCCCGTTTGAAAGCATTTTGTGGTCTTTGCCATTTTTTATTTTTACTAAATCTGAAAGCCTGTAAGATTGCATATCTTTTTCCATTTGAGGGGCAAAGTTACGCATTTTTAGGCAGATTCTTGTGATTCAGTTATCCCAAATACTTCTTATGAGCCAACTTTACATTGTTTTGATTCACAATAGCATAATGCAATGTGGTGTCAATGCGTACATGACCAAGTAGTCGCTGTACCTGTTCGATGGGCATACCTTTGTCGATAGCCATTGTTGCAAGGGTTCGACGGAACTTGTGAGGATGAACTTTAGGCATAGAAAGGGATTGGCCTAACTTTCGGATTCTAACTTCCACACCGCTGATAGTCAGTCGTGAATGTGGCGAATTGAGGGAAACAAATAAAGCTGGATTATCATCTGTTCGCTCATTAAGATATTGTTGCAAATGTAGTTTTGTACGGGCGTTGAAGTAAACTACACGCTCCTTATTACCTTTGCCGAATACCACACACTGCCGCTCATGAAAATCTATATCCTCACGGTTCAGTTTAACCAACTCACCCACACGAATGCCTGTGGATGCAAGAATGTCTATAATGGCAAGGTCTCTCTTGTTGGTGCAACAGTCACGAAGCTGCTCTAATTGCTCGTCAGAAAGTACCTCTTTTACAAGCGAATCCGTCTTTACCTTGTGAATTCGTCTGACCGGGCTTTTGGCGATATAATCTTCATCTTCAAGCCAAGCAAAGAAGCTGGAGAAGATGCGCCTCATATTGTCAATGGTTACTTTGCTTGATTGATGTTCTTCTTGATAATCGGATAGATAGGTACGAATGTCCGTTGTACTGATGTGGCAAATAGCCAAAGAGAGTGTAACCAACAATCGCTCAATGGTATTGCGATAGTATGCTAATGTCTTATCCGAACATCCCTCTATCTTTTTGGCTGATATAAAGGAGTTAAGAAGATGTTCATTCTCTTGCGCTTGTTGTTTGGCACAATCGCTCTTTTCAATGATTTCTACATTATGCAGTTCTGATGCAAGCACAGCTTTAAGCCGTGCTATTTGTCGGCAATCCAAGTCACGCTGCATTTTCGCAACTATTGCCTGAATGATGTTCTCTTTCATAATTCTGATAATTTTATCCTTATATATAATATAAGAGACTGCTAAATCAGAATTTACCGACACTTGACCATTCATCAGAAGTGGTAGGAGTTCGTCGCGCTGCTTAGGGATATTCAGTAAATGTCTCTAAAAAATAAGATGGCATATGAAGATGATAGG
>ENA-ORPH01000623-ORPH01000623.1-human-gut-metagenome-genome-assembly--contig:-NODE-623-length-38334-cov-12.407064_pt1 | contig 38334 bp, 37 predicted proteins | sample MGYA00242142_ERZ509074 | MGnify/ENA primary metagenome ERZ509074 (study PRJEB26280, sample SAMEA2338724) | human gut metagenome | biome: human gut; feature: human-associated habitat; material: faeces...
ACCTGTGGAGCATTTTGTACCTGACCGGATATCTGACAAGTGTCCGGGCAGACGAGTTGGAAAATCCGTTGCCTGAAAGGTTTACTGCTCTGACAATACCAAACGAGGAAATCAGGGAAATATATGAGACAACGGTCATCAGATGGTTTGATGAAAGTGCGCCAAAATGGAACAGAAGCGTATTGTTTGATGCTGTCTGGAAAGGTAATATACAGGAGCTTCAAGGCGAATTAAACAGACTCTTACGCAGAACTATCAGCTATCATGATTACAAAGAGGATTTTTACCATGCATTTCTGGCAGGAATTTTTGCCGGAGCAGGCTATATGGTGGAGTCAAATAAGGAGTATGGCGATGGCAGAAGTGATGTGGTGGTGAAAGACCAGATAAATGGCAGAGTAGCAGTGTTTGAAGCAAAATACACAAGACAGCTTGAAAAGCTTGAGAATGAGTGTGATGAAGCTTTAAAGCAGATAGAGAATCAGATGTATGCAAAGCAGCTTGAAGAGGATTATGATGAGGTGCTCTGCTATGGAATCGCTTTCTTTAAGAAGCGGTGTATGGTGAAAAATAATAATTAAAAATGAGGAAAAGCCGCTGCGTGTATGCAGCGGCTTTTTGTGTAGCTTACTATATGTTTTAATGCATAAGGCTCTCTTATAGTGCTTCCTGAAGTATCTTCACATCCCACTTATTCATCACATCGCCCTCTTTAGCTGCTTCTCCGGTGATCAGGTCAACCATTCCTGCAAGGCTTGCAGGGAGAGTCTGCTTTTCATCAGTGAAATTCATCACAAAGTAAAAGCGTGTATTTTCGCTCTCGCGGCATGTGATTTCAAGACCTGTCTCTTCAGCAATGACACCTGATACAGACACTTCATTTGTGGCTTCATCAAGCACCCTTGCAAGTCCGGCTGCCTCAAGCTGTGTGGCAACATAGTATACATGGCCTTTTCCGTAGATGTTTTTTGTGACAGCAGGCATTCCTGCATAGAAATCGCTTTCATATGTGGCGAGTACTTCTGCACCTTCCGGGTGCATCAGGTCGCACAGCAGATTGCATTTATATTCTTTTCCATCCGAAAAGCTTACAGTGTTTGACTGCTCCGGTGCAAGCGCGTCAATTTCCTCAACCCAGACACCTGCCATCTCGCGAAGCGGTCCCGGATATCCGCCCAGATGCACGTTGTCAGACTGGTCCACAATACCACTCATAAATGTTGTGATGAGAGTACCGCCGTTTTTCACAAACTGCTCAAGCTTTTCCTTCATGCCTTCCTTTACCATGTACAGAACAGGTGCGGCAATCACCTTATACTTTGAAAAATCACCGTCAACCGGAATCATATCAACAGAGATATTTTTGTTGTAAAAATACTCATAATAGTGGTGAATCTGGTCAACATATTTAAGGTCCTGTGTAGGTCCGCTTGTGTACTCAAGTGCCCAGTAATTGTCCCAGTCAAAGATGATTCCCACATCTGACTTATTGCGTGTGCCAAGTGTCCTTGTGCCGAAGCTTTCAAGCTCTCGTCCAAGCTGTGCAGTCTCCTTAAATACCCTTGTGTCGTTTGTTCCGACATGTGCTATTACAGCACCGTGGAATTTCTCGCAGCCACCCTTGCTTCGCCTGAGCTGGAAGAACTGGATAGTGTCTGCACCGTGGGCTATGGTCTGATAGCTCTGTGCACGCATCTGTCCCGGACGCTTCAATGAATTGTAGTGCTGCCAGTTCTGCTGGCTTGGAGTCTGTTCCATGAGCATGAATGGCTCATCCTTAAGACCTCGCATCAAATCGTGAGTCATCGCAACCATGCTCCATGGTGTGTCGTATGCAGGGTAATTATCCCACGACACGATATCCATCTCCTTAGCCCACTTGAAATAGTCAAGACCCTTGAAGGTACCCATCAGGTTTGTTGTGACAAGTGTATCAGGAATGATAGCTTTTACTGCATCGCGCTCCAGCTTATAGCAGTTCAGCATGCTGTCAGAGTAAAAACGCCTGTAGTCTGTTGATATTCCGGCAAAGCTTGTCATGCCACCCCAGGCCTCCTCGCTGAGCTCGTTAGGTACGACTATCTCATCCCAGTCATAGAAGGTGTGTCCCCAGAACTCTGTGTTCCAGGCATCATTTACGGCATCAAGAGTCTTGTACTTATCCTTGAGCCATACACGAAACTGCTTCTGACAGTTGTCACAGTAACAGTATCCGCCGTACTCGTTATTGATGTGCCATACAGAAATATTTTTATTGCCGCTATAGCGTTTTGCAAGCTCTGTCGCAAGAGCCTTTGCGTACTTCTGATACACCAGGGAGTTTGGACAGAAATTGTGTCTGGCTCCAAATTTATGCTGGCGCCCCTCGTAGTCGGTGCTCATCGTCTCAGGATATTTTTTGACCATCCATGCAGGCAGTGCCGCTGTGGATGTTGCCATGACGATGTCGTAGTTTTCGTTTGAGAGCATATCAACTATCTCGTCAAGCTCTGTGAAATTATACTCATTCTCAGAAGGCTGTATTTTAGCCCATGAAAAAACGTTGATTGTGGCACTATTGATATGGGCATCCTTAAAGTATGCCATGTCCTGCTTCCAGACCTCCTTAGGCCACTGATTTGGATTGTAATCTCCTCCGAAAAGGATTCTTTTGAATTTTGACTGCATTTTTTACCTCCGTTATGGTATTAACCCCAATATTATGATATTCTTAAACTATAAGTGTGTTTCCTTATGCACTAATCATATAATAGATTTACGGAAAATAGTATAACATCATAAACCAAATTATATAACATTCTGAAACTAAACCGTTTTTGAAAGGAGAAAGCATGCCTATTTATTTTGGAAGCAATTTCGCAAGAGAACCGTTTCAATTCGACTCTGTCGGTAATGACTGGGAGCAGGAAAGCGTGACGCGCCCGGAGGGGTATCCGCTGTACCATTATTTACAGACGAAGGAGGGCGTGGGCGAGGTAACGGTATACAGCAGAAATCAGGCTGTTTCGGACAATATTTTGTCAAACAGTCATACGATTGAGCTGCAAAAGGGGCAGGGGATTCTTATTGCTCCAAACGTGCCACATTCCTATCACAATAAAAACATCTCATCCGGCAATAGCCTGCCCTGGAAAACAGAGTTTGCCACTTTTACAGGGACAATGGCGGCAGCCTTCAGGGAAATGTTTGATGAAAAGGAATACCGTCTGATTGATGAGAATAAGGGGACGGATGTGTCGGAAGCGATTAACAAGGCTGTAGAAGACTTTAAGGAACACTCCAGTGATACGCAAATGCTCTCACTCGACTGTTATGGCATCATGCTTTTGCTCTCAGACCAGTCTAATCACACACACGATAATGATGACCAAAGCTATGTGCGTTTTATAAAGCCTGTTATAGATGCTATAGAAGAAAGCTACATGGACGATATCAGTGCCAGGGAGCTTGCTGATGGTGTATTTGTATCGCAGCAATATCTATCGCGTGTTTTTACGGAGTTTATGAACTGCTCGGTGTATGAGTACCTGACCAACTACCGCATCAACAAAGCCAAGGAGTTACTGCTTATAAACAGCAGGCGTAAGGTGCAGGATATAGCATCTGATGTGGGGTACTCAGATGCCAGCCATTTTATCGTCATGTTCAGGAAACTTACAGGGATGACACCGGCGCAGTTTCGGAAGCTGTATATATAAGAGGATGCAACTGTTTCTTGTATTTAATAGGGTTTGATGTTAAGATATATTTATCAGAAATATGGTGCGAAAATGAATAGCTACAATTGTTTTATAAGAATTAGGAAGTGATAATATGAGTGATAGAAACCGGATATTATGTGAGTTCAGAAATAAGACAAAAAGCATTATGGGTGATTCGTTAAAGCAGATGATATTATATGGTTCATATGCAAGAGGAGATTATGGAGATAATTCAGATATGGATATAATGGTTTTGACGGAGCTGACGGATGATAGGATTATACAGATAGAGGATGAAATATTTGATGCAGCTTATGATATTGAACTTGAGTATGGTGTGCCGATAAGTGTGAATATTAAAAATGAAAAACACTTTAAAAATTGGGTAAACAGCTTGCCGTATTATTCAAATATACAAAAGGAGGGAATTATTATTGCATAGAAAGAAGAAGCTCAAAAACAATTTGATAATGCAGAAAGTATAGTAGCTGCAATCATTGAATATATGCGTAAAAACAACAGTGGAACCATTATTTAAGTAAATGGTTCCACTGTTTTTTTGTATATATAACATCATCTGCAATCCGTATTCCATATTTATCAAGGTCAACCCTGCCGTCTATGACCTCAATGCCATCTGCTCTTAGACGGTTAGCCTGTTCATCGGCTCCGCCGAAGGCAAATGCCCCTGACAGCTCACCTTTTGCATTTACCACCCTATAGCATGGAATTTCATCAGGATTGGGATTCTTGTGCAGGGCATTGCCGACAGCCCGGCACATTTTTTTATTGCCAGCAAGCTCAGCAACCTGTGAATATGTGGCAACACAGCCCTTTGGAATCCTTTTTACAGCCTCATATATGAGCCGGGTCGGATTATAGGTGACAAGGTCATAGCTGTCTGCAATCATGTTTTTTATAGCATCATCCGGTATGCTGCCATCGAGAATGATAGTATTCCAGTTGTCCTTGTTCTGGTGCCAGCCGGGGATGACCGATGGGAAGGCATCTCTCCAGAAGTCTCGCCATGCAGGAGATACCTTGACATTTAAGTTGATAAAACCATTGCGCTCGTAGGTCCACAGGAAAACCTTTTTACTGTCCTTTACGCGGATGAGCTGCCAGTTTGGGTCGTGGAATGGTGCTTCCTGATATGTATTTGGAAATGATAAGCCGTAGTCTAATGCTTCTTGTCGTGTTTTCATAGATTTTGCCTGCTTTCTTTTTAGGTATACGATTACAGTATAACATAAAAAGAACAAATTTATTGACTTAATTCTTCATACAACCCCTCTATCTCACCATCTTCCTTAGAATTAACAAACACCAGTGTATCATCCGATTTTATCATGAGAATAGGAGAGTATCCGTCGAATACATACAGGCTGCATTTTCCAAGGGTGCGTCCTTCATACCTGCCGATATCATAGCTGTTTGTAGAGGCTCCGTTTGTACGCAGGAAACTGTCATCCGGCAGCTCGTCCAGAAGCTTAAGCTCTGTGATGTCATTTACATCAATCTCGCTTGTATAGCCACCGGCAGAAATAGTAAGGTTATTGTTTGTCAGAGTGATTTTTTCCTGTATATTAATCAAAGGAAGCATGCAGACAAACACCAGGATGATACAGCCGGCTATTATTGCACAGGTGATTCCTGTGAAAATCCACGCGCCTTTTTTAGCATAATTAAACGTGTAGTTGCCGGACTGCATGCGGTTTTCAATGAGAATATGTTTGTCGGCGGGATTATAGTAGTAGCCGGTTTTCCAGTATTCATCATCGTCCACATCTATTGGTGAGGTGTTGGCAGACAGCAGTTCCTTCTTTCTGTTTAAGCCCATATAAATTGTAACAATAAATCCCAAAACGGCTATTAACTGAATGAAAATATACACATAATAGGATGATGCCGGAAGTATTCCGGTGATACCTGTGTATAAGGCTACATAAATCCATGCGACAGCGTTTAGTCCGCTTAGGAGAAGCATTGCGATGCTTTTATATTTTTTCATAGTATTGTTGACAATAAGGTTGAGCTTTGAATCCATGCTGTATACGTGGCGCTCGCTTTTGTTTATAAAAGCATGAAATACCAGCGAAAGTGTGGATATTAAAACAGAGCACAAAAACAGCGAAATAATAAGGATATTGTAATGGGTGTCACCAAGCATAAAGTATGGTATATATGCTGCAAGCTCAGTAATTAAAAAGAGTGCGTGCCATTTATAGCTGACTGTCGTGGCACCGGCTTCTGCTGAAACGCGGGTGTCGATATAAACCTTTTTGCGTTGGGCTTCTATTATCCATCCGTTTTGTTTTTTCAGAGCATACATTTTCCGGTGGGAGTTGTTTGGAATATGAATGATTCCAAATATATATGCAAACATCCAGACAATATATACCAGAACAAAAACGGCAATGTTAATAAAAACAATAAAGCATATCGCAATGGAGATAATCACATTGGCAATCTGAAAGTGTTTCATTTTGCGTTTTCCGGTGGTGACGATTTCGGTGACTTCGGCATCTTCTTTGTGAGATGATGGAATATGTACATTGAGATACATGCCATTTTCATATTTATAGGCGTGTGTGTACGCAAATTGCATACATAGTATGATAAAAAGGTTTGTAACTATAAAGATAATAAACATGATAATTTCCATAGTCAGCCTCCTCTGCTAAGCGGTGCATGGTTTCATTTGTGAATACATTTTATCGCACATTGATAAAAATTCCTCGCGGCTCATTCCGGTGAGACAGGCTTCAGCACTTAAAAGCTCAAGCTCTGATTCCAGCTTTTCAGTGAAATCGGTATCATCTGCGATGGATTCGGACACAAAAGCGCCGAGCCGTCTGTCTGTGCGGATAAATCCCTCATTTTTCAAAATCTGATAGGCTTTATTGACCGTCATTGTGTTTACACCGGCATCGCTTGCCAGCTGGCGCACGGTTGGAAGCTTTTCGCCGGTCTTTAGCTCACCTTTGCCTATTCCCTTTACAATCTGGTTTCTAAGCTGTACGTATATCGGGGTGCTGCTTGACATGTCGAGTTCTATTATCATGTGAACCTCCTGTATCTTACTGTTTATATGTCATAGCCTGCTTGAAATGTATCGATATTTATTAGCAGGCTGTAATCTGACAAAATTTGTAAGTGATATAAATGTATTATTTGTATTATATATAGTAATACAGACAGCACTTTATGTCAACTGATGTTTTAGCATCAATTATATTGACATTTTGAGTATTACAATTATGATTAAAGAGTTATAAGGTATCGCAACGTAAAAGAATACATATGAGGTTAAAAAATGAGCAGATTAATAGAGCAGATAAAACAAAAGGATGCCTGTGCCTTTACACATGGCGGCAAATTTCATGCAGATGATGTGTTCTCATCAGCCCTGCTTTTGTATATAAACCCTGAGATCAGCATAACAAGGGGCAATAGTGTGCCTGATGATTTTACAGGAATAGTTTTTGATATAGGGCGTGGTGAGTTTGACCATCATCAAAAGGACAGCAGAATCAGGGAAAACGGTGTGCCGTATGCGGCATTTGGACTGTTGTGGGAGGCTGTTGGAGCGGATATTCTAGGCGAGGAGCTTGCGGTGAAATTTGATGAGTCATTTGTCCAGCCTCTCGACAACAATGACAATACAGGTGAGAAAAACGAGCTTGCAACACTTATAGGCAATTTCAATCCGTCATGGGATTATGAGGGTGGCAGCGATGAGGCTTTCTTTCAGGCGGTAAGCGTGGCAGGCATGATACTGGAAAACAAATTTGAGAGATACCGTGGCAATGAGAGAGCCGATAAGAGAGTGGAGGAGGTGCTTGCAAAGCACGATCCGGCAAGTAGAATACTGGTGCTTCCTGAGTTTATCCCGTGTCAGAAGGCTCTGAGTGAGACGGATATCGCGTTTGTTATTTTTCCGTCAAACAGAGGCGGCTTTTGTATACAGCCGCAGAAAAGAGAATACTCGATGAATTACAAGTGTTCTTTTCCGGCAGAGTGGCTTGGTCTTGAAGGTGAGGAGCTTGTAAATGCTACAGGAATTTCCGGTGCGATATTCTGTCACAAGGGAGGTTTTATCATGACTGTTAAGGAACAGGATGAAGCTGTAAAGGCATGCGAAAAGGCGCTTTCTCTTCATAAAGACAGCTCTGTAATAGTATGGTATGGCAGTAAAGGAGATACTGCAGCGAAGGCATGTGACGAGCAGCTTATGAATGTTGCAAAAGCACGAGGAATAAAGGGTGTGCATATCTGTCATGTTGATGCAATGCCTGTTCCGCAGCTTGAATTAACAGAGCTTGACAGTGAGACAGCATATGCAGAGGTACTGATGGAGAAGCCACAGTGGAAGGCATATGTAAAGGAGCAGGTGAAGCAGATTGTAAAGTACAGACCGGAGGCTGTGTATGTGGAAGGAAACGCATTTGAGACATATCCGGTTATACGTGCACTCAGAAAAAAGCACATTCCTGTGCTTACGATGATTGAAAATAAAGAGAAAAAAATAATGGTAAGAATACCATGATTTATGTGCATTTTTGAAAAAATTTGGTATAATGTTGTTAAGCGCGGACATCGTGCAGTTTTGCGAATGTGTGTGGGTGGTTTGGAATAATACGAGTAATATACAAGTAACAATACGAGGATGCAGAAGGTATGAAGACAATTATAAAATACGAGCTTGTTATAAATGAGGCACTCAGATCTGCACTCAACTATGATACACCGGATGAGCAGATTAATGAGTTTATCAGATTTTTCGGAAAACATATCGGTTCTGACCGCATATATATATTTGAGGATTGTGATGAGAAGCATGTCACCAAAAATACATATGAGTGGTGTGCGGATGGAATAGTGCCGGAGATACATGAATTACAGAATGTCGATATGGACATAATAGGCTGGTGGTATCAGGCCTTTGGCAGTGAGAAGAATATAATTATCACAGATATAGAGCAGATAAAGGATGAGCACAGGGAATCCTATAATCTGTTAAAGGCACAAAATGTAAAAAACCTGGTGGTATGTCCAATCCACTACAAGGATGAGATAAAGGGCTTTTTTGGTGTGGATAATCCACCGGAAAGTGATACTCTCGGACTGACCACATTCCTGGATATGATAGGAACCTTGCTTATATCATTGCTTAAGCTGCGCAATTCCTTCACAAAGTCGAATAAGGAAGCGATGCTTAGCAGTTATTCATCACTTTCAAGTATCTATATATCCATGGCACTGGTAAATGTGCAGACACACAGATACCATATAGTAAAGACTTTGGATGAGGTTGTACACTTCCTGGGGGTAAAACCGCAAAGTGAGGGGGAATATAGGATAGATGAGGATTTCCCGGGGCTTATAAACAGTGTGATGAATGAGTTCTGTACTAAGGCACAGCGCAAAGAGACACTTGATTTTGTGGATATCAGTACTGTAGAGGACAGACTTCGTGGAAAAAATACCATAGTGCACGAGTTTATCGGAAAGGTATCAGGCTGGTGCCGTGAAAGGTTTATTCCTGTAGACTATGATGCAGATGGCAGGCTGTGGCATGTGCTTTACTGCGTGGAGAATATTGACGAGGAAAAGCGACGTGAAGACAGGCTTATGTATCTGGCACAGATTGATTTGATGACAGGTATACGCAACCGCGGAAGTGGAGAGAATAAGATAACAGAGTATCTCGTCCGCAAACAGTGCGGTCTGCTCTGTCTTTTGGATTGTGACAAGTTTAAGTCAATAAACGATACCTATGGACATGCGGTAGGTGACAAGGTGATAATAGCAATTGCTGATACTCTGCGCAAATCATGTCGTGATGATGATGTCGTGCTTCGTCTGGGCGGGGATGAGTTTGCGGTATTTATACCGGGGATGCTTGATAAAGAGCGGGCAGAAGCTTTTTTTGACAGGCTTTTTTCAAACATAGAGCATATTGATATAGCAGAGATGAATGGAAAGCATATACTGCTCAGTCTTGGCGCATGCTTTTATGACGGAATGGATTGTATCACGTTTGACCAGCTCTACAGAAGGGCAGACACCGCCATGTATGACAGCAAGAAAAAACAGGGCTACAGTGCGACAATTTATGATGCAAAGCAATGATAGTCCGGCATATTAAATAAAAAGAGGAGAATGAAAATGCAGACAGGAAAAGCAATATCCATTCCATCAATCCTCAAGGTGGGAAATGGAACATTAAACAAAATCGGAGAGTATTTAAAGAGTGAGGAGCTGACGAGCGTAGTCATTTTTATGGGAAACGGTCTCATAGATATGTTTGGAGATACTATAATGAAGTCGCTTACTGATGCCGGTATCACAGTGCTAGAGTACAGCGAGCTTGATACGGTTGAGATAGACGATATCATTACCCTTGCTTTTGATATACCAAACAAGGCAAAGGCAGTTGTGTCAGTGGGCGGCGGAAAGGTAATAGATGCAGGAAAATATGCAGCTTTTCTAAGAAATATGCCATTTATCAGTGTGCCGACCTCAAGCTCAAGCGATGGTTTTTCTAGCGCCAGTGCATCACTTTTGGTGCACGGCAAGCGTACGTCGGTTCCTGCAAAGCTTGCGCATGGTATCATAGTTGACACACAGGTCATCCGCACAGCACCGGAGAAGTTTATATATTCAGGCATCGGGGATATGGTGTCAAAGATTACAGCACTCTATGACTGGATTTTTGAGGAAGCACATGGTGCAGGCGTGGTCAATGACTTTGCCGTGATGGTCGCTAAAAAGGCGGTCAACAGTTTTGTGCGTACACCTTATGAGAGCATAAAGGATGAGCTTTTCCTAAAGGAGCTTGTGGATTCGCTTGCCATGAGCGGCATAGCAAACGAGATAGCGGGAAGCAGTGCACCGACCAGCGGCAGTGAGCATCTTATTTCACATGCGCTTGACAAAATTCTTGAGCATCCACAGCTTCATGGCATACAGGTCGGCATAGCAACCTATATCATGAGTGTGGTGCAAAACCACAGATATGTAAGGGTGTGCACTGTGCTCAAAAGGACAGGCTTTTTCGACTATGCGGCCACTCTTGGCATGAGAAAGCAGGATTTTCTGGATGCGATAGATATGGCGCCATCCATGAAGCCGTTCAGGCACACATATCTGCATGAGAAGGAGTACCGCGATGCGGCAAAGAAGCTTGTGCTCGAGGATGATATACTGAATAAAATACTGGTATAAAAATATGTATGAGAAGACTATAGAGCCGGTTGCGATTATGCACACCGGATTTGGAGAGAAATTTGGCATTCCAAGGCAGAGCGGCCTTGTGCCTGAGGCAGCAGGGCAGATAGTATTTGAACCAAAATACCAAAACCCCGATGCGCTTCGTGGAATAGAGGAGTTCACACATTTGTGGATTATATGGGGTTTTTCCGAAAACAGGGTGGAGAAATTTACACCGCTCGTCACACCACCCAGGCTTGGAGGCCGGGAAAAGAGAGGTGTTTTTGCCACACGTTCGCCGTTTCGCCCAAACGGCATGGGACTATCCTCTGTAAGGCTTGATAGGGTTGAGTACAAAAACAGCAAGGGCCCCATAATTCATGTGTCAGGTGTAGATATGCTTGACGGCACACCAATCTATGATATAAAGCCGTATCTGGCATATGCAGACTCACATCCTAAGGTATCAGATGGCTTTGCCGCAGAGCACAGATGGGATACGGTGCATGTTATCTGGCGCGATGAGGCACTCAAAAGCTGTATGGATGAAGACACCCGCATTACTGTGGAGCATATTCTGGCACAGGATCCAAGAGCTGCATACAACAAGGCCAGGGATTATATCTATGGCATGAGATACGGCAAATTTGATATACGCTTTGTGGCTGATTCACATGCCGGCACGATAGAGATAGTGGATGTCGTGGAGTGCATAGATGGGTATCATAAGGTGAAGTGATTTTGATTTGCATATGGCGCCACAAGAGAGTAAAATGGTAATGCATACAAAAGGACAAATGCATTACGAATATATATGTAAATACATATTAAATACACATAAGGAAGGTACATACAATGAAAACAGTAAAGGACTATATCAGAACTATCCCGGATTTCCCGGAGAAGGGCATCATGTTCCGTGATGTGACAAGTGTTATCCAGGATGCAGATGGATTAAAGCTTGCAATTGACGAGATGATAAAGAGGCTTGACGGACTTGATTTTGATGTGATAGCAGGAGCAGAATCAAGGGGCTTTGTTTTTGGCATGCCGATAGCATATGCGCTTCATAAGCCGTTTGTCATGGTGAGAAAAGCGGGCAAACTGCCATGTGAGACTGTATCAAAGACATATGACCTTGAGTATGGCACAGCAACAATTGAGATGCACAAGGACTCAATAAAGCCGGGTCAGAAAGTGGTTCTCGTGGATGATCTCATCGCTACAGGAGGCACAATGCAGGCAGCAGCAGAGCTTGTTGAGGAGCTTGGAGGAGAGGTTGTGAAGATGCTTTTCCTTATTGAGCTTGCAGGTCTTAATGGCAGAAAGCTTCTTAGCAAGTATGATGTGGACGCAGTTGTGTCATATGATGGCAAATAGAGCTGTTATATCTGAATGAATATATTTTATATGTTTGTGCATACTGACATTAATTGAATCTATGATTTGATGAGATTAAGAGTAAGGAGAGTCGGTATGCAGCAAAAATTGGGAAAGTGGAGTCTCCGTTTTACGGAGGCTCCTTTTATATTGGAAAGCAGTTCGGTTGTAGGCACAAAGGAGGCGGACGGACCGCTTGGTGGTCTGTTTGATATTGTAGGCAAAGATGACAGGTTTGGGCAGAATACGTGGGAAAAGGCAGAAAGCTCCATGCAGTGCGATGCACTCACAATGGCCCTTGGAAAAGCACATCTGGATGCATCCGACATGGACTATGTATTTGCAGGAGATCTGCTCGGACAGTCTATGGCCACAACCTTTGGTGTGGAAAACTTCCGCATTCCGTGGTTTGGAGTGTATGGAGCATGCTCCACATGCGGGGAGTCGCTCTCACTTGCCGCGGCATTTGTGGCAGCAGGGTATGCAAGGCATGCGGTGGCAGTGACATCGAGCCACTTTGGCAGTGCCGAAAAGCAGTTTCGCTTCCCTAACCAGTATGCCAATCAAAGACCGGTGTCAGCGACGTGGACAGTGACAGGAAGTGCAGCATTTATTGTGGGCAGTGGAGCAGGTGGTAATGAGATACAAGCCGGGTGTGACAATGCAGATAGTATATCAAGGAAGGTGCAGATTGAGGGAATCACAACAGGAGTTGTGGTGGACTATGGCATAAAGGACGCCATGAACATGGGCGCAGCAATGGCACCTGCGGCCTGTGAGCTGATAGTAAATCACCTGAGTGATTTTGGCAGAGAGGCTTCATATTACGACAGGATAGTGACAGGAGACCTTGGAAGCATCGGACAGAAGATACTGATTGACCTGTGCAGGCAAAAGGGCGTGGACATAAGCAAAAATCACGAGGACTGTGGCATGAAGATGTTTGATGCAACGAACCAGAACACGGGCTCAGGTGGTTCGGGTTGTGCATGCTCGGCAACTGTTTTGTCGGCATATTATCTGCCAAAGCTTAGAAGTGGTGAATTGAAGCGTATACTTTTTGTGCCTACAGGAGCACTTCTTTCGCCTGTAAGCTTTAATGAGGGCGAGTCAGTACCGGGAATTGCACACGGTGTGGTGCTTGAAGCAGTAATGTGAAGTTGTAATTTGAAGCTGATGGCTTCACATATATAATAGGGTGAACGAGCCGTTTTTGAGGGATGGGCTGCACGTTCAAAAATAGAAGAAAGGCGTAAGGATATAATGGATTATGTAAAAGCATTTGTGGTTGGCGGTATCATCTGCGCCATCGTACAGATTTTAATGGAAAAAACAAAGCTCATGCCGGGCAGAATTATGGTAATGCTCGTGTGCACGGGAGCGCTTCTTGGCGCCGTAGGCATATACGGGCCATTTTCAAAGTGGGCAGGTGCCGGTGCCAACGTACCGCTTTTGGGCTTTGGCAATGTACTGTGGAAGGGTGTGAAGGAGGCAGTGGACAGCGAGGGCTTTATAGGCCTGTTTAAGGGCGGCTTTAAGGCTTGTGCCGTCGGAGTATCGGCAGCACTTATCTTTTCGTATATCGCGGCACTCATCACAAAACCCAAGTTAAAAAGCTGAGAACAAGAAAAACTGCCGCTTACATGCGTGCATGTTTTGTTCTCAGTGGTTCAGAATAGTTACGAATGATGTATAAATTACGAAAAATTGCCCATACTATCTCCAAAACAAAAAGGAGACTGATACAATGAAGAAAATGAAATATTTATTGGCACTTTGCCTGATACTCGCTGCTGCAAGCGCTTTTGCAGCCTGTGGAAACAATAGTAATGTGGCAGACACTTCAATGGTTGAAAATACACAAAGAGGTGGCTCTGCCGCCGACGATGCCGGGAATGCCGGCAAGGATATCATAGATGGCGCCGGAAATGCCGGCAAGGATGTGATAGACGGAGCAGGCGATGCCGGAAAAGATGTGATAGACGGCGCAGGCGATGCCGGTAAGGATGTGATAGACGGCGCAGGTGATGCCGGCAAGGATGTAATAGACGGCGCAAAGGATGCCGTAGATGATGCCGGAAATGCCATAAAAAAGAGTGTTGATGGTGGAAACAACTAACAGCTATTTATAAAAAGAAAACAGTCACTATATATGCTTCAATGACTGCAAAAACAAAAGCACCGACAACATCGCTGATAAAATGCACACCTGATATTACACGGACACAGGCAATGATAGCTGCAAGGACTGCAAGCAAAATGCCGGTGAACCATAAAGGCGAAGCAGCAGGTGAGCATATTAAAACAGTAAATGCAATTATAAATGCAGAAAAAACATGTCTGCTAGGAAAAGACCTGCCGTGGGTATCCTTTGGAATGACAGGCGGCATATCAAATTTTTCGTATGGGCGTGGTCTGTTTACGATATATCTGAAAACCGATACTGCAATAAAGCCGACAAGCGGAGCAATGATTGAGAGTGCAAGCATATGACCGGCTGTAAAGCACAGATACAGCACGTATACAGGGTATGTGATAAAAACTAAATAAGTGCATATTTTATTGATTAATTCAAGCTTTCGGGCTGCCCTGTTATTTTCACGGAATGGGGCAGTCATTTTTATGTATGTATTTTTTTTCATGATTATTTTCCACCGTTTATTTAAGAAATATTGTATTGCAACTACCTAGAGTGGTGTCAACTGCCCTTGCGGTACTGCAGAGGTGTCATGCCATAGTGCTTTTTGAAGGCTCTGTTAAAATATGACAGGCTTTCAAACCCCACTTCACCGGAAATAGAAAGCACCGAGCTGTCTGAGCTTTGCAAAAGTCTCGCAGCCATGGTCAGGCGGTAGTCCTTTAAATAGTCAACAAACGATGTGCCCATGGTTTCTTTAAAATACCTCATAAAATGAGACTCGGAAAACCCGGCTACATCAGCGATATCAGCGATAGAGATTTTGTCGGCATAATTATTTTCCACATATTTGAGCACAACCTTCATCTTATCAAGAGTCTTTTTGCTTTTTAGTGGCTTTGTCAGATTACGGCAGCGGTTATCAAGCACAAAAAAGAATTCGTAGAGCTTGCTCTTTATATAAAGCTGATAGCCCTGCGGCATCGTCTTGCAAATCTCATCGCATGCATCTATTGGAGCCACGACATCCTCGTAGTATGGATACACCGGTGTAAAAACCGTCGGAACTGTGAATCTGCCGGCTAAGAGAGGTGTAAGAAAATCCTCCTTGGTGTAATCGTACTTTCCGGGAAGCAGCATCGACAGGGAAAATATGATATTTTCGTACTCCATCGATTCATCCATATATTGGTCTATAGAGTGAAGCTGTCCCGGCAGAATCAGCACAAGGCTTGGCGCAGTGACCTGGTACTCCTTAAAATCTACAGATATATGACCGCGGCCCTTCTTTATATATATAAGCTCCATGTCATCATGCCAGTGCAGCGGAACTCCGGAAAAATCAAGAGGAATAGAGCACAGGTAGGTATTGTATGGGAATGTAAGCTCCACATGTGTTTTGTCTTCGTGATAATTTTCATATTCTAATATATTCATGATGATATTTTAGCATATTATTTCCTGAAAAACCACTAAAAATACCGAAAAATGATAGGATTGTGCAAGTTTTCGACTGTATATTGCAAGAATTGTGCAGTGTAATGGATTATACTTGATTCATCAAATGACACAAGGAAGTTAAGCACGCTAAATGAAAATTAGTTAATTTGACACATTGGCGTGTACACATGATAACAGATTTGGGAGGAAATCAGAATGGCAATCATGCAGGAAATCGAAACAAAGCTTCAGAAGGGAATCAGCGTTAGTACAGACGAGGAAGTATACTACGCATTACTTGAGCTTGTAAAAGACAAGGCAGAGAAAAAGGTTTCAAACAAAGGAAAGAAAAAGCTCTACTACATCTCAGCAGAGTTCCTTATCGGAAAGCTTTTATCAAACAACCTTATCAACTTAGGTATCTACGATGAAGTTAAAGAGACTCTTGAGAAGAACGGAAAGTCACTTGCTGAAATCGAGGAAATCGAGCTTGAGCCTTCACTTGGAAATGGCGGACTTGGACGTCTTGCAGCATGCTTCATAGATTCAATCGCAACACTCGGGCTCAACGGAGACGGTGTAGGCCTCAACTACCATTACGGATTATTCAAGCAGGTATTTGAGAACAATCTCCAGAAGGAGACTCCAAACCCATGGATTACAAAGGAGAGCTGGCTTACAAAGACAGATATCACATATCCTGTAAGCTTTGGCGGATTCACAGTACAGTCAAGACTTTACGATATCGACGTAGTTGGATACAACAACCGTACAACAAAGCTTCACTTATTCGACATCGAGTCAGTTGATGAGTCAATCGTAGGCGACACAATTGATTTCGACAAGGATGATATCAAGAAGAACCTTACATTATTCTTATATCCTGATGATTCAGATGATAAAGGACGTCTCCTTCGTGTATACCAGCAGTATTTCATGGTATCAAACGCAGCAAGACTTATCCTTGCAGAGGCAGAGGCAAAGGGCTCTAATTTACATGACCTTGCTGATTATGCAGCAGTTCAGATTAACGATACACATCCATCAATGGTTATTCCAGAGCTTATCCGTCTCCTTCAGGAGAAGGGCATCCTGATGGATGAGGCTATTGAGATTGTATCAAAGGTTTGTGCATACACTAACCACACAATCCTTGCAGAGGCTCTTGAGAAATGGCCAATCAGCTTCTTGGAGAAGGCAGTTCCACAGCTTATGCCAATCATCCGTGAGCTTGACAACAAGGTTCGCGCAAAGGTAGCTGATGAGAGCACATACATCATCAAGGATGGTCTTGTACACATGGCACACATGGATATTCATTTCGGATATTCTGTAAACGGTGTTGCATACCTCCACACAGAGATTTTAAAGAATACAGAGCTCAACAACTTCTACAAGTTATATCCTGAGAAGTTCAACAACAAGACAAACGGTATCACATTCCGTCGTTGGTTAATGTCTTGTAACCCGGAGCTTTCAGCATACATCACAGAGCTTATCGGTGACGGCTGGAAGAAGGATGCAAACGAGTTAGAGAAGCTTGGCAATTTCATCAATGATGACACTGTTCTCACAAAGCTTGTTGACATCAAGAACGCAAAGAAGACAGAGCTTGCTTCTTACTTAAAGAAGACTCAGAATCTCGATGTACCTGACAATTCAATCTTTGATATCCAGGTTAAGAGACTTCACGAGTACAAGAGACAGCAGCTCAACGTGCTTTACATCATCCGTAAGTACTTTGAAATCAAGGCAGGCAAGAAGCCATCTACACCAATCACATGCTTCTTCGGTGCAAAGGCAGCTCCTGCATATATCATTGCAAAGGATATCATCCATGCAATCCTCTGCTTACAGCAGATTATCAACAATGATCCTGAGGTAAGTCCATACCTTAAGGTATTCATGGTTGAGAACTACAACGTAACATTAGCTGAGAAATTATTCCCGGCTGCAAATATTTCAGAGCAGATTTCTCTTGCTTCTAAGGAGGCATCAGGAACAGGAAACATGAAGTTCATGCTTAACGGTGCTATTACACTTGGAACAAGTGACGGAGCAAACGTAGAGATAGCTGAGCTTGTTGGCGATGAGAACATCTATGTATTCGGTGAGGATTCACAGACTGTTATCGACAGATATGAGAGAGGCGACTACTGCTCTAAGGATTACTATGACAAGGATGCAGACTTAAAGAAGGCTGTTGACTTCCTTGTAAGTGATGAGATGATGAAGGTTGGTTCTAAGGAGAACTTAGAGAGACTTTACAACGAGCTCCTCAACAAAGACTGGTTCATGACATTCCCAGACTTTGAGGATTACTGCAAGACAAAAGAGAAGGCTTACGCTGATTATGAGGATAAGAAGGCTTGGGCTAAGAAGATGCTTGTCAACATCAGCAAGGCTGGTTTCTTCTCTTCTGACAGAACAATCAAGCAGTACAATGATGAAATCTGGCATTTAGAGGCTTAGAATTTTTCTTCCTCCTTTAAATACAAATTGGGCTTAAGAACTCCTGCGGGTGCATCCCGCGGGGGTTCTTTTTTTGGTAGGTCGGGACGTAAGCGCAGGGGACGGCGTGCACACATACTCTTGCGTTCGCTACGCTACGCTGCCAAGTGTCTGTACGGATTATGCCCGGAGTGTTTCGCAGGCTGACGAAAACGGCTTTTATGCGCCGTCCGTGGCGCATAACGCCTTGCCCCGCCGTCCATGGCGGTGCATTTCTGTGGTTCTAAGCATAATCCTACAGACACTAGGCAGCTTCGCTATGCGCTCTCGCAAGAGTATGTGTGCACGCCGTCCCCTGCGCTTACGTCCCTTACGCTGTGGCAAAATGTGTGGGGTGACGTGTGCGCACCGGTGGCCGGTGCTTACGTCTTGTTATGTTGTGGAGAGATGTGAGATGATGTGTTGCACTACTTATACTTATATTTTTTATGGGAAAGTGAGGTTTATGGGCGTGGTGGGGGATACACAGTCTCGTGAGAGCGAATAGCGAAGCTGTTTAGATACTGTTGAATTATGCCCATGTAACACAGAAATGGCCCGGCAGGGATGCCGGGACAAGGAGAAATCGAGCCATGGAAGGCGAGTTTCGACGGTTTCGTCGAGCATAGAAAGCCTGCAAGGCATAATTCTTACAGTATCTTGGCAGCGCAGCGTAGCACTCACGAGACTGTGTATCCCACACCACGCATATAAACCGTACTATTGCAGCTTACAATCTCATAATCCTGCCTCACCGTGAACTGCGGGCCCCTAGCAGAAATGTAAGGGCGGGATTTACAAGTTTGGCAAATACATATATAATAAGGGGAAGAATATACACATGGAGAACTATTATGATAAAGAATAAATTTATGGCACTCACGCTTACCGTAGTGCTCACAGCAGGCATGCTTACCGGCTGTGGCTCCGGCGACAAGGCAAAGGACAAGGATGCGTACAGACAGTATGGCATCAACTGTATAGAAAACGGCAGCTATGATGATGCGGTCGATGCTTTTCAGAAGGCACTGGACCAGTCGGTGGGCTCAGTAGGCGCAGAGGAGCTTGACATATGTTATTATAAGGCAAAGGCACAGTATTTAAGCGGTGACGTGGATGGCGCGATTGATACATATACGGCTATTATCGACTATAATAAGGATTCTGACGCATACTATCTGAGAGGCTGTATATATTTTGCCAAGAATGATTCAGACAAGGGCTTGAAGGATTTTAAGACGGCGCTCAGTGAGAATAATGATAATTATGAGCTCTATCTTGGCGTTTATGAGACCCTGTCAAAGTATGGCATGAATGACCAGGGAAAGGAATACCTGGATAATGCCTTAAAGCTTAAGGCAAAAACTGCTGATGACTATATGCAGAGAGGCCGTATATATACCATGCTTGGTGATTATGATTCAGCAATAAAGAGTCTGAAAAAGGCTATTGATGAGAAGCTTGTCAAGGCAAACTACTATATGGGTGAGGCATATCAGAAGCAGGGCGACAATGACAGCTCGCAGAAGTATTTTAAGAAATACCTGGACAGCGGTGAGGCAGATTCGTATGAGCTGATGAATATGGGACAGGCGCAGATGGACAATGGTAACTATGACACTGCGATTACTTATTTTCAGAACGCACTTGAACTTGAAAGTGTGCCGAACAAGCAGCAGATAACAAAGGCTATGATTATAGCATATGAGTATTCCGGCGATTTTGCCACTGCAAAGAGCAAAATGGAGGAATACATGAAGGATTATCCCGATGACGAGGATGCAGCAAGAGAATATCAGTTTTTGGAGACCAGATAGATTATGGCAGATACTATTAAGATAGAGGATATTGAGGAGAGAGTAGTGCTCGTCGGAGTGAGTGAGCAGGACGGTGATGATGCAGATGATTCACTTTCAGAGCTTGCGGAGCTGGTAAAGACAGCAGGTGCGACAGTTGTAGGCACACTTATCCAAAGAAGAGAAAAAATTCATCCGGGCACGTATGTCGGCACCGGCAAGGTGGCAGAGATTGCAGAGCTTGTGGAGAGTACAGGGGCAACAGGCATTGTGTGCGATGATGAGCTGAGTCCTGCACAGCAGAAAAATCTGGAGATGTACCTTGACACAAAGGTCATGGACAGGACACTTGTCATTCTTGATATTTTTGCATCAAGGGCCACAACAAGTGAGGGCAAGATACAGGTTGAGCTTGCTCAGCTCAAGTACAGATTAAGCCGTTTGTCGGGACTGGGAAAGTCCATGTCGAGGCTTGGCGGTGGAATAGGAACAAGAGGTCCCGGAGAGAAAAAGCTTGAGGTGGACCGCCGTCTTATAAATGACAGGATAGCACAGCTTCGAAGAGAGCTGAAAGAGGTGCAGAAGCACAGAGATATCACAAGGGCAAAGCGTGAAAAAAATAAAGTACCGGTTGTTGCGATAGTAGGATATACTAACGCCGGTAAGTCCACGCTGTTAAATCACCTGACAGAGGCAGAGGTGCTTGAGGAGGATAAGCTCTTTGCAACGCTTGATCCTACAACGCGCATTCTTGCGCTTGATGGCAAGCAGCAGGTGCTTTTAACTGATACGGTCGGGTTTATCAGAAAGCTGCCGCATCATCTGATAGAGGCTTTCAAGAGCACCCTTGAGGAGGCAAAGTACGCTGACATCATTTTCCATGTGGTGGACGCATCAAATATGCAGCGGGAAAAGCAGATGTTCATAACCTACCAGACATTGGATGATCTTGGTGTAAAAGACAAGAAATTTGTCACACTTTTTAATAAGCAGGATGCCCGCACAGACAACGAACCGCTGCATGATTTCAGGGCAGATTATACTCTTAACATTTCAGCGGCAAAGGATCTGGGATTAGATGAGGTAAAATCTCTTTTAGAGGAGATATTAAGAGAGAATAAGGTATATATTGAGAGAATTATCCCATATGATAAGGCTGGCGTGATACAGCTCATCAGAAAACAGGGCGAGCTTGTGTCGGAGGAATATGTGGCTGATGGGATACAGATAAAGGCATATGTGCCGATGGAGGTGTACGGCAGGCTCGATTAGGGTGCTGCATCGCTATATCATTATAATAAGCGAGGAATTTAAAATGTCGAAAACGCGTTCAATCCGCTGGGACAAGCTGGACAACACAGCAAATCTGTTCCCTAGTATAGCGGGGGAGAGCATGACAAATGTATATAGGATCTCAGTCACCTTAACTGATGAGATTGACAGTGAAAAGCTGCAGGAGGCACTGGATATAGTGCTTCCGAAGTTTGGTCTGTTTAACGTGAGACTCAGGATGGGAGTATTCTGGAACTATTTTGAGGAAAATGGCAAAAAGGCACCAAAAGTGCATGAGGAAAATACATTTCCGTGCAGATTTATAAGACCGAACAAGAATCACAGCTATCTTTTCAGGGTGACATACTATAAGAACAGAATAAATCTTGAGGTATTTCATGTGTTGACAGATGGCATGGGCGGCATCAATTTCCTTAGGGAACTCACCTACCAGTATCTGCGTCTCACACATCCGGAGATTGCAAAGCTAAAGGGCGATTCATTGACGCAGGGCACATCCTTAAATAGAGAGGACAGCTTTGTTAAGAACTACAAATCAAGTAAGCCAAGTGGCTTTAACAGGCAGAAGGCGTATCTTTTAAAGCTGGAAAAGGTACCTGATGGAGAGTTTGGATTGATACATGGCATGATGCCTGTATCACAGCTGAAGCAGGTCTGCCACCGCTATGGAGTTTCCATAAATGATTATCTGGTAGCATGCTTTGTGTGGAGTGTGTATCAGGAGTGTTTTCACGGCATGCCAAACGATATGCCTGTCAGGGTTGCAGTTCCTGTGAACCTTCGTCCTTATTTTGACTCCGTGACCACAAAGAACTTTTTTGTCATGATATCTGCTGAGTTCAGACCGCAAAACAGCTCCTACACATTTGAGGAGGTGCTTAAAATAGTGACGGATTCCATCAATTCACAGATTTCGAAGGAGCATCTGGAGGATCTTTTCTCATACAGTGTGTCAAATCAGAAAAATATCCTGATGAGACCGGTGCCTCTTTTTATAAAAAATCTGGCAATGAAGGCGGTCTATACGCAGTCGGCACTGGCGAATACCACAACTATCACCAATATTGGAAATATAAAGGTGGAGCCGGAATACGAGCCGTATATAACAGGCTTTTATTCCTTTATACCAATGTCCAAGGGACAGCCTATGAAAGGCACCATATGCTCCTACAAGGACACGCTGGTGTTTACTTTTTCATCTATTCTGGCCGATACGATGATTCAGAGAAGCTTTTTTAAGAAGCTTGTAAATGACGGAGTGGAAGTGACAATTGAGACAAATGGAGAGTATTATGACTAAATGCATGAAATGCGGTGTGTATATTGCAGACAATACAGATAAATGCCCACTCTGCCAGCAGGTTGTGGCACCGGTTGAACTGTCATCGGACAATCATCAGGGCACTGAAGGGGTTTTTGAACAGCATAATGATGTGCCGGATAAGTGCGTAAACGATACAGATAGTGCAGCAAAGAGGGCAGATAGTACAGCAAGCCATGACAACGGTACGAGATATCCTGACGTCAAGGGCGCATCAAGAAAATACAGATTACTGGAAAATATCATATTGTTTCTGTCTATAGTAGGACAGATTGTGCTGACAACTGTTGATTACATGACAGACAATGAGATAAACTGGAGCTTTATAGTGCTTCTTGTTGTAATCTATGCGAATGTGACGCTGCGTCTGGCAATAGTCGGAAGAAACGGATATATATTTAAAATTGTAAGCACATTTGTGTTCACGGTGCTGTTTCTCGAGGGCATAGACCTGCTCACAGGAGCCAGTGGCTGGGCACTTACATTTGTTTTCCCAAGTGCCATACTGGCGATGGTTCTTGCAACAATTATACTTATGATAGTAAACATAAGAAACTGGCAGAGCTACATGATGATGCAGCTTTTTCTTGTGCTGATGAGCGTGATTGCGATGATACTTGTGGCAGTCAAGGTCATATGGTTCCCATATCTGGCAATGGGAGCGATGGGAGCATCTTTGTTTTTGTTCCTCGGAACACTGATTATCGGTGACAAAAGAGCCAGAACAGAGCTGAAACGGAGATTTCATATATGATAGGCTTTCATGGAATAGGAAATTCGCATATGTTTGAGGATGAGGAGATGGGAAACTACCATCCGGAAATTGAAAACGGCGATAGTAATGGTGATAATGAAACTGGAATAATAGGAGCTTTGGGTAATAAGCTTGAAAAGACATTTAAGAACTCATTATCTGCCATGAAAAGTGAGCATGTGGAAAAAGTCCATAGCAATGCAGCTGTGGCAGATGAAGAAGTCAGTATGCAGGGAAAAATACTTGCTAATCTGATGGGACATATCACAAATGACCTTGCAATCGGCAAAAAAATAAAATCCGGAGAGCTCAGGAAGCGTATGAAGGAACCTGCATGGCTTGTTCCGGATTGCTTTGTAACAGAGGATATAGATATGGGCGGTTTCACTATGAAGCTTTTATCCTCAAAGGAAAACCCAAATACAGAGCGTGTGATACTGCAGCTGCATGGTGGTGGATATATGGGGGCAGTGCGCAATGCATACTATGTATTTGCAGGCCTTTATAATGAGGTAAGTGAAGGCTGCTCAGTGCTCACGCCTGACTATCGCGTGGCGCCGGAACACCCGTATCCGGCAGCACTTGAGGATGCCATAGCCTGCTATAAATGGCTTTTGTCACAGGGCTGGTTTGGCTCGCAGATTGTGCTGGCAGGAGACTCAGCGGGCGGAGGCCTTGCAATGTGCCTTACCATGTATCTTCGCGACCATGACATGCCGCTTCCGGCAGGAATAGTAGCCATGTCACCATGGACAGACCTCACAGCAGGCGGAGAGTCATATGAGACAAACTACGAAAAGGACCCACTGTTTGGGAACACAAGGGACAGTCTAATCTACGTGAATGACTATCCCGGTGACCACGATAAAATGGATCCATACATATCGCCGCTGTTTGGCGATTTCAGAGGCTTTCCACCAATGCTCATACAGGTAGGCTCGATAGAGATGCTCTTATCTGACTCGGTCGATGCCGCTGCAAAGGCAAGAAATCAGGGCGTTAAGGTGCGCCTGTCAGTGTATGAAGGCATGTTTCATGTGTTCCAGATGGGATATCTCAATTTCCCGGAGTCCAAGCGTGCATGGGCGGAGGTCAAGCGTTTCCTAAAGGTGATTAAAGAGGAAGAATAGAGGAGAAGCAGATAATGATTACCGGAGAATTAAGAAATAAAATAGATAAAATATGGGAAACATTCTGGACAGGTGGCATCACAAATCCATTAGATGTTATAGAACAGTTTACATATTTACTCTTTATAAAGCAGCTTGACGAAGTTGAGACAACAAAAGAAAACGAGGCAAATTTTCTCGGTGTAGACTATGAGTCTATGTTTCCGGGTGAATGTCAGAAATACCGCTGGAGCAAATTCAAAAATCTCGGTTCAGCAGAGGAAATGTATGAGCTTGTTTTAAATGGAGTGTTTCCGTTTATAAAGAATCTGCATCAGGACGGGGATTCGGCCTATGCCAGATATATGGGAGATGCTATATTCAAGATTCCCACCGCGGCAATGCTGTCAAAAATAGTCGATGGAATAGATAAGCTTGAGCTGGGAGATGAAGATTCTAAGGGAGATTTATACGAGTATCTTCTCTCAAAGGTTGCAACAGCCGGAACTAATGGACAGTTCAGAACACCGCGACACATTATAAAAATGATGGTCGAGCTTGTAAAACCGGCACCGGATGATACAATAATTGATCCGGCAATGGGAAGTGCAGGCTTTCTGATAGAAGCACAGAGCTATCTAAGAGAAAACCATCCGGAGCTTTTCCTTCATCAGGAGAGCCTTCAGCATTTCAATAACACTATGTTTTATGGTAACGATATGGACAGAACCATGCTTCGAATCGGAGCTATGAATATGCTGCTTCATGGTGTGGAAAATCCTAATATTTCGTACAGAGACAGTCTTTCAGAGCAGAATACGGATGTTGAAAAATACAGCTTAGTTCTGGCAAATCCGCCGTTTAAGGGAAGTCTGGACTATGAGGCGGTTTCAGCAGATTTGCTTAAAGTGACAAAGACGAAGAAAACAGAGCTGCTTTTCTTAGCACTATTTTTGCGTATACTCAAAAAAGGTGGCAGAGCGGCAGTGATTGTTCCTGATGGAGTATTGTTTGGCAGCAGTAAAGCACATAAACAAATCAGAAAAGAAATCATAGAAAACAATAAGCTCGACGCAGTCATATCAATGCCAAGTGGAGTGTTTAAGCCATACGCAGGAGTGTCAACAGCAATCCTTATTTTTACAAAAACAGGCTCAAGTGATACCGACAAAGTATGGTTTTATGATATGAAAGCTGATGGATTAAGCCTTGATGACAAACGCCAGGAAATCGCAGACAATGATATCCCAGATATTATTGAGAGATTCAATCATCTTGATGCAGAGACTGACAGAAAAAGAACGGATCAGAGCTTCTTTGTTCCTGTTGATGAGATTGTCTCAAATAATTATGACCTTTCAATCAATAAGTACAAGGAAATAGTCTATGAGGCTGTGCAATATGAGCCAACCGATGTGATAATAGGAAAGATTGACGCTCTGGAAAGTGAGATACAGGGTGAACTGGCAGAGCTTAAGAAACTGTTGGATGTGTAAAAGCAAATTCGTGTTTGAGGGGATCTTGGATAAATAGAATATATGTTTGACACAAAGGCGATTAGATGTTAATATAGTATAAAAGAAGTGCTACCGATAGACGGTTAGCCTGATATATGTATTGATTAAAAATAACCGCCACAGTTTACCAGACCAGGGCGGTTATTTTTGTGTCTTGGAATCATGCTTTCCATGCATGTAACCAAGACTGTAAAAAGTCGCACACAATGCAAGCACTGCAATAAGGTCACTAATGGTCAGCATAAGCACAAACCTCCTTGATAGATTTCCATATAGGATTTCTATGTAAACAGAGCTAAAACTCTCTGGTGGAGGCCAACCGCCTACCGTGTTGGGTAGCACCAAATATATTATAACAAACATATGTTCTAAAAACAAGACGGAATTGAATATTTCGATTAAAAATATTATAGTGATATATATGCAGGAGTGATGCAGATGAGAGTAAAACTTAAGGATATATTTGATTTACAAATGGGAAAAACTCCATCTAGAAGTAATTTAGAGTATTGGAATACAACAGACTATAAGTGGATATCAATAGCAGATTTAACAAAAACAAGTAAATATATATTTGAAACGAAAGAATATCTTTCAAAGAGTGCTATTAAGGACAGTGGAATTAAAGTCATTCCAGCTAATACTGTGGTAATGAGTTTTAAATTATCAATTGGTAAAACAGCAATAACAAAAGAAGATATGTATTCAAATGAAGCAATAATGGCTTTCAAGGATAAACATGTGATTAATATTATACCAGAGTATATATTTTATTTGTTTAAATACAAAAATTGGGAAGAATGTAGTAATAAGGCTGTTATGGGAAAAACCTTAAATAAGGCTACTTTATCTGAGATTGAGGTTGAAATTTGCTCTATAGAAAAGCAAAGACAAATAGTTAATATTCTTGATAAAATAATGTCTGCTGTAGATGGCAGAAAGCAAGAATTACAGCTATTAGATGAGTTAATCAAGGCCCGATTTGTCGAGATGTTTGGTGATCCAGTTAAGAATCCAAAAGGTTGGGAAGTTGTAACTATTGGAGATATTGTTACAGAAGTAAGGTATGGAACAAGTAAGCCAGCTGTGGAAGGTGGAAAGTATCCATATTTACGAATGAATAATCTTACTGCTGATGGTCATTTGGATTTAAATGACTTAAAATATATTGATATTCCAGATGATGAGATAGAAAAATGTGTTGTTAGAAAAGGAGATGTGCTCTTTAACAGAACTAATAGCATAGAACTAGTTGGAAAGACTGTAGTATTTGATTTGCAAGAGGATATGATTATTGCGGGTTATATTATTCGTGTAAGACTTAATAAAAGATTATTGCCAGAGATTCTTTCGCAATATATGAATCTTGAAGCTTTAAAAGATATATTGAGGTCTATGGCGAAAGGTGCAGTTAACCAGGCAAATATAAATGCTCAAGAGTTACAGAGTATAAAGGTTTATATACCTGACATGGAATTGCAAAAACAGTTTATTGAGATGAAGAACCAAGTCGACAAATCAAAAGTTGCAGTTCAGAAAGCATTGGATGAAACACAAATATTGTTTGATAGTTTAATGCAGAAATATTTTGGATAAGAAAAGAAGTAATATAGGAGCCTTTATGGATGTAAATAGTACCTTTGAAAAAACAGGAATAAAATGTAAAGTATTACAGGAAATTATCCAGCTAGCGAAGAAGAATTGTGTTGAAAAAGTAATTCTTTTTGGTTCAAGAGCGCGAGGAGATTTTAAAGAGCGAAGTGATATAGATTTGGCATTTTGCGGTGGTAGCAGTAGTCATTTTATTTTGGATGTAGACGAAACAACTTCAACGTTGTTGGAATTTGATATAGTGGACTTGGATAAGCCTGTAAGAAAAGAATTGTTGGAATCTATAAAAAGAGAGGGGGTAGTGCTATATGAAAAAATTTGAGAATTTTAAGGCAGCATTAGTCAATTTAAACGATATTTTTTCTTATAAAGAACCATATGGAAATGTGGAAATTGCTGGCATGGTTGGATTATATGAAATTTGTTTTGAACAATCATGGAAGGCGATGAAAGAACTATTAGAGAATTTTGGTTATGCGGAGGGGGCAACAGGATCGCCAAGAACAATTTTAAAAACAGCTTACAAGGCAGGAATGATTAGTGATGAAGAATTATGGCTGGATGCATTGGTTTCGAGAAATAATGTTGCACACGCATATAATCAGGCAATTGCAATGGATATTATACGTCAAACCAAAGAAAAGTATTATGATATGTTTATACAATTAGAGAAGAAAATAGAACAGGATTGGCTATAGTAGAGCATATCGCAAGTAAAATTTTTATTATGGATTATTCACAGGCTGCATAAATACAATTGCCGGAATAAATTGCATTTATGCAGGAGAAGGATGTTGGTATTTCGAAAGGAGATATCAACATGGAAGAAAAAATAGTTAAAGTTTTAAATGTAATGTCGGAGTATTTATCAATAGCTCAGATGAAAAAATTACAGGAAGTCATTCTACAAACATTTGCAGAAAATGAAGCAGAGAAAGCAGAGATTGCAAATGATAAATTTTTGGAAATGTTTCTTGATGCAAAAACTATAGAGGGGTGTTCAGAACGAACAATAAAGTATTATAGGGAAACCGTGCAGCATCTGTTGTCACAAACCGAAACATCTGTCCGTAAAATAACAACGGAAGAAATACGTGAATATTTGTCAGATTATCAAAAGCTCAATAATTGCTCAAATGTAACAATTGATAATGTTAGAAGAAATATCTCCAGCTTCTTTTCTTGGCTCGAGGAAGAGGATTATATTCTTAAAAGTCCTATGCGCAGGATTCATAAGATAAAGACCAAAACAGTTGTAAAAAGTGTGATTTCTGATGAGGGAATAGAGAAGCTTAGAGATAATTGTAATGAAAAGCGAGATTTGGCAATTATAGATCTTTTGTATTCTACCGGAATAAGAGTTGGTGATGATGATGATAAAATAAGACTAAATCAACGGAAACCCAGTAAATACAAGGGGTTGAGTCGATTTGGTCCTGAAAAAAACTTGCAACGAATCAACAAATTTATGAAGGAAAGGCCTATCTTTTATAAAAACCTTATTCAGATGAAAGAAAATTTCCGCTTTTATCTGAGATGCTTTTACTGTATCACGAAAGTGGTGATATTACAATTTAATAGTGAAAACAGGACCGAATTAGCTCGTAATGGATGAAAATCTGTTTAGCTGATTCGGTCATTTTTATTGATTGAAAGGTGATAAAAAAATGGCTAGAATTATTTCTATTGTAAACCAAAAAGGGGGAACTGGAAAGTCCGCATGTACAGCTAATTTAGCTGTAGGATTAGCACAAAAGAATAAGAAAGTGTTAATCGTTGATGCCGATCCACAGTCTGATGCATCCGCAGGATTTGGATATCGTGATTGTGATGACAGTAATGAAACACTTACAGCTCTTATGGATGCAGTAATGAAAGATGAAGATATTCCTTCCGACTGTTATATCAGACATCAGGCAGAGGGAATAGACATTATCTGTTCTAATATTGGACTGGCAGGTACGGAAGTCCAGTTGGTAAATGCAATGAGCAGGGAATATGTATTGAAACAGATTTTATATGGTATCAAGGATCAATATGATGCAGTCATCATAGATTGTATGCCATCATTGGGAATGATTACGATCAATGCGCTGGCTGCATCGGATGAAGTCCTCATTCCGGTTGAAGCGTCCTACCTACCAATCAAAGGATTGCAACAACTGTTAAAAACAATCGGCAAGGTCCGTAAGCAGATCAATCCGAAGCTACAAGTAGGAGGTATTTTGTTTACGATGGTCGATGCTCATACGAATGATGCCAGAAATAATATGGAGCTTCTCAGAAATGTATATGGAAGTCAAATTCATATTTTTGATAATTATATTCCATTTTCTGTAAGAATGAAGGAAGCAGTCAGAGAAGGACAGAGTATTTTCTCTTATGATCCGAAAGGCAAAGCTACAGAAGCTTATCGGAGAGTGACGGAGGAGGTGCTGAAAGATGTCATCTAAAAAAAGAGCAACTCCCGTTTCCTTACAGCCGCTTGATGCATTGTTTGGAACAAACGAAGAGACAACCAATGGAATTAGTGAGATAGCAATAGGAAGTCTTCATCCATTTACGAATCACCCGTTTCAAGTAAGAGATGATAAGAAAATGGAAGAATTAGCAGAAAGTATTACACAATATGGAGTGTTGGTTCCTGGTATTGTGCGGTTGAGAGAATCCGGTGGTTATGAACTTGTAGCTGGTCATCGGCGAAAACGAGCATGTGAACTTGCTGGACTAGAGAAAATGCCGGTTATCATCAAAGATCTTACGGATGATGAAGCAACGGTAATTATGGTAGATTCCAACATTCAACGAGAAGAGCTGCTGATCAGCGAAAAAGCATTTGCTTATAAAATGAAATATGAGGCGTTAAAGCGTCAGGGGAAACGGTCTGATTTAACTTCTTGCCAAGTTGGCAAGAAGTTGGCGGCAGAAGAAGTCAGTCAGAATACAGGAGATAGTTCCAGACAGATTCTTCGATATATTCATTTGACAGAGTTAATAGCAGAGCTATTAGAATTGGCAGACGAGAAGAAGCTTCCCTTTAACACAGCTGTTGAAGTTTCTTATTTGAGAACTGAAGAACAGCAGATATTACTTCAGTATATGAGTAATCACAATATGGTACCGTCCATGAAGCAGGCAAAGGAATTGAAACAGATTTCAAAAGAACGGATGTTGACGTATTCAGAGATTGACCAGATTTGCATGAATGAAAGTACTGAAAAAGTTCAAGTGCAGATTCCGGCGAAAAAGTTGAAACAATATTTTCCAGAGACATATACAAAGACTCAGATGGAAGAAATTATATTTATGCTTCTGGCATCGTGGGCAGAAAGAGAGGGTGAAGAATGAGCAATGAAGATATGGCAAGTAGAATACAAGTCTATGGCACGCTTCGGGCAGGGGAATAACAGAAACAAGAAAGTGAAAGACCCTTATGGATGGGGTTCTTCTACAGTAGTCGGGATATTGAAGAAAAGGGAATACTTAGGTCACACGGTCAATTTTAAAACACAGAAGCATTTTAAGGATAAAAAGAGCCATTATGTATCAGAGGACAACTGGGTAATATTTGAGAATACGCAGGAGCCGATTATTGACCAGCAGACCTTTGATACAGTGCAGAAATTACGGGAAAATGTAAGGAGATACCCGGACGGATGGGGAGAGCATCATGTTCTTACCGGTCTTATGTATTGTGCTGACTGTGGTGCAAAAATGTATGTGCACCGGACAAGCAATGGAAAGAGGATTGCCCAGTATACCTGTTCTGCTTATACCAAGGTACCTTGCGGAACATTGTGCAAGACACAGCACAGGATTAACGAGTCAGTGGTGCTGGAACTGATAGGAGACACACTCAGGGCAATCTTTGAATATGCAAAGTATGACCGGAGCGAGTTCATAGACACCATAACAATGGCACAGTCAACACAGGAGGATGCAGAGGTAAAAAAGGTCAGGGCAAGAATCGCAGTGGCTGGAAATCGCTGTGAGGAGCTGGAGAAGCTAATCTGCCGTATTTATGAGGACAATATTCTCGGCAAACTACCGGACAGCAGATATGAGGTTCTTGATAAGCAGTATGCCAGGGAAAAAGCGGAGCTGGATGCAGAGATTAAGGAGCTGGAAGCGAAGCTCACAGAATATGAGAAAAGCAGAAATTCTGCCGGCAAGTTTATTGCACTGATTGATAAATATGAGAAGTTCGAGGAACTGACACCGGCAATGGTAAATGAATTTGTTGATAAGGTGCTGGTGCATGAAAGAGACAGAAAGGGGAGCATCCAAACCACGCAGGAGATTGAAATCTATTTCAATTTTGTTGGTCGGTATGTTCCACCGGCAATGATGACAGAACACAAATGGAGAATAGAAAATCACACACACCGGTAGCACTCAGAAAGCAGATAGGTGGCACAATGTATGTTGTGAGAGTGCATTTCAATGAGGATGCCGAAGAAAGCATGAAGGACAAGATAAAGAGGCTGATTGAGAATGATGTTAGGGCAAATCAGCATACGGCATAGGTAGAAAAGCATATGGAAAACTTGCATATATTGTGGTATAATTAGTATGTTCAATAAGAGCGAAAAATAAGAATATTCTTAACAGATGAATTTATGGAAGGGGGAATTTATCATGAGGAAGAATGTAAAAATCATTGTTGGTGTCGTTGTGCTTATTCTTGTACTCGTTGTTGGTTCTTTTGTAGGACTCATAATTAACCGTACCAACGACCATAAATTTGGGAGATATGTATCAACGGAAGGTCCTTGGGGAATGACTGCCACCTGGGTATCGGAGGACAGTGCCAGTTATCTTGTCTGCAAGAAGGAAAACGATGAACTGTTTGCCAATGTTACAGCCTATTTTCAGGGTGTGGACGGTTGGCAGGCCTATGAGTTGAATAGCATCGATAGAATTGTTTATCTGGACATTGTAAAAGATGGCGTTGTTGTTGACGGCACCAGCGGCTATATGAAATTTGATGGAACTACATTTACTATTACAGATCTGGACAAAGATACCTTTGGTGCAGATGAATTTCATTATGTCATTACCGATAAGGAGTTCAGTCCCGAATAAAGTGTCAAACCTATTCCAGTTTGGGCATGAGGTTGCCGAAAATCAAAAGTGAATAAAAATGACTTTATAGCCATTGTGGAGAAATCTACAGTGGCTTTTTTCATGCAATGAAATGTATGGGTACTAAAAAGTCTTTGACATTTTGTTTCAGGCAAAACGGCGAAGTCGATTTTGATTTCCTGTGGTGCCAGACTTGCCCCATTTGATATCGCAGAGCTTCGTGAGATCATGTCTTACGATGAAATGGAGCTGGATAAGATCGGAGACAGGAAAACAGCCTTGTTTCTGATTATGTCCGATACGGATACCACATTCAACTTTGTGATTGCGATGTTGCAGTCACAGCTTTTCAATCTGCTTTGCGATAAGGCAGATGATGAATATGGTGGAAGACTTCCGGTGCATGTGCGTGTCATCGCTGATGAGTTTGCCAACATCGGACAAATTCCTCAGTTTGACAAGCTGATCGCAACTATCCGAAGCAGGGAAATCTCTGCTTCTATTATTTTGCAGTCACAGAGTCAGTTAAAGGCAATGTATAAGGATAGTGCAGATACCATTCTGGGCAACTGTGATACGACTTTATTCCTTGGTGGGAAAGAGAAGACCACATTAAAGGAAATGAGTGAGCTTCTGGGTAAGGAAACCATTGACCTGTATAACACTTCGGAGACGAGGAGTAATCAGAAGTCTTTTGGATTGAATTACCAGAAAACAGGCAAACAGCTGATGACAGAAGATGAGATTGCAGTCATGGATGGAGGAAAATGTATCCTGCAGATCCGTGGTGCCAGACCATTTTTCTCGGACAAATATGATATCACGAAACACAAAAACTATCGGCTTCTTGCAGATGAAAACGAGAAGAACCGATACAAAGTTGAGAAAGAGTTAAATCCGCAGTACACACCGAAATCTGAAGAAGAGGTGGAAGTAATTCATGTAGAACTGTCGGAGTAACCTTGGGAATGAACGAAAAATAATGAGGAAAGGAATAACTGACATTAGGTGCGCCGGCTTTTTAGTCGGTGTTTTTTCATTCCCGTAAACACCTGAAAAAAGTCAGTTTTGGTGAATGTATATGGCGTTTTTTAGCAGTGCAATTACAACTTTAAAAACTCTTGTAGTCGCAATCGGTGCAGGTCTTGGCGTGTGGGGTGTCGTAAACCTTCTGGAAGGATATGGGAATGACAATCCCGGCGCTAATGCTCATGTGCCATAAAGTAACATCACAAGCAACGAGCAAATTGGCAGACGCCCTACTATTCCGTTTTACAAAAAGTTCACAAAGTAAAAGTGAAATGCTCTTGCACTTTTTATAAGACTGTAGTATTATAATATCAACGATGATACTACTACAGTCTTATTACTTGCGTAGAAAGAGGATGATTTTATGGAAATCAAACTGTTCGATTCTGAATTGAAAGTAATGGATGTGCTTTGGAGAGAAGGCGATCAGCCTGCAAAGGATGTTGCGAAAACATTGACGGATGAACTGGGCTGGAATGTTAATACAACTTATACTCTGATTAAGCGATGTATCAAAAAAGGAGCGATTGAACGAACCGAACCCAACTTTATGTGCCATGCGTTGATTCCAAAGGAGGACGTGCAAGAAGCAGAAACAAACGAACTTATCAACAAAATTTATGACGGTTCGGCTGATAAACTGTTTGTCGCTTTATTAAGCCGGAAAAAACTGTCTGCCGAGCAGATCAACAAATTGAAAAAGATTGTCGGTGGTTTGGAATGAGGTGATGAGTATGAGCCTGCTGCATATGAGTTTTGCTGGTGCAGTAATGATTTTAGCAGTTACAGTCATTCGTGCCTTGGTCATTTATCGAGTGCCTAAAAAGACTTTTATAGTACTTTGGGGAATTACACTTGCACGATTACTCATTCCATTTTCTGCCCCTTCTGCGTTCAGTATATATACGTTTTTTGGAAAAAAAGAGCCGATCATAAGCAATGTAGGAGATACGGCGGTTACCACTTTGGGTCCGGCCATTCAGGAAGGTCCAATGACGACTGTCCCCAATTATAGCTCCCACTCGGAAGGCGCTGTTCCTATTTGGCCAATCATCTGGGCAATCGGAGCACTACTATGTGCGGTTGTTTTCATAATAACGTACTGGAAATGCTATAAAGAATTTCAAACATCTTTGCCGATAAACAATGAGTTTACACGGAATTGGTTAAGCAGCCATCGCATGAAGCGTTCTATTCAAATTCGACAATCCGAATTGGTGTCAGCGCCACTCACTTTTGGTATCCTTCGGCCGGTGATCTTGATGCCCAAAACAACAGACTGGAACGATGAAAAGACACTGCAATATGTTTTAGCACATGAGTTCGTGCATATCCGAAGATTCGATACCATAACAAAGCTAATTCTGCTTATTGCTCTTTGTGTGCATTGGTTTAACCCTTTTGTGTGGGTAATGTATGTTCTTGCTAATCGAGATATTGAATTATCCTGCGACGAAACCGTTCTTCGCGTGTTTGGAGAAAACACAAAAGCCTCTTATGCACGAACTTTGATTGGTATGGAAGAAATAAAAAGCGGAATTACCCCTTTATGCAATAATTTCAGTAAAAATGCCCTTGAAGAAAGGATGACAGCAATTATGAAAACCAAAAAAAGCACAGTTTTATCTATTGCATTAGCAGTGTTGATCGTTGCTGGAACCGCTACCGCCTTTGCGACTTCCGCAAAGGTGGAGGATGATAAAGCAAATTCCACAACACTCATGGCTGGAATCGAAAAAACATATACCATAGACGGAAAAACTTATTATGAATTTTGGGATGGCACCACTATGGAAGAATCCGAGTATCTCAAAAAATACCCTATGCCGGAAGTGGAATGGTGGACATACGAGGAATATAAAGAGTGGCTTGACAACGAGAAAAAAGAACTCCAGAGTATGCTTGGCTCAACTGGATCTATAAACGGCGAGAAATTTACTTGGACACAGGAAAAGATTGATGAAGCCATTGCCATGTATGAGGAAATATTACAGGAAATCAAGGATGGTGTGAAGTATTCAAAAACGGTAAATGAAGAGGGAGACCCTTTATTGAGTGAAGCTCAAGCCGCTCCGTCAAACACGGAAACATCGGTTGAAATGGCAATGGATTCCGTAGGACAGCAGGAATTTACACAGGAAGATATACTGGAACTGTACGGAGATTATGGCATTTCTTTAGATAAAAATGGCGATATGATCTTTCAGGGAGAACTGGTCAGATTGTTTTGGGATGGTGTAGACGTTGGTGACGGTGCAGCTTCTGTCCTTTACCAATATTACAACAAGAAGGGTACGGTAGATGTCCACACCGTCCGTTCTGTAATCGATAATGGTGACGGTAGCGTCGATCCTTTTGGTAAACTTATCAAAATTGAAAAGGATAGCCAGGAGGTGTTTGATCGGCGGGATGTGGATGACTATCTATCTACTGGAACAGTCCCCACAGCGATTTCGGGTTTTTCCGGTTCCGATGATGGAATAACTTTCGCAGAACTGATGAAAAAATACGCAGAATTTGGAATTCGGTATGAGAGCGGCGATGGAACAGGAAATATCTATTATAACAATCAACTGGTGAAAACATTTGTAGATGAAAACAAACAGGGCGATGTGTTCACCCTATCTTCCGAAAACGGCGGAGAAATCGTAGTTCATATGGTCTATGATAAAAAGGGAAATTTAACTGGTGTTAAAATTGAATGAATTTTTCCCGATACTTCTTTTGAAAGGAATAAGGCAAATACAGTTAGCAAATCCAGCCGAGCCAGTCAACGGCAAGTAAATGGGCTACGCCCACCGTTGACAGCCCCGACTGTCCTTGCTGGTAGGTAATCAAGGGGCGACAGCAAAAAGTGCTGCCGCCCTTTCCCATAATCGAAGAAAGGGGGATTTTCCATGACCGAACAGGAAGCCTATCAAGAACATATCCGCTATACCCATGATACCTATTGCCGGATTGTTATTCGCCATGCGTCCTTTGACGCTGCCCGTATGCTGGCGGCGAGATGGAAACGGGAAATCTCTCTTGAATATTTGATCGAAGAAAAGTTTGTCCCACTAAGCACCACAGACGAGTATTTTCAAGTGCCGGACTATGGCGAAACTTATCCGTTCTCTGTCCGGGGGCAGACGATATTTTTAGATAGCTGCTCCCTTGCGGCGGCTCTTGCCGGGCTGTCGGAACAGACGCAGGAGGAAATCTTTTTGTATTACTTTAAGCACTTGACGCAGAAAGAAATCGGAGAACAATGCGGCTGGACACGCAGCACAATCGGGCGGCATATTCAGCTTACCTTGAAGCGGCTGAAAGAGGAAATGGAGGTGCTGTCCTATGAGTAACCGACTTCTCCCCTATGACACGATTATAAAGGCACATGAGGGCGACCCCATAGCGATACAAGCTGTCCTTGACCGCTACGCCGGATATATCCGCTACTTTTCCAAAATGAACGGCTATTATAACTCTGATATGGAGGACTACATCAAAACAAAGCTGATTGAAAGCCTGTTCAAGTTCCGGCTTGACCGTTGAGTTTGGATTGATGATATGATAAAATCATTTTAGCAAATTGAATTTTGAAGGGGGAATAAAAATGGCGGTTTCAAATATAAATGCTATTATTAACAAGGATATTCATAAAGTTTGGGATATTGTTTTTGCAGTTGAAAAATATAGTGAGTGGCGAAGCGATTTAAGTAAAACAGAAATCATAAATGAGAAGCAATTTATTGAGTACACTAAAGACGGATATGCAACTACATTTTCTATCACTACTATTGAGCCATATAAACGCTGGGAATTTGACATGGAAAATAGCAATATGTCAGGACATTGGATTGGTGTTTTTACAGCTAAGGGAAATGAAACACAAATTGATTTTACAGAGAATGTGACACCTAAAAAGTGGATTATGAAACCTTTTGTAAAAATCTATCTGAAAAAGCAACAAGAACAATTTGTTCTGGACTTAAAAAAAGCATTGAAATAACAACTTCCAGTTTGCCACACTGAACCACTATAAAAACTGAATATCCCGCCGTCCCGCAGCGGCACATGAAGCAGTAAATCCGAAAAAGATTTGCTGCTTTTTTTGCGCCCATTTTTGGCAAATTTCCAAAAGTTCCGTATTAGACATTGAAGCCAAAAAAGACTGCCGTTTTTTTCAGACAGCGGGCAAAACGCAGCTTCCGAAACGCCTTATTGTCGGGAAAGACCGAGCCGCCGGAAAAGTTCTTGCCGGAAAGTCCGTCCATTCTGCTCTTTTGTGGTTTGTAGGGAGTAAGGGGGAGAATGCCAGCCCGCCGACTTTTATGAAAAAAGCTGGTTATAGATTTCCCGAAAAAGTGGCAGTAGCAAGTGAACGGCAGTCCGGCAGTTTCTTAGAGCAAGATTCTACCGCAGTACCAAAATTCGCTTTTCGCTCATTTTGCCCCTGCGGGAATCTTGTTGGGGA
>ENA-ORPH01000638-ORPH01000638.1-human-gut-metagenome-genome-assembly--contig:-NODE-638-length-37923-cov-4.056274_pt1 | contig 37923 bp, 29 predicted proteins | sample MGYA00242142_ERZ509074 | MGnify/ENA primary metagenome ERZ509074 (study PRJEB26280, sample SAMEA2338724) | human gut metagenome | biome: human gut; feature: human-associated habitat; material: faeces...
CTTCATGGACTTCATGGACTTCATGGACTTCATGGACTTCATGGACTTCATGGACTTCATGGACAAAGTAAAGATTAAGTCCACTCTGTTCATCAGGTCCATTCACTGCCATTCCGGATGAAAGCTCCCTATGGAGAGAGTCCGGGGAGCTCACAAAAAAGGGAGCCGGATCCCGTGATCCGGCTCCCTGATGATTGATGCTGTTTTTCCAACGAGGGCCTTAGTCGGCGTACTGCTCGTTGAGGGCTTCCATGATTTCCTTGGAGGCTTCCGGGATGTTGGTGCCCGGGCCGAAGATGGCCACCGCACCGTGTTCCCTCAGGAAGTCATAGTCCTGGGCGGGGATGACGCCGCCGCAGAAGACCAGGATGTCCGGACGGCCCTGCTTGGCGAGTTCCTCCACCAGGGCGGGCAGCAGCACCTTGTGGCCGGCGGCCAGGGAGCTCATGCCGATCATGTGCACGTCGTTTTCAATCGCCATTTTGGCGGTTTCTTCCGGCGTCTGGAAGAGCGGGCCTACGTCCACGTCAAAGCCGAGGTCGGCATAGGCGGAGGAGACCACCTTGGCGCCGCGGTCGTGGCCGTCCTGGCCCATCTTGGCGACGAGGATGCGGGGACGGCGCCCCGTGCGTTCGGCGAAGTCGTCCGTCATTTTGCGGACTTCCTCCACCAGCGGATCTTGACCATAGGTTTGAGCGTACACGCCGGTAATGAGTTTGATTGGTGCTTTGTGGCGCCCGAAGTGTTTTTCCAGGGCGGAGGAGATTTCACCCAGGGAGGCGCGGGCCTTGGCCGCCTTGATGGCAAGGTCAAGGAGGTTGCCTTCCCCCGTGCGGGCGCATTCGGACAGGGCTTCCAGCGCAGCTTCGCACGCGGCGGAGTCACGTTCCGCGCGCAGCTTCTGCAGGCGGGCGATCTGGGCGTCCCGGACGGTGGTGTTGTCCACTTCCAGAATGTCCATCTTGGCTTCCTGTTCCAGACGGTATTTGTTGACGCCGATGATGGGCTCCTTGCCGGAGTCAATGGCGGCCTGGCGGCGCGCCGCGGCTTCTTCAATGCGCATCTTGGGCAGCCCGGTTTCAATGGCCTTGGCCATGCCGCCGAGTTTTTCCACTTCCTGAAGGTGGGCCCAGCCCTTGCGGATGAGCTCATTGGTCAGGTATTCCACGTAGTAGGAGCCGCCCCACGGGTCGATCACCTTGCAGATGGTGGTTTCATCCTGAAGATGGAGCTGGGTGTTGCGGGCGATGCGGGCGGAGAAGTCCGTCGGCAGGGCGATCGCTTCGTCCAGGGAGTTCGTGTGCAGGGACTGCGTGTGGCCGCAGGCGGCGGCCAGGGCTTCAATGCAGGTGCGGGTCACGTTGTTGAACGGGTCCTGCTCCGTGAGGGACCAGCCGGAAGTCTGGGAGTGCGTGCGCAGGGCCAGGGATTTCGGGTTCTTGGGGTTGAACTGCTTGATGAGCTTGGCCCACAGCACGCGGGCGGCGCGCATTTTGGCCACTTCCATGAAGTAGTTCTTGCCCTGGGCCCAGAAGAAGGAGAGGCGCGGGGCAAAGGCGTCAATGTCAATGCCGGCCTTGATCCCGGTGCGCACGTATTCCAGGCCGTCCGCAAGCGTGTACGCCATTTCCAGGTCCGCCGTAGCGCCGGCTTCCTGCATGTGGTAGCCGGAGATGGAAATGGAGTTGAATTTGGGCATGTACTTGGAGGTGAACTCAAAGATGTCCGCAATGATCTTCATGGAGGGATCAGGCGGATAGATGTAGGTGTTGCGCACCATGTATTCCTTGAGAATGTCGTTCTGGATCGTGCCGGAGAGCTGGTCCAGCGTGCAGCCCTGTTCCTGGGCGGCCACGATGTAGAAGGCCAGCACGGGCAGCACGGCGCCGTTCATGGTCATGGAAACGGACATTTTGTCCAGCGGAATGCCCTTGAAGAGGATTTCCATGTCCAGGATGGAGTCCACGGCCACGCCGGCCTTGCCCACGTCACCCACCACGCGGGGGTGGTCGGAGTCATAGCCGCGGTGCGTCGCCAGGTCAAAGGCGATGGAGAGGCCCTTCTGGCCCGCCGCCAGGTTGCGGCGATAGAAGGCGTTGGATTCCTCCGCCGTGGAGAAGCCGGCATACTGGCGCACGGTCCAGGGACGAGCCACGTACATGGTGGCATACGGTCCGCGGAGGTTGGGGGCCACACCGGCCGTGAAGTCCAAGTGCAGGCAGTCGTCGTACACGCTTTCCGAGTAGGTGGGCGGCACGGGAATCTGTTCATTGGTCATCCAGGTTTCCGTTCCGGAAGCCGTGGCCGGGGCGCCGGCCTTGATTTCAGGATAGGAGGCGGATGCAAAATCAGGAATATTGCTCATTGAATGAAATAGGTTGGTGGTTGTTAGAGGCCGATCTTGTTCTGGATAGCTTCAACGGTGTTGTAGCAGTTGGCCTTGACGTGGATGAAGATATCCACGCCGGCTTCCTTGAACGCTTCCACATGGTCGGCCGGATAACCGGCGAGGGCCACCATCATGTCCGGCTTGATTTCCTTGAGCGCCTTGCAGAAGGCGGGAACGATTTCCGGATAGGTGTCGTCCGTGGAGCAGATCACACACACGGCGCAGCCGCTTTCCGCAGCCGCCCTGGCCGCGTCTTCCGGGGTCTGGAAGCCGGACGGGTAAACCACGTCCAGGCCGCCGGCGCGCAGGAAGTCGCGGGAGAAGTCCGCACGGGCCTTGTGCTGGCGCAGCGGGCCCATGTTCGCGAAGAATACCATCGGGCGGGAGCCTTTTTCCTCCACCCAGGCATCGGCCTTGGCAAGCAGGGATTCAAAGCGTTCCGCCAGGCGGCGCTTCGGCAGGGCTTCCATTTCCAGCGGTTCGCCGCACTTGCAGTCGGCGCCGGCCACGAGAGCCTTGTTGATAAGGCAGGTGGAGAAGCCTTCACTGGCGGCCTTGCAGGCGGAGTCCACGCTCATTTCCACTTCCGGGAGCTGCACGTCCGCATTTTTGCAGCAGCCGTGTCCCTTGGGAGCGGCGCAGGCGGCGCCTTCCGGCGTTTCCAGCTTTTTCTCCGCCAGGTTGACGTACTGGTTGACGCCCACGATGGATTGGCGGCGCTGGTCGGCCAGCTGATAGCGCTTGGCGGCGGTAGCGTTCACGCTCTTTTGAATGGAACCGGCCTTGAGGGCCTTGATGATGCCGCCTTCCTTTTCAATGCCCTGGAAGACGTCCCAGATTTTCCGGGAGGCTTCGTCCGTCAGGTTTTCCAGGTACCAGGAACCGCCGGCGGGGTCCACTACCTTGTCCAGGTTGCATTCGCCCAGCAGAATCAGCGGGCAGTTGCGGGCGATGCGGCGGGAGAATTCGTCCGGCATGCGCACGGCCGCGTCAAAGGGCAGCACATCAATGCTGTCCACGCCGCCCATGATGGCGGAGAAGGCCTGGGCGGAGCCGCGCAGAAGGTTGACCCACGGGTCCACCTTAGAAAGGGTCCAGAAGGAGGTGCGGGCATGAAGCTTGATTTTGGCAGCTTCCTCACTGCCGCCGCATTCCTTCACGATGATGGCCCAGAGTTCGCGCAGGGCGCGGATTTTGGCGATTTCCAGGAACAGGTTGGCTCCAATGGAGACCGTAAAGCGCATGTGCGCGGCAGCTTCATTCACGGAGATGCCGCGTTCCTCCATGGCGCGCAGGTAGGCCACAGCGGTAGAGAGCATGGAGCCCACTTCTTCAAAGGAGGAAGCGCCGGAGTCCGCATAAGGCAGTCCGCTGACGCCGATGGTCTGGAAGGCGGGAGCGTTGGCGACGGCCCATTTGGTCATCACCGCCATCTGGTCATAGTAGGCGCAGATGCCCTTCCCCCCGCAGAGGGAGCCCTTCATCACGGCCTTGCCCACCGGGTCGTACAGAACGCCGCCCTTGAGGTCCGCCGTGTTGAATCCGGCCGCCTTGTACGTGTTCAGGAACATGGAGAAAGTGCCCAGGCCGCAGGAGCCGGGCGTGATGTACACGGGCAGCTTGTCAAGCTGCACACCCTTGAGAGCGGTATCCCAGTCGGCCTGCTTGCGCAGCTTCAAGCCGCACTTGCAGTTGAGCTGGACGTTCACGGCAGTGAGGCCGCGGTCCAGATCGTGCAGAAGCTTGCCGTTGAAATCTTCCGGAGTGGAGGCGGGAATGCTCTGGGCAATTTCGCAGGGCTTTTCCATATAGCCCAGGGCGCGCGTTCCGCGGCGGTACGGGAATTGCCCGGCAGGCGCCACCGGAGCGTGTTCATCCCATTTGTTATAGATGGGATGCAGAGTGATTCCCTCCACAAGCTTGGTAAAAAGCTTCTTGTCAAAGTCAGCCCCTTTCAAGGCAGCGACGGCTGCCTCACGCCATTCGGCGTATGTGGCTGGTGCGAATTCTCCGAAGTCAACCTCCGGAGCCGTTGTTTTGTTTCCCTGTTGCATGGCGAAGTCAATGGGTAAGGCCTAATATGTTGGTTTTTAGTCATGCGCAAACCAGGCCAGATTTAAAGCGCAGCGTTATTTTAGGAAATCAAACTATAAAGTCCAGCGAGAAAAACACTCCAAGCCCAATGAACGCGAATTTACCACATCACGCGCGGCGAGCTTGCAAAAACGATGTAAATAGCGTAAATACCGGGATTAAGCATGCCCCCTTCAACTACCGTCAAACTTCCTGCCCAGCTGGTCAGGCAGCTTCACTCCTTCCGCCGCCGCCTCAGAACGGTTAAGATGCTGGAAGCCGTATGCCTTGCAGGCATTGCCGTGATCCTTTCCTACGTTCTTCTGTACCTCTCCGACAGATTGTGGGAAACGCCCTCCGCCGTGGGCTGGATTCTTTTTTTCACCGCCATGGCCGGCCTGGCGGTGTTTATCCCGTGGTGGAGCTTCCGGTGGGTGTGGCAGAGGCGCACGGAGGCCCAATTGGCGCGCCTGATTTCCCGGACGGATGCGGCGCTGGGGGACCGGCTCCTGGGCGTCATCGAACTGGATTCCGAAAAGTACGGGCGCCAGTACAGTTCTGAAAAATTGAAAGCGGCCGCCATGGAACAGGTGGCCCGCGAAGTGTCCGCGCGGGATCTGACGGTGAATATCCCCAGGCCCAGCCACAAGAAATTGTTCGTCCTGCTGGCCATCCTGGCCTTATGCACGGCAGGCGTATGCCTGGTGAGCCCGGAAGCGGCGGGGAACGCCCTGGAACGCTGGCTCCAACCGTTCGATCCTCCGGAACGCTATACGTTCACCCAGCTGGACCCTACGCCGGATTCCCTGGTCATTCCCCTGGGGGAAAGCTACCTGTATGAGCTCAAACTGGCGAACGCCACCAAGTCCCGCCCGCAGACGGCAGAGTATTTCTTCCGCAACAGGGTGCGCCAGCAGGCCCCCCTGACGGACGGCGTGTATAAAATCCACATTCCTCCCATGCAGCAGGCGGACAGGCTGGAGTTTTTCGCGGGGGACGTCGTGCGGCGGCTGAAAATCATTCCGAAGGCCCGCCCCTCCCTGCTGGGCGCTACGGCCACCGTGGCCTACCCCGCCTATATGGCGCGCCCCGACGGGCAGGAGGCCATGCGCGCAGGCGTCATTTCCGCCCCGGAAGGCTCCACGCTGACGTTGAAGGTGACTGCCTCCCAGAACCTGGCATCCGCGGCGGACGCGCAGGGTAAGCCGCTCCGCGTGGAAGGGAGCAGCGTTGTCATTCCGGATATCCGCCTGGAAAAAGACCCCAGGGAAATAGAACTCACCTGGACGGACAGCGACGGCCTTGCGACCTCCCAGCCTGTGCGGATACGCCTGGAACCCATTGAGGACAAGCAGCCTTCCATTTACCTGAGAGGAGGGGAGAATGACCGCTACGTGCTGGAAGACACCAGCATTGAATTGGAGGTGGAGGCGGCGGACGATTTCGGCCTCCGGGAAATGGGGGTGGAATGGCAGGGGGAAAAATCTTTTTATGACGATGAGGAAGAGAACACCGCCGCTCCGGACCCGGCCAAGGCAGGCAAGCCCGTTCCCGGCCTGCGCGGGGAAAAGGTTCTGGCGGACGGCCATCCCACCCAGGCCAGCCTGAAAGAGACGTACCTGTTCCAGGCCAGGGCGCTGAAATTGTCCCCCCAGCGCGTCGTCGTGCGCGGGTTCACGCAGGATTACAAGCCCGGGGGAAAACGCGTTTATTCGGAACCCATGATCATCTTCGTCCTTTCCAAATCAGAGCATGCCCAGATGATCCGCAATGAACTGGAACGCATCACCAGCGAGCTGGAGGGGATGATCCGCCGCATGGACGCCATGACGGACGAGGCGAAGCGCCTGAAAGGAATGGAAGGCAGTGAATTGAAAAAGGCGGAGTCCCAGGAACGCCTGCACGCCCTGGCGGATGAAGAACAGACCAACAGGCGCGAATTGAGCGACCTGCTCAACCGCTCGGAGGACCTGTTCAAGGAGGCTTCCCGCAACCCCCAGATAGACCCCTCCGGCATGAAGGAGTTCATGAAGGGCATCTCCATGCTCAAGCCCATTCCCAACGGCCCCATGAAGAAGGCGCAGAAGCAGTTCCGGGATTCCGCCTCCGAGAACCGCTCCGAACAGGAGAGCCGGAAGGACCTGGACGACGGGGAGAGCTCCCATTCGGACGCCACCCAGGCGCTTAAAGACGCCATGAACCAGCTTTCCAAGTCCGCGCAGGACATGGAGGCCAGCACCTTCGTGGCGCGGCTCAAGCAGGCCGCCGCCAAGGAGGATTCCATCGCGAACGCGCTTGCTGGCCAGATCAATATCATTGTGGGCATGACCATGGATGAACTTGACCCCTCCACCAAACGGGAGATGGAAACCATCGCCACCCTTCAAAACGCCTCCACGCAGGACATCGGCTGGATTCTGGAAGACCTCAGCTATTACAAGTCCCGCACCGGGGAACGCATTTACAGCGACCTGTACAACCAGATGAGCGCCTTCTCCCTCCGCGAAAAGCTGGACCTGGTGCACGGCAACATCCTAAACGCGATTACGGCCCGCTCCATTGACGAATCCCGCCTGTATGCCTCCACCCTGCGCCACTGGGCCAAGCTGATAGACGATTACAAGAAGAGCCGCGGCGGCGGTGGCGGAAGCGGCGGTGGCGACCAGGCCTCCATTTCCGACGCCGAGTTCGAGTTCATGCTGAAAATCATCCGCATGATCCAGCAGGAACAGGACATCCGCATGCGCACCCGCGCCGCCGAGCAGGAACACCGCAAAACCCTTACTGCGCCAGCCCCATGAATACCGTGAACCTTTCCGCCCTGATTCTGGCAGTTTCCCTGCCCTGCGCCGCCGCTCCGGAGCCCGCTCCGGAATATTCCGCCAAGCACAAGGAAACGGCCTCCAAGCTGGCCGGACAACAGGACGAACTCCAGGCGGACACCTCCGACCTGATCCTGGGAGAAACCAATGAGAATGTGGTGGACCTGCTGAAAAAGTGCCGCCATGCCATGAATGACGCCGTGGACCTGCTGGAGGTTTACAATACGGGCGGCCAGACGCTGGCCGCCCAGTCGGACGTGATTGAGCTGATCTACCAGGCCGCCAAGGCCAAGATGACCGGAGCCGGCGGACAACCCAAGCCCGGAGGACAGGCCCTGATGGACATGCTGCGCCAGCTACTGGGCATGGACAACGATTCCCAGTCTGCGGAACAGCAGGACGGGGAGGGAGAAGGCGAAGGAGAAGGACAGAACGGCTCCCAGAAAGGCAAGGGAAACAATCCCGGACACGGAGCGGACGGAAAATCCAACATGGCCTCCACCCAGGAGAAGGGCGTTTCCAATCCGGACATGGCTACGGAAACGCGCTCCGTTCCCAAATCCACCGGCATGTCCGCGGACGACATGCCCTCCGAATTCCGCAAGGCGCTGGACGCCTACAACAAAACCCTTCAGAAGTAAACATGCACGCCCGCCGGGCGGCTCCCGCCCGTGAATGAACAATAACTCCCTTTCCCCCATGAAAAAGGCCCTCATCCTCCTTACCGTTCTTCTCTGCTGCATGGCGGCCGCGCCGCAGAACGCCGCTGCCCAATCCTCCATGAGAACGTCTTCCCCCGTGCCGCCCCAGGTAGAGCTGATGTACGTGAAGGGACTCCGTTACCTCCAGAACGCCCAGAAGACGGACGGCACCTATGATGGCACCTACGGGCAGGAGCCCGGCATCATCGGCTTCTGCCTCATGTCCGTGCTGGCCCACGGGGACGACCCGAACACGGGGCCGTACGCCACCATGGTGCGCCGCTGCGTGAATTACATCCTTTCCAAGCAGAACAGGGGATCCGGCTACATTGGGGATTCCATGTACAACCACGGTTTCGCCACGCTGGCGCTGGCGGAGGCCTACGGCATGGTGAGGGACGACCGCATAGGCCCCGCCCTCCGGAAGGCCGTGGCCCTGACGCTGACCGCCCAGAAGAAGAACAAGACGGGAGGCTGGCGCTATTCCCCGGAGTCCACGGATGCGGACAGCACGGTGACCGGCTGCCAGATCGTCTCCCTGTTCGCGGCGCGCAACGCGGGCATTCCCGTGCCGGACGAGGCCTTTGAACGCGGCCTCAAGTATATGGCTTCCTGCCGTGACAAGAAGGGCGCCTACGGCTATACCGGCCCGGCGGGCCCCCGCGTCACCCTCACCGCCATCGGCTCCCTGACGCTGTCCCTGGCACGCCTTAAGACGGACCCGTCCTTCAAGGATTCCCTGGCCTACCTGAAAAAGAACCTGAATTACCGGGATTCCTCCTACCCTTTCTATTTTGAGTATTACATGTCCCAGGCCCTGTTCCATGCGGACCAGGAGGTATGGAAGGAATGGAATTACAAGAACATGCGCTACCTGGGCGCCTCCCAGGCACCCAACGGTTCCTGGCTCTCAGACCATTCCGCAGCGTATTCCACCTCCGCGGCCCTGCTTTCCCTGGCGCTCAATTACAGATTTTTACCCATCTATGAACAATAGAATCCGCCTTTCCCTTCTGCTGGCTCCGGCCTGCCTGCTGACCGCCTGGGCCAATTCCGTTGTGGACGTGGTCACGGACAGCAATTACCGCCTCCGCGGGGAAATCGTCTCCTACGGCAAACAGGGCATCGTCATCAAGCACCCGGCCATGCGCCAGAACGCGGTCATCCTCCCGTCGGAAATCCGCGCGCTTTATTTCACAGGCACCTCCTCCCCGGACCTGCGAGCCAGGGACAAGATTTTCATGGCTACGGGACATCGGGACATCATCCCGTGCAACATCATCTCCATCACGCAGGACAAGGTGCAGTACCGGGACATGCTGGGCAACGAGCGTTCCATCCCCCGCGACCAGGTGGCCGGCTTCCGGCTGGATACGCTCCAGGAAAAGGGCTTCTGGCAGGAACCCCTGATTTTCGACAACAGCTGGGTTTATTCCGGCAACCGGGAGGACGATTACCGCACCCAGTCCGGAAGAAAACTGATGAACGCCCTGAAACCGAAAATCCAGGGAGACAAGTACCAGTACCGGCTGGGCAACAGCGACTACCCCACCTGGATTCCCCTGTACAAGAACATCGGCCTGGATCCTTCCTCCTTCACCTTCCGCACCACCATGACGATGGACGGCAACAACGATCGCGCCGGCATTGTCTTCTGCTTCGGAGGGAACGAGAACATTCCCTTCCGGTCCAATTCCGGCAGCAGCCTGAACAGGCTCATGCTCAGCATCGCTCCCGGCAAATGCATCCTTCTCCGGGAACAGAAGTCCGGCATCATCGTGCTGGGGGAAGTGGACATCCCCACCCCTACCCTGACGGAAGGCGTGGATATCAGGCTGACGGCCTCCCGGCAGGGAGAGAACGAGCAGGTTTACGAGCTGCTGGTGGGAGACCTGCCGCCCAAGCTGATGACGGACCCCAGCCCCCCGGAACAACCGTTGCAGGGGGACGCCTTCGGCCTCCAGATGGAAGGGCACGTCTCCCTGACCATCAGCAGGCTGGCCCTTTCCTCCATTACCCTGAGCGCCAAATCCGTGACCAAGAATGGAAATGCCGCAACGGACCTTGTCCTGACGAAGGAGGAGGACGCCATTCCCGGTTCCATCAGCAGCTACAACAGCAGGAATAAGACGCTGACTCTTTCCACGGACAAGGAATATCCGGGCATTCCCCGGGAGCTTTCCATCCCCGCCAAGTATCTGGATACCGTCTTTTTCGCGGAGCAGAACAAGAAGGACGATTCCCGCTCTGCGGCATGCCACAGCATTCTGATGAAGGACGGCTCCCGCCTGCACGGCAACATCCTGAGCATGGATTCCCTGAGAATCATCCTGCGGCATCCGCAGCTCGGGCAGATTTCCCTGCCCCTGAAAAACATCACCCGCGTGGAGTTTCTGAATTCCGCACAGCCATCCCGCTCCACCCCCTGATATATCCGCCATGAAACAAGCAATAACGCTTTTCCTGGGCGCCTGCGCCCTGCTGGCCGCCGTCCTTCCGCCCGGCTCACGGGCGGAAGGGGTCATTACGCTTAAATCCGGGGAAAAACTGCCGGGCAGCCTGGACACGCTGGACAGCCCGTACCTGAAAGTCCGCTCCAGCATTCTTTCCAAACCCGTGGATGTCAACCTAGAGGAGCTGGACGAGCTGGTTTCTTCCCGTCCGCTGGAGATACCGGAGCAGTTTTCCGTCATCAGGCTCGCCAACGGGGACGAGTTTTACGGCACCCTGAAGGCGCTGGATACGGAGAGCCTTCAACTGCAAACCGCGTGGGGCGGCCTGCTTCCCGTCAACAGGAAGTACGTGCGGCACATCGGGTTCGACTCCCAGAAAGCCTACCTGCGCAACGCGACGGAATCCCTCCAGGGCTGGAAGTCCTCCGCCAACAGCATGCTCCCGGAATGCCGCAACGGGTACTGGATCATGCGCGGCTCCAACAATACGGAACTGCAAACCTCCTTCCCCATGCCGTCCCGCCTCCATGTACAGTTTTCCCTTTACCATACCAATACGTTCCGGATCAATCTCTCCCTCTGGCAGGACTCCAACTCCGGAAGCAGCATTGACCTGGGCCTCTCCCTGGAAAAGGCGGAGCTCTCCAAGAATAGTTCTGGCCAGTACCGGACGCTGGGGAGGGTCAAAAGGAACACGGAGCGGAACTGGTATGCCGACAAGAGCGTCAAGCGTTCCGACGTTCATTTTTACGCCGACCCGGAAAAAGGCAATTACTACCTATACGTCAACGGAGAACAGGTTGGCCGGTGGGAGGAGGTCAAGGACATGGACAATATCTTTGAGAATGAAAGCGGGGACGATGAGGAAGAAGACGGGGAAGCCTCCAAAAAGCATGAATTCAAACCGGGCAATACTCTTGCCGTGAGCGGTTACGACGGCTTGAACATGGCCGTGTTCAACCTGAACGTGTTTGACTGGAACGGCGCCCTCCCCTACCTGGCGGAGGAACAGGACATCATTTCCAAGTACGACACGGACGCCTCCAGGGACAAGGCCCTGCTGGTGAACGGAGACGTGCTCCGGGGAGCCATTTCCCTCCAGGAAAACGGCTCCATCCGCATCAAGTCGGACCACTATGACGTGACCATCCCCACCGCCAAGGTGCGCGCCTTGGACCAGAAAAGCCAGGAGGAGAAGAAACTGCCGGAGGACGGCGCGGACACCCGCGTTTTCCTGACGGACCAGAGCATCCTTTCACTGAACCTGGAGACCCTCAGGAACGGCTTCATGGAAGGGCGTTCCGCAGCGCTGGGAAAAGTCAGAATCCCGCTGAAATCCATCCGGAAAGTCCAGTTCAACCTGCAAAGCCCGGAGCTCCGGAAGCAGAGGGAAACGCCGTTCCGGAACAGGTAAAGGCGCGCCGCACGCGTTTTAGCCAATCCGGTTCCCGGGAGCGTTTAAGAGCGCATGCGTCAATGCTCCTCCATTTCCTCCGCCCGCCGCACGGCGCTTTTCACCGCCTGAATCCAGGCATTGCGGAATCCGCATTCGTCCAACGCGTTCAGGGCGGCAATCGTGGTGCCTCCGGGGGAAGTCACCTCATCCCGGAGCGCCATGGGATGCTTCCCGGTCTGTTCCAGCATGAGGGCGGAGCCCCGCATGGTTTCCACGGCCATTTCCAGGGCGGTTTTCCTGGGCAGTCCCATGGCTACGCCGGCGTCCGAAAGAGCGTCCAGCACCGTAAACATGTAGGCGGGCCCGCTGCCGGAAATGGCGGAAACAGCGTTCATCCTGGCTTCCTCCACCTTGTAGACGGAGCCGCAGCCGGAGAGCAGCCGCCGGGCCGCCTCCTCATCTTCATCCGTCACGGCGGCTCCCGTGCTGTAGGCGATGACCCCGGCCAGCACCATGCACGGGGTATTGGGCATGGCGCGCACGATGCGCGTTCCGTCGCTGGCGCAGGCTTCCATGTCATCCAGGGAGATGGCGGCAGCGATGGAGATCAACAGCGGCAGCTCCTCCCCCCGTTCGGAAAGGGAGGAAATGAGGGAAAGTACGCCGTGCGGCTTAACGGCCAGAATCAGGGCCTCCACAGCGTCCGCCGCATCCGCCTCCGTGGCCGCTTCATGCACGCCGGGGTATTCCTGCTGAAGGGCCTGCACGTTTTCATGGTGGTGGTCGTACACCCAGACTTCCTCCGGGGACACCGCTCCGGCTTTCAGCATGCCGCGCAGGAGGGCGCCGCCCATTTTTCCCAGTCCAATGATACCTGTTTTCATGGTTGATGATTTTCTTGCGGTCAAAAATATAAACGGTTTATAGAAAATAAAGATATTAATTACAACCTGTGAAAGTGAAAGATAAACTTTTGCACCTGTTTCCTCCAGCTTTCAGTGGCAAATTATTCGTAAAAATTGTAAACGGTTACGCTCCAGTCTATTCCGCCTGATTTACTTTGCAGAAGCAGCCTTCCACATGGTCGTTCACAAAGCCGGCCGCCTGGAAAAAAGCGTAGCACATCGTTGAACCGAAGAATTTGAAGCCTCTCTTTTTCATGTCTTTGCTCATGGCGTCAGATTCGGGAGATGTGGCGGGGATTTGGCTTAGGGTCTTGAAATTGTTAACAACAGGCTGACGGCCGGGGAAGAATGAAAGGGCATACTGGTAGAAACTGCCGAATTCTTTCTGAACAACCATAAACAGTTTCGCGTTATTGACTGTGCTATTGATTTTCAAACGGTTTTTGACGATTCCATCAAATTGCATCAACCGGTCGATGTCTTCCGGCGTCATTTGCGCTACTTTCTCCACATCAAAGCCATGGAAGGCTTCCCGGTATCCTTCGCGTTTCCGGAGGATAGTAATCCAGGCTAAGCCTGCCTGGGCGCTTTCAAGCACCAGAAATTCAAACAAGGTTTTGTCGTCGGTAACGGGTTTGCCCCATTCTTCGTCATGGTATTTTATATATAGTTCGTCTGTTCCGGCCCAACCGCAACGTGCATTGATGATGTCTTCCATACTTTTCCAGGTTAAAATTCCTTTTTCCTGAACAGCCATGCGGCCAGCGTCATGTGAAAGACGAAGTACCCCAGCGTAATCAGGGCCAGACTGCCGAACAGGGAAAGGGGAATGGTCTGCCCGTTCAGGGCGGAATCCGTTACGGAATAAATCTGGAAATTCGGAAAGATGAGGGCAAACAGCCTGCTGCCCGCCATTTCCCACCAGGAGATGCCTCCCGTTCCGGAGCCCACCCACAGGGAGAGCGCCTGCGTCTGGAACAGCCCCGCCAGATAGACCATGAACGTCAGCAGCGCGCTGATGATGGTTCCGTTCGTCATGCAGGACATCAGCAGCGTGAGGGAGGAGAGGACCACGAATTCGCACATCATGACGCCCAGGCCCGTCTGCACGTTCCAGGTAGCGCCCTGGAGGCGGATTCTGTCCAGGTACGGCTGCATTTCCTCCACCGTATAGCGGCCTTTCAGGGAGGCGATCTGCTCCGCCACCACCGTATCCGTCCGCAGCCACAGCACCAGCGTCATCACGGCGTCCATCAGCAGCACGGCGATCAGGGTGAGGGCCAGCACCCCCAGCACCTTCCCCATCAGGTAGTCGATGCGAGGAACCGGCTTGCACAGGATGGTGTACAGGATGCGGTCTTCCGCGTCCTTGGGGATAATCAGAGCCGTGGCCGCCACGCAGAAAAAGAGGCCGAACACCCGCATGGCGCCGTAAGCGGAGTTTTTCAGCAGAACGAGTTCATTGATTCCCCCGGTTTCCGGCCCCAGCACCGCGCTCAGGCGGAAGGAGCTCAGGGCCAGCAGAGCCACGGCAAAGAGGCCCAGAAAGAGAAACACCTTCATCCGCACGAGCTGCGTGAAGGTGGTACCGGCGATTACGGCCATGCGCCTGGGCGAAGGTATATAACCGGAGGTAATCCATGCCATGCGGACCATCTTGCCGTATTCCGGAACAAATAAAAGAGCTTTTTATTTCATGTGCTGAACTCCTTCCGCCTTGAAGAAGCTTCCCTCCCGTGTTCTCATGGGGCGCGTATGAGTCTACGATCCCAGTTGGAAGAATTGCTTCCGGAACTTTTGCCTTCCGACCCGGCCCAGGCCATCAAGGGGACCGAACTCATCCGCCTGGTGCGCCTGAGGCTGGGTGAGGAGTATTCAGACGCCTCCCTGCGCTACCATTTCTCCTTCATGGCCTCCGAGCCGGACTCGGAAATCGCCAAGGTGGAGCGCGGCCAGGGCTATTACAGGCGCGTTCGGGACCGGGACGGCAAACCGGCGGCCAGGGGGCTGCTGCCCCTGTTTCTGGGGGAAAACGAACCGGACGCGCTGAACTGCCGCGCCAAGGCGCTGGCCCTGGCCGTGCGCCAGTATGATACCACGGGCCGCGGGGTTTTCGTGTTCAGCACCAGTGAAACGGGAACCTCATGGGTGAAGCCGGACCTGGCCGTCGTGGAATGGCCGGATGGGGAATGGGAGGGGAACGCGCTGGTCTTCGACCAAAGCGCGCTCCAGCGCCGCCGCATGATCGGAGCGCCCATGATGGGCATCCGCAGCGTCTGCGTGGCCCGCATGCCCGGAGGAGAAGACGGCAGGAGGGAGTTTTTCAGGACCCTGGCCACGTCCCGCTGGGCGCAGTGCGGGGAACTGGTCATCGTGGGGGAACTTCCGGATGATTCCGAATGCGCCGCCCTGCGCGGACTGGCCGCCGAATTCGGCGTAGGCGTCGTGTGCCTGGAAATTGCAGACGAACGCCTGTGCGAACTGCCGGGGGCGGAAGAGATTTTCAAGGCAGGGGACGAGGAATGCGCCGCCCTGCTGGCGGAGCTGACGCCCGTGCGCCTGGCTTCCAGCCGCCTGAAGGCGCTGGAGGCCGATACCGGGGAAACCCTGGGCGGGGAATTCGGCGCCCTGTTCGACTGGCTGGCCGCCTGCCTGGAACGCGGCAGCGTGGAGGAATACGAATTCCGGGTTTCCTGTTATTGAATACGGCAGAGAGATTCTTGACAGAACTTGCGTATTGAATTAAAGATTTTCCCGGCCCCAACCCGCCCTCCCCCCTGACATGGAACAAGAAACCCTGGTTTACCCGCTTGCGAACAATACCGTTCTGCAAGACAAGTATACGATATTGAATGTGCTGAACGCCGGAGGCTTCGGCATTACGTACCTGGCGCTGGACAATCCCCATTCCCGGTACGTCGTCATCAAGGAATGCATGCCGGACGCCTACGCCTTCCGGGACATGGAAACCGGCTTCGTCCACCCGCGGGACGAACAGGCCGCCGTCAACTTCGCCCAGAGCATTTCCAACTCCCGGCAGGAGGCTTCCGTCCTGGCCCAGCTCAACCACCCCGGCATCGTGCAGGTGTTCGACATGTTTGATGCCAACGGCACCTGCTATTACGTTATGGAAAACATCCAGGGGCAGACCCTGTTCGACCTGATGACCACCATGCACGCCACCGGACAGAGCATGGAGCCGGCACGGGCCACGGACCTTCTGTTCCGCCTGCTGGACATCCTGCACTACCTTCACGCCATGGGAGTTTACCATTGCGACATCAAGCCGGGAAACATCTTCATCCAGCCGGACGGCACGCCCAAGCTGATCGACTTCGGCGCCGTGCGCACCAAGACCCTCCAGCACCAGGGCCTCGTCCAGATCACTCCCGGCTACACGCCGCCGGAATTCTACCCCGGACGCCGGAGCGAAATCGGCCCCTGGTGCGACATGTACGAGCTGGGCGCCACGTTCTACGAATTGCTTACGGGCCAGGTTCCCCACCCGGCGGACCAGCGTTCCGTGGTGGACCGCAACCCGAAGGTGACCAGTTACGCGGCCCTGCGGAAGACATACCCCATGAACTTCCTTTCCGGGATTGACAAGGCCCTGTCTCCGGATGAACGCAGCCGCTTCCATTCCGCCAAAGCATGGAACGATTACATCAACGCCATGGCGGCCGCAGGAACCCTGCAAGCCGGAGGAGTGGCGCGGAAAGCCCTGCCCAAGGCCAGAAAGAAATCTTCCGCAGGCACCGCCTTCGTCATCATCCTTCTCATCGCGGCGGCGGCCGTCTGGATATGCTGGAAGCAGGGCCTGCTTCAATTTTAAATCCTATCCTGACTTTTTATTGTCAAAAACAATAAAAATCGCCTCTGTTATTACAGAAAAAGGGTGATTCCTTCGCCGGGGCAAATGTTATACATTCACTATTGATGAAATTTTATATTGATCAATGCATCATTTTTTCTTAGCCTTTGCCTTCTCATAATGACTATGTTTTCTCGTCCAATATGTTACACCAATAGTAATCGAATTACTATACAATATGTCTGCAAGATTCTCATTCTATTTGTTCTATGGTCGACAGCTGGGGCAGAAGATGCTGAAAACGAAGAAATAGAAGGTCTTAAAATTGTATCGAAGACGGAACTTCATTCCGCAAAATTCAATATGGGAATCAGCAAGGATTCCAAAGAAGATGACCTAAAACGCCAAACCATTGGAGTAGGAGAAACAATCACCATTAGTTTGGAAGCGAAACCAGCCTTGATGGGAGACCCTAAAAAACTGGAATGGATCGTCACGGATGAAGAAGGTGTATTGATTCTTCCTGAAAAAATGAAAGGAATCACATCTTTTGATGCTCAAGCTAAACCAACAGCAGAAAAAAACGGACAGGTTACGGTTACAGTAAAAACAGAAGGGGGATTAGTATCCAAACCATATTCTCTTAAGATTGTCATCCCTGAGGGAGCAAAGGTACAAAAACTCAAGGAAGGCCAGGATACTCCTCCTCAAATTCAGGAACAAATGCCGGGAGTTCCCTTTGCTTCAGCCTGGATGATTATCCAATTAACCATTCATCCTCTTGACGTAAATTTCTCAAAAATGAAAATCAAGGAAATAGACGAAGGATATGTCAATCCCCAGCATAATAAAAACAATCGTCCACCACATAACCCCAATCCCAAGCCCGTGGAAATTCAGCAGACTAACCAGTTTAAGGACGAAATAGCTCTTGATTTGCCGATCACCAAAGATCAATTAAACATTCTGGATAAGGAAAACCCGATGACATGGGGACACAAATGCTGGTTCAGGTTAGTGTCGGCACAATCAAACGGTAATGATCCAGAGTTATGTGCGGGCGTCGCACGTGGTATTATGAATTGCAGTATTTCCAAAACAAATAAGGATATTACAATAGAAATTGATAAATTCCACTCTGAGAAAAATCCGGTTAAGGTACAAAAAACAACCCCTATTCCGAATAATTTAAATAACTGATCATGAAAAGTATTTTTTTCATTTTGCTTGCTCTGGGTATGACCGAACCGATAAACGCCAATCTCGTCAAGATCAAGACCGTTCATCCTGTTCCCGTTAATCCAGAGCCTGCCAAGCTCAATCCTGTCAAGCTTGATCCATTCCTGAAGCCACCGTCATCCTTAAAAAATCTTCCTCCGCGCCCTGAAGAATTCAAAGAATTTGAAAAATTACTCAGCCAGGGCGATATGAAGAGTTTCTATAATACGGCTGAGAAATTATACAGAAAAATCGGTTGTATAAATGAGACTTCCGCCAGTAAAGAAATGATTTCATATCAATTATGGCTCTTCTACTATTTGGGAGCAGCTCCTATTGGTTATCAAGACCTGAGCCATCCTTCTAAGGAAAATATTTCTCCTTTCATCGGTTCCAAAAACGATATTCTACTAAAGCATTGGGTATTTGATTCTATGCTTTTCCTAGATCATTCAAAGATCGCATCAAAACTTGATATTCGAGAAAGGGAGATAAATCTTCTTACTGCATCCTATGCTTCAGCTTATATTAAGCAGTTCCGTTCCGTAGCCAATAACGGATTCAGCGATACATTCCCAACGGAAGACGAGATATTCGGGAAAGAATATATCCGAGGACAGTTTGAAGCACGCAGACGTTACAGTGACATGTATGTCACTGCCCAAAACCGCCAGTTAAGTGCAAAATCTAATCTGGAACGCATGGAAAAACTCTGGATGACAATTCTTATAAAGCATTTTTCCAACAGCAAAGCGGATATTCTTAAATTCATCCGCATGGCAGGGTACCGGGACGGGGAAATGGTAGATCTGTTTGACAGGACGGTGGGCCGCGGCCCAAAGACAGACTTCATCTACAAGGGATTCCGTAAAAACGACTTGCGCTAACACTTCTTTTATCAAAAAACGGAAAATATTTTTTAAATTATTTTTCTTTAGAAAAACAAGGCCGGACGCGTGGATCCGGCCTTGTTTTTTATTCCAGTAGATCGTGAGATTTTTTTACAGGCTTTCCCCGAAGTCCTGGCGGTACTTCGCGGCCAGTTTTTCAGGCCAGTCGCTCTTGGCGCGGAGCTTGCCCATGAAGAAGCGCAGCACGGGCGGTTCCTCCACGAATTCCAGGCCGCCGATCAGGTCGCGGTTGTCGTAGAGCCATTTCATGCGGTCCGCCACGTATTTGACCTGGGACAGCGTGAAGACGCGGCGCGGGAAGGCCAGGCGGAGCAGTTCCACATCCGCCAGAATGTCGTCGCCGTTTTCGTCGCGGACGCTGGAGAGCGTGCCGCGTTCCATCCCGCGCACGCCGGAGGCGATGAAGAAGGCCGCCGCCAGGGCCCCGGCAGGATAGTCCTCCTGCGGAATATGGGGCAGGAAGCGCCCGGCGTCAATATGGGCGCCCAGGCCGCCCGCGGGGGTCACGCAGGGAATGCCCATGTCCACCATCTGGCCGATGAAGTATTCAATGAAGGAGGGGCTCTGGGAAATCACGGTCAGGTCCGTGGTTTCATACAGGCCCACGGCCATGGCTTCAATTTCACGCACGGAGATGCCGCCGTAGGTCAGGAAGCCTTCAAACAGGGGAACCAGGTGCTCCATTTTCTTGGCGATGGAGCGGTCGTTCGTGCAGATGCCGCCGCCGCGGGAGGAGGAAACCTTGCGGGCGGAGAAGTATACCAGGTCCGCCAGGCCGCACATGGTTTTCAGGATGTCAGCGCAGGAGGAGTCCTTGAACTCGTCTTCACGCATCTTGATGAAGTAGGCGTTTTCCCCGATCAGGGAGGCGTCCAGCACCAGCATGATGCCGAATTCGTCGCAAATGCCGCGGATTTCACGCATGTTGGCAATGGAGAAAGGCTGGCCGCCGATTAAATTGGTGGAGGCTTCCATGCGCACGAAGGGAATTTTGTCCGCCCCATGGCGGGCGATGCAGCCGCGCAGCTTGGCGGGGTCCAGGTTGCCCTTGAAGGGGTTGGTGCTGACCGGGTTGACGGCGTCATCCGCCACCAGTTCCTCAATCTTGCCGCCGTTCAGGTCAATGTGGGCGTGCGTGGTGGTGAAATGGTAGTTCATGGGAACCACGTCCCCGGGCTTCACGAAGGTGCGGGCGATGATGTTTTCACAGGCGCGGCCCTGGTGGGCGGGAAGCAGGTATTCCTTGCCGAAGACGTCCCATACGGCCTGCTTCAGGCGGTCAAAGCTCTGGGAACCGGCATAGGCGTCGTCCGCACGGAACATGGCGGCGATCTGGTTGTCGCTCATGGCGTTGACGCCGGAATCCGTCAGCATGTCCAGATAAACGTCGTTCGTGCTCAACTGGAACGTGTTGAACCCGGCTTCCTGCGCGGCTTCCAGACGGCGTTCCACGGGGACAAGATGCAGCTTCTGCACCACGCGGACTTTATGCAGTTCCAGGGGAATTTGTTCCCCATTGTAAAATTTGACAACGTTGGATGGTTCTGAATTCATAAAATAAAAGGTGAATAAAAGTGTAGCAGAATGAGTCCTTTCCGCAACATAAAAGACACCCCGCTTCTTTTTCTCCCCTTCCGGAAAGGCAGGAATGCCGCTGGCAGGAAAAATGTGGAACTTACGGGAGGAAACCCCTAGCGTGAACTCCTATGAAAGAACACTGGAAATTGATTCAACAGCATCTGGGACTGGATGCGGACGGCATCCCCGGCCCCCGGACGGCGCAGGCCCTGATGGAAAAACTGGACATCCGCCAGCCGGAACATTCCTGGCCCAGCCAGGAGGAGGTGCGCTCCGGAAAATCCATCTTCGGCCGGGCGGGGGATGAAAGCAACCTGACCAGCGTCAGGCTGCCCTACATCATGAGACTTGCGTGGGACAGGGACACGACCGTTTCCACCATGCGCTGCCACAAGCTGGTGGCGGAACCGCTCACCCGCATTTTCCAGGCCACCCTGGACCATTACGGCATGGAGAAGGTGCGGGAACTGGGGCTGGACCTGTACGGCGGCTGCTTCAACAACCGCTCCATCATCGGCGGCAAGGCCACGTCCATGCATGCCTGGGGCATCGCCGTGGACATGGACCCAGACAGGAACGGCCTGAACATCCCTGCACCGAAAGCGGTACTGTCCGGACCGGAGTACGCGGCCTTCTGGCAGTTCGTGGAGGCGGAGGGGGCCGTATCCCTGGGGCGCGCACGGGATTACGACTGGATGCACTTCCAGTTCGCCACCCTTTAACCGGTGCGGCTTATTCCGTGCGCCAGCCCTCCTCCCAGCGGCGGCGGAGGGCTGCCCAGTCCAGCCCTTCCCCGCCATGCCCCAGGAAGGAGCGTTTTTTCAGTTCACGGAAGTTTTCTCCGGGCAGATGGAGCAGCTCTCCCCGGTCATAGGCGTCCTGGTCGCACATGCCGTTAAAAACGGGAGTCCATTGCCAGCGGCGCACGCCCAGGTAATTCTTGAACGTATCCACCAGTTCCGTCGTGCAGTTGGCAGTGACGGTGTTGTAGTAACGCGGGCGTTCATGGAGGCTGTTGATTTTCTCCGCAAACCCCAGGAAGGCCTTTTTCAGGTTCTCCCTGTCTATGTTGATGCGGTATAGGTACATGTCCTCCTTCCGGTAGGTGGTGCGCAAGCCGAACAGGTCTTCCTCGTCCGCCAGAATGTAAATCACGTTGAACTGCTTGTAGAGGCCCGGGATGGTCCCCTGCTCCACCCCTTCCGGCAGGCGCGTCTCTACGGACAGGGCCAGATGCTTCCCATCCTCAAAGCCGAAGGAGAGCATGGTATGGGCCACAAATTCCATGCCGTCCCAGTGGCTCACGGCAAAGTCCAGCGTGGCCAGCTTGTCCAGGTCAAAGCGGCGCGTCACGTAGCGCACGTCAAAGTCCTGCTCCGTCCGGTAAACGAAGCTGCGCACGTCCTTCACCAGGATTTCATTTCCGTTGATTTCCACGGCGGGCAGGCGGCTCCATGACGGCTGCCATTTCTTGCCGTTCGTCGCCGGAATGCACAGGTAATACACAAGCAGCAGGGCCAGCACACCCCAGGAGGCGCGCCAGAATACGGGCCGCTTCCTGCGGAAAACAAAAGCGCAGGCCATGGCGGCTACGTAAAGCCATACCAGAACGGCGCCGCCCCATACATTGTAAAACACTACCCCGGCCGCCCACACGGACAGGCCGAACCACGCCGCAAACATCAGGACACGGGCAGCTATCAGGCCCGCATGGCGCAGGGTAGGCAGGTGCATGGAAGATAAAAAGGAGGCCGCGCGTTCCGGTTCATGAAACGCGCGGCCTGTTGGGGGGGTTATCTGAAGGAAAGGCCCTTTACCTTGTCTGCCAGGACTTTCAGCACGCGCTGGTGCGCGGCGTCCACTTCCGCAGCCGTGAGGGTCTTGGCCGGGTCCCTGTACAGGAAGGTGTAGGCAATGGATTTGCGGTCCGCCGGGAGCTTTTCACCGGAGGGGTCCGTGAATACGTCAAAGCAGGAGTAGCCGGCGAGCAGTTTTTCCCGTGCGGCTTCAATGGCCTTCACGATGTCCGCATTGGGCGTGGAGAGGGGCAGTTCCATGGCCGCGTCACGGGAGGAGCCGGGGAACTGGGGCAATTCCGCGGCCTTCACGGGCGCGGTGAGGACTTCCTGCATCTTGCGCAGGTCCAGTTCCGCCACGTAAACGGGCTGGTCCAGACCCAGCTCCCGGCAGCGCGCCAGGGACAGGCGGGCGAAGTAGCCGCAGGCCTTCCCGTCAAGCTGCACGTCCGCCCCCAGGGCGGCCTGTTCGCGCGGTTTGGCGGGAGTCAGCGTAAAGCGGTGGCCCGGAGCCAGCGCTTCCATCACGGCCAGCAGGTCTTCAAAGGAGGCCTGTTCCGGCCTGGGGTCCGCCCAGGAGCGCGCCGTGCGGTCCCCGGAAACCAGGATGCCCAGGGTATCCGTTTCAATGTCCCGGCCCTTGCCGCCGCCCGTATTGCGGAAAACGCGGCCAAGTTCAAAGAAGCGCAGGCCGGAGACGCCCTGGTTGCTGTTGCGCACGGCGGCGGCAATCAGGCCGGGTGTGTGCGCGGGGCGCAGCACGGAGTGGTCCTCGCTGAGCGGCAGGGACACGCGGATGAGGTCACCGTCCTGAAGGGGGCGCAGGGGCAGCGCGTCCTTCACCTGGGCAATCGTGCCGTCAGCGGCTTCAGAGGCGATGAGCTTGATGGTCTGGGTTTCATAGAACCCCAGGGCCGCCAGCTTGCGGCGCAGGCCCATCTGGAAATTGTGGGCCACGTCTACCGGGGATTCCGCGACGAAGGGGCCGGAGAAGCGGGACGGAATGCCGTCCAGCCCGAAGACGCGCACGATTTCCTCCAGCAGGTCGCACGGGCGCGTAAGGTCCAGGCGGTGGGGGGGGATCAGCCAGCATTCCGGGGCGTCCGGAACCTGCGTCAGGCCCAGCGCCGCCAGGATGCGCGCTCCTTCCTCATGGGAAATGGAACCGCCGGACATCTGGTCCAGAGCCTCCCAGGGAAGCTTCACGAAACCCAGTTCATTGGTCACTGCGGCGCCCTTCCCCTGCTTCAGGGAAGCGAACGCGGAAACGGGGCCGTCCGGCTCCCCGCAGGAAGGCATGCAGGCATGGGCCGGATTGGGAACGGGAGCCCCGGCTACATACGTTTGGGAGGCCGTGCCGCCCGCCAGTTGAAGAATCAGTTCCACGGCCCGCACGGAACCGCGCAGGACGTTCCAGGCGGATGTGCCGCGCTCAAAGCGGTAGGAGGAGTCGGAAGACAGGGTCAGCCTGCGGGACGTGGCGCGCACGGAGGAGGGCTTGAACCAGGCGGATTCCAGAATGACGTCCGTAGTGGCGTCCGTCACGCCGCTTTCCTCCCCGCCCATCACGCCGCCGATGGCGAGCGCCTTGCCGGACTGGTCCGCAACGACCAGGTCCGTGCAGTTGAGGGTGTATTCCTGCCCGTCCAGGGCCTTGAAGGTTTCCCCTTCGTAGGCGGTGCGGGTGACGATGCCGCCCTGCACCTTCGCCGCGTCAAACGCGTGGAGGGGCGTGCCCAGTTCATGCAGGACGTAGTTGGTGACGTCCACGATGTTGTTGATGGGGCGCAGACCGATGGCGACCAGGCGTTCCTTCAGCCATTCCGGGCTTTCCTGCACCTTCACGCCGCTGATTTTCACGGCGGTGTAGTACGGATTCAGGTCCGGCTGGTCCAGCCGCACGAAGTCCCCGGCGGGTTCCAGCTCCACCCCGGCGTCATCAATGGAAACGGGCCTGTACTCCCGGCCGGAGATGGCGGCCAGTTCATACGCCATGCCGTTGTGGGAAAGCAGGTCCGGACGGTTGGGCGTCACTTCCACTTCCACCATCGTATCCGCCTTGACGACCTGGGAGATCGGCGTGCCGATTTCCAGCTCCTGCGGAAGAATCCAGAGGCCGTGCTCCTTGTCGGGCAGCCCCAGTTCGGAAGCGGAGCAGAGCATGCCGCGGGATTCCACGCCGCGCAGCTTGCCCACCTTGATTTCAAAGTTGCCGGGCAGCACCGCTCCCGGCAGGGCGCAGGGAACCTTGTCCCCCACCTTGTAGTTCTGCGCGCCGCACACGATCTGGTGCAGCGTGCCGTCTCCCACGTCCACCTGGCAGACCTTCAGGCGGTCCGCCTGGGGATGCTGTTCCGCGGAGGCCACGCGGGCCACCACCACGTACGGGGAGTCCACGCCCTGCTGGCGGATGTCTTCCACTTCAATGCCGGCAAAGGTCAGCATGTCCGACATTTCATCCACGCTCAGGCCGGCCAGGTCAATATACTGGGAAAGCCAGTTAAGGGAAATTTTCATATCTGGGTAAGGTAAAAATTATTGGAATTGGGCAAGGAAGCGCATGTCGTTCTCAATCAGGGCGCGGATGTCCCGGATGCCCCAGCGGATCATGGCCAGGCGGTCCAGGCCGATGCCAAAGGCAAATCCGGTCAGCCCCGTATAGCGGGCCTGCACGCCGGGTTCCAGCCCCAGTTCGCGGTCCACGGCTTCAAAAACATTCGGGTCCACCATGCCGCAGCCGGCGATCTCCACCCAGCGCGGTTCCTGGCCGTCCACCTTCAGCTTCACGTCAATTTCAAAGCTGGGTTCCGTGAACGGGAAGAAATGGGGGCGGAAGCGCACTTCCGTATCGGAGCCGAAGAGGGCGCGCAGAAAATATTCCAGCGTCCCTTTCAGGTCGCCTACGGAAACGTCCGTATCCACATACAGGCCTTCCAGCTGGTTGAAGGCGGAAAGGTGCGTGGCGTCAATCTCGTCACGGCGGTAGGCGGAGCCGGGGGAAATCACGCGCACGGGGGGCGTCTGCTTCTCCATGGAACGGATTTGCACGGTGGAGGTGTGCGTACGCAGCAGCTTGCCGGAATCAAAGTAAAACGTATCCTTCTCATTGCGGGCCGGATGGTCCTCCGGCGTATTCAGCGCGTCAAAGCAGTGGAACTCGTCCTCAATCTCCGGGCCGTCCGCCAGGGCAAAGCCCATGTGGCGCAGAATGCGGATGGCTTCATCCCGCACGATCGTGAGGGGATGCAGGCCGCCCGGCTGCAGGGAGCGGGCCGGAAGCGTCAGGTCAACGCCGGCCACGGCGGCCTTGTCCGCCAGGGCCTGCACTTCCTCCAGCTTGGCGTCCAGAGCTTCCGTAATGGCCTTGCGGGCCTCGTTAAGCAACTGGCCGACGGCGGGCTTTTCCTCCCTGGGAACGTCCTTCATGCCCGTCTGGGCCATGGTCAGTTCCCCTTTCTTGCCGAGGATGGCTACGCGCGCGTCTTCCACGCCGCGCCTGTCAGACACCTGGGCGATGCGCGCCAGGGCGTCCCGTTGAATGCGTACAATCTCTTCCTTCATAAAATTTGACGGGCAAGAGCTTACCCCTCCCCCCCGCCAGCGTCAAGCCCTTCGGACGGCGGCCCTTCTCCAAAAAACAAAAGGCAGGAAGCGGAAAGAAGAAGGGGAAAACCACCGTTTCCCTCCATCTAACCGCTAATTCTTAACATCTAACATCTCCCTGAACATATCACACATACCCCGGCTGGGCGGACATGCGGCCGGAAATCATGCCGAGCACGCAGAAAAAGGTATAAACCAGGCAGAACGGCAGGAAGGAACCGCCCTGGTGGAGGAAGGAGGTGAACAGCAGGCTCAGGGCGGCGCCCATGGTGAAGCCGATGCCCTGGGACATGCCGGAAAGCCTGATCGCCTCCGACGGGGTTCTGGCCCGTTCCACCATCAGCGCCATTCCGCGGCTGAAAACGGTTCCCGTCGCCAGGCCGAACAGAATGGCCATCCAGACAGCCCAGTCCAGCGGAAGATACAGGATGCCCCAGCAGGAAAGAGCCGCCAGGGCCATGGCCATCACGATGAGAAGGCCCCGGCCCCCCGTGGCTTTTTCCAGAGCGTGCGCGGAGAGCGTGGCGGGAAGCTGGGCAAACATGGCTACGGAAAGGATGAAACCTGCGTCCACGTAGCTCATGCCGCGCTGCCTCAGGAAGATGGGAATCCAGGTGTAAAAGAAATAGGCTGCCCCCACCCGGCTCAAATAAAAGATGGTGACCTGCCATGCCTTGCTGCTGCGCAGCAGGTTGCGGCCGGAAGAATCCGGATCGCGCTGGAACACTCCTACCGGATGCTTGAGGAAGTACGCGCCCCACACCAGCATTCCCAGCAGGATGGGAATAATCCATATTCCCAGCCCAAAGCGCCAGCCGCCCAGCATGTTGGAGATGGGAACGGACAGGCCGGAGGCCACCGCGCTCCCCACGCCGATCATGGCGCTGTAAATGCCCATCATGGCGGAGGCGTGGTCCGGAAACTGGTGCTTGATCAGTCCGGGAATAGCCGCTCCGGCAATCCCCATGCCCAGCCCCATCAGGACCATGCCGCCGTACAGGCCCGCCACGCCGTCCCAGCTGCGCCAGAAAATACCGGCCACGGCCAGAAGCTGGAACCAGAAAATGATCTTCCACGGCGTCAGCCAGCGCGCCACGCGCGGAGAAATGGGCGCGGCCACGCCCAGCACAAACACGGGCAGCAGGGCAAACAGCCCTGAATTTTCAAGGGAAAGGCCCATATCCTTTTCAATCGTTCCCAACAGCGGGTCCGGAGAGTCAAATCCGGTCCGCAGATTGAAACAAATGATCAAAAAGGCCACAAGCAGCAGCATCTTTCCCTTCATGCTTCCGGAAGTTCCTGCCTTATCCATCCCATGTTATACAGCCGTTCCCCCGCCCCCGTTCAAAAGTAAAAAACTTTTCCGGCTGTACGCGGCAGGGGGCCCGGGAAACGGTTTGCGCGGCTGGACGGAATGCGAAGCATGAACCCCGCAGAATGAGGGAAGCCGAACGTGGAACAAATCACCCTTTTGACCCCGGCACCGCAGCCATCAGGAAAGGCAGAGGAAGACATGTTCCCGCAGCTTGAACGAAACAGGCCGCCTGGGAATGAAGGCCTCCCGGCCTTCGGGAATCCATCCTGGGAGCGCAGCAAGCCAAGCTCTGGAAAGGCAGCCATTTATATCTCTCCTTTTCCAGTTTTTCCACTCACATCTAAAAAAACACCATCATATTAAAAAAGAATGTCTTACGGCTTGTCTGCATTTTATATTCCTATAGGAATATTTGGAATTAAACTAAATTCCCTTGACGATGAATATTTTCAGTATTACAAGCGGATATGCCTACTACATGCCCGTCCCCTGAAAAATGCCTCCGATACGCCGAGACCGTCCAACGGTTCGGCATCAATTTTCTGAGAGTGGCCGTCTTCATCGTCTTTGCCTGGATTGGCGGCCTCAAGGCCTTCCAGTATGAAGCGGACGGCATTGTTCCCTTCGTAGCCAACAGCCCGATGATGAGTTTCTTCTACGACAAGAAGGCTCCCGAATACAAGCAGCACATGAATAAGGAGGGAGCCGTGGTGCCGGCCAATATCGCATGGCACAAGGAAAACAACACCTACGGCTTTGCCTACGGGCTGGGAATCCTGATCGTCTCCATCGGCACGCTCGTACTGCTGGGCCTCTTTTTCCCGAAGGTGGGCCTCATCGGCGACTGCCTGCTCATCATCATGACCGCCGGAACCTTGTCCTTCCTGATAACCACCCCGGAAACGTGGGTGCCCGACCTGGGCGGACCCAACCACGGCTTCCCCTATCTGTCCGGGGCGGGACGCCTCGTCATCAAGGATATCGCCATGATGGCCGGAGGCTTCATCCTGCTGGGCACGGATTTCAAGCGCATCCTGAAGGCGCGCCTCGGTTGCCCAAGGAGCGGGGAATCCTGCTGCAAGAACTGATTCTTTCCGTCACCGCCTCTGCCGAACGGCAGAGGCTTTTTTATGCGTTAATGTTCCATATGCAGCCGTCTGGAGCGGCTTAACCTCTTGCGTCAATTGAAAGAAAATCAAGCGTCAGCGAAGGAATAATAAAAAAGGGCGCAGTCCCTGGCCGCATTCCGTTCAGAAACCGCAGAGGCCTGCGGCGCCCCGGGAACCGTTCCTCCTGCATTCAGAGCGGGAGCACGGAACAGCCGCCTGTTCCGCTAAATTTCTCCCGGCAGGGAATGGAGGTACATGTACAGGGCGTCCGTGCTGTTTTCCAGCACGTCCATGGTGAGCTGCAAGGGTAAATTTCAGAATAATCCGCTTCCCCTATTTCCGGCCTCACGCGGAACGCGAGCCGTTCCTTCTCCAAATCCATCTCCGCCCGGATGCCCTCTTTATTGCCCCTGGCGTCAAGTCTGATCCACCTGCCCGGATCTTGCAGAAAAACCGCATTCAGGGCATGGATGCAGTACCCGCTTCCCGGCGTATCTTCCAGCGTCAGCCGCTGGTAGCATATCCCCGCCGGGATGCCGCAGGCTCTGAGCAGGGCCGCAAGCAGATTCGCCTTAGCCCAGCAGATGCCCGTTTTCTCCCGCAGCACGTCTGACGCCGAAACCGTCACTCTTTTATCCTGCGCATCCCATGAATGGCTTATTTCATCCCTCACGAAGCGGTAGGCGCCTGCTATCCATTCCAGCTCTCCTTTACCTGCGGCGCGGAGCCGGGCGGCCCTGTCCAGCACCAGCTCATGCTTCCAGTCAATATAAGGACTGGTTTTCAAATATTCACTGAGGTCGTTGACGATGGCGGCCATGCTTGCTTCTTCACCTCTTACTGGAAAACCGGAAGGAAGTACAGGCGGAAAAGGCCACGCAGGTTCCGGGGGCAAGATGGAGCTTCACGATGAAGAAATCAGCCACGGTGTCCTGGGCATGCAGCAGGCCTGATAAGAGCGAAAGCATTCCGGTTTTCGTACCTGAACTTATCCCAAGCGCGGCAAAGGGAAATTTCTGCGTTTGCCGTTCATGGTTTTGCAAGGGGCGGGAGCCCTTGTTCCCGGGACGCGGCCATAAAAATACACCGGAGAAGACGTATGGGGCGATTATTCACCTGGCCGCTTTCCTGTGGCCGGAGGGCCGTCATGGAGCGAGAACACTCCCATGAAAAAGCGCCGCCGTTCCGGAGAACGGCGGCGCCCGAACACGCTAACCTCTTAAGCTTTTATTTGGCGGGACGCTTGCCGTACGCCAGCGTACGCTTGCCATCCCAGGAAACGGCTTCAATCCGGGTGGAGCCCTCCGGATAGGGAACCGTGGTGGAGGAGTTGTCCTTGGAATCCGTCCCCACCATGGTGATGCGGACCATTTCCTTATCCTTGTAGGTTTCAAAGACGGCGGCGTTTTTCCACACGTCATGGGAGATGATGCGCCGGTTGCCCTGTTCCGTGATGCCCTGGTTGCAGGCGCCCCGGACGGGCAGGCGGTTCTTGTACGCCTCCACGCTGTTGACGGAAAGGTAGTAAATGACGGGGCTTTCCGGCTTCTTGTACTTTCTGGCGTACGCAATCAGGTTTTTGCAATCGGACTCCGTGATGGTCATGCGGGCGCAGGTGTAGTCGTCCAGCTCCTGGTCAATGGGCTTGAGCATGCCGGTCTTCTGGAAAAAGTCCGTCAGGTCCTGTTTGGAGACGTCGCAGGCGTTCTTCATGAACGCGAGCTGAAGCTCGCCGTCCTTCTTCCCCTTGGTGTCCATCTTGATGGCCTTGTAGAAGATGTCCGGATAGAAGTCGGGATTGCCCTTCCCGGCCACCTTGAAATACAGCTCCAACTGCCACAGGGGAGCCAGCTTGACAAAGTGGTCGTGCACCATCGGGCGGTTGTCCCCGCCGGAACGCTTGTCCGGGCCAGCCTGGATGAGCCAGTTTTCCCCCTTCAGGATGCCGTTGTTCAGGTAGGCGTTAAAGCGGCCGCCGATCATGTTGCCGTCCCCGCCGTTGATGCGTTCATGCTCCAGGCGCATGCTGGAGGGATTCAGCATGTAATTCACGTAGGCGGAGTAAATGTTGTTGGTCACTTCCCCGGTGGATACCCATTTCATGGCGGGGCGCACCTGGTTGACATGGCCGAATTCATGGGCGATGCCCCAGGCGCTGCCGGGAATCTTGTCCGGATTGCCCACTTCCCCCATCGTGCCGTTGTGGAAGGCGGCGCCCGTGCCGTCCGCGTGCATGAAGCCATTCCAGATCACGCGGCCGAACATCCGGTTTTTAGGCAGCATCTTGTACTTGTACAGGCCCATGATCTGCTGCTCCATGCCGATGATCTTGTCATACAGGGCGATCAGTTCCTCCCCCTTGTCCGGGCAGAATTTCTTGAGTTCCTCCACCGGATACACCAGGTGCACGCGGCTGCCAACGATGTCCACCACCTCCGTGGGGGAATTTTCCAGCATCTTCTTCCAGTCGCTGTTCTTGCTCACGCCTCCCACGAACACGCCGTTCACCTTGCCGGACGGGATGGAGAGCCGTACCTTGGGAGCTTTCTTGTAGTTGGGCGTGAAGTATTCAATGTAGCCCAGCCCCTTGTTTTTCGCCTTGATGATGTTGATTCCCGCCTTGAGAGGGTAGGAGCTGCGGCCTCCGTCACGCCCGAAGTTGTGGATGACCAGGTTCAGTTTTTCCCCTTTGGGGTCTTCCATGACCAGCAGCACGTCCTCCCCTTCCTCAAAAAAGATGCCGGTGGGGTTTTCAAACTTGCTGTACTGGCTGGTGCGCAGGCGGTCCGCCAGGTCCTTGACCGGTTCGTACGGTTCCGCCGTGATGGCGCGCGCCTTGCGGTCATATTTTTTCTCCGCCATCTGGCGGGCGAGCCCGCGCACGAAGGGATCCTTGATTTTGGCGATGCGGTCACGCGTGACACTGGGTTTCAGCGCCAGCATGAAGTCATTGGTGAAGACGTTGGAATCCAGCGCCTTCAGGCCCGCTTCCGTAATCGGAACGGACCCGGTCTCCTGGGCGGAAAGCACGCCGCCGCCCAGCATGCCGCAGAGAGCGAGCAAAAGGGCTCCCTTTTTCAAGAATGGTAAGAGGATCATGTTTATAAAACTATACTGATCAGTTTCCTGAATTGTTTCAAGGAAAAATCCTCCAGTGGGAACATGGACGGAAAAAGGCCGTTTTTGTGACATGGGGCGTTCCTGCCACCGCTTAAAAACTGTCCATCCCCTTGACGAGGTCCCTATAATGGCACCCGTAACACATTTTTCCATATGAATACAGAAACGCATCAATTCCAGGCGGAAGTCCGGCAGCTGCTGGACATTGTCATCAACGCCCTTTACAGCGACCGGGAAATCTTTGTGCGGGAGCTCGTTTCCAACGCTTCCGACGCCCTGGAGAAGCTGCGCTTGAAACAACTGACGGATTCCAACATCTACCAGCCGGAAAAGCCTCTGGAAATCAGCATCACCACGGACAAGGAGAACAAGACCATCACCATCGCGGACACCGGCATAGGGATGACGGAAGCGGACCTGGTGGAAAACCTGGGGACCATCGCCCATTCCGGCACCAAGAAGTTCATGGAGGCCCTCAAGCAGAAGCAGGAAGGCGGCGCGGACCTGATCGGCCAGTTCGGCGTGGGCTTTTACAGCTCCTTCATGGTGGCGGACCAGGTGGAGGTCTTTACCCATTCCTGGGAGCCGGAGGCGGCCTCCCTGCGCTGGACTTCCAACGGACGGGAGGGCTACAGCATTGAAACCCTTGACGAACCGCTGGACCGCGGCACCCGCATCGTCATCCACCTGAAGGATGAGTATGAGGAGTTTTCCCAGGAATACCGCGTGAAGGAGCTCCTGCGCCGTTATTCCAACTTCGTGGGCTTCCCCATCAACTTCAACGGAGAGCACATCAACACCGTCCAGGCCATCTGGTCCAAGTCCAAATCAGACGTGAAGCCGGAGGAATACGACGAGTTTTACCAGTTTATCTCCCACACGGATGAAAAGCCCCTGTCCTACATGCATTTCAGCGCGGACGCCCCCATCATGCTGAATGCCCTGCTTTTCATCCCCAAGCGTAATCCGGAAATGTTCGGCTTCGGCCGCGTGGACGCCAACGTCTCCCTGTACTGCAAGCGCGTGCTGATTGACGCCAAGCCGGAAGGCCTGCTTCCGGAATGGCTGCGCTTCCTGAACGGCGTGGTGGACAGCGAGGACCTGCCCCTGAACATTTCCCGCGAAATGCTCCAGGACAATTCCCTGGTGCGCAAGATCAGCGACATTATCACCAAGCGCTTCATCAAGCACCTGGACAAACTTGCCAGGGACGAAAAAGAAACCTATAAGGAATTCTACGGACAGTTTTCCCGCTACCTGAAGGAAGGGGTGGTCACCTCCTGGCCGAACAAGGAATCCCTGGGCAAGCTGCTCCGTTTTGAGTCCACCGCCACGGATGCGGGGAAAACGACCTCTTTCGAGGAATACATCACCCGCATGAAGGAAGGGCAGACTGCCATTTACGCGCTCACCGGCCCCTCCCGCTCCCACCTGGAAAACAGCCCGTACCTGGAAGCCTTCAAGGCCCGCGGATACGAAGTCGCCTTCTTCACGGACCACGGGGACGAGTTCGTGCTGGACTCCCTGTCCAGCGTGGACGGCAAGCCCGTCACGATGATCGACCGCGCCGACGTGGAGCTTCCCGAGCTGGAAGAGGAACAGAAGGACGCCCTGCCCCAGGAGGAAGCCACCGCCCTGGAAGAATGGCTGAAAGAACTGTACCCGGACAAATTCTCCAAGGTCACCCTGGGCAAGCGCCTGGTCAGCGGAGCCGCCGTGGCCCTGCAAAGCGGCAATGACATGGGCCCGGAAATGAGGGCGTACATGAAAGCCATGGGGCAGGAAATCCCCGAAAGCCATCCCCAGCTGGAGCTGAACCCCTCCAACCCGCTGGTGAAGAAGCTCTCCGCGCTGAGGACGGAAAATCCGGAACTGGCCCAGATGGTGGCGGACCAGATCGCGAACACCGCCCTGCTCCGCGCCGGCATGCTGGACGATCCCGCCGTGCTGGCCCAGTCCTCCCAGGCCCTGATGGAGCAGCTCCTGCTTAAATAAAGCCTCCGGCGGAAACGGCCTCTTTCACAAGCCGCTCCCTGCCCCGGGGACGGCTTTTTCCTTTCATTCCCCGTCATGAACGCGTTCCACCACATGCCCCGGCACTTCCTGTTCCTGAAGCTGGCCTATCAAACGGGCATGTGCCTGCTGGCCCTGGTCGCCGTGACGCTGGCGGCCATTGACCTGACTTCCGAGGCGGCGGAATGGGAAGTGACGGCAGACCGGGTCATTTACTGGATTTTCGTGCTGGATTACGTGGTCCGCTTCTCCATCAGCAGGTCCAAATGGCTCTTCGTCAAGGACCATGTCTGGGACCTGCTGGCCATCATTCCCTTTGACGTGCTGTTCCGTCTGTTCAGGTTCGCCTCCCTCGGCGAGATTCTGCGGCTCGCCAGGTACCTGGACCTGTTCTCCTACGCCATGAGGTTCACCACGCGCATCAGGCGTTTCTTCAACACGAACGGATTCAAGTACATCTGCATTGCCGCCCTGGTCATCATCCTGCTGGGGGCCGTGGGCATCCATCTGGCGGAAGGCATGAGCCTTCCCAACGGCATCTGGTGGTCCTTTGTCACCGCCACTACAGTGGGCTACGGGGACACCTACCCGGTCACCACTCCCGGAAAATTCCTGGCCGTTTTCCTGATGCTCACGGGCATCGGCTTCGTGGGAACGCTGACCAGCACCATCACCTCCTTTTTCCTGCATCCCCATGCGGGAGAACCCATGCCGTACAGGGAGGAGGAAATTGAAGCCATCAAGAAGAAGCTGGACGGCCTCTCCTCCATGACGGACGAGGACATAGACACCATGGCGGCCCTGCTGAAAACCCTGCGGGACGCCCCGCACGCATCTTCCCATCCAGAGCAGGAAACACCTGCCTCCGGCCCCGGCACTTTACCGCAAAAGCCGGAATGACCCGAATGCCGGATGCGTCTCTGCCCCTGCCGTCCTCCCTTCTTTTTGCACCAAGACTGACAAAAATCCGTCTGGCATTGCACGGGCAAAGGCGGACAATCCCTCCGTACCGGGGCAGCGTGCCGCCCCTTTCCTTTTTCCAACCTCTCCGCCTTTCTCCATCATGCCAGTTACCAGCCCCCCCCGCGCCTGGGCCGAAATCGACCTCGGGGCCATCCGCCATAACCTGAACGTCGTCAAGCAGGCGGCCAAGGGTGAATATTACATGCCCGTGGTAAAGGCGGCAGCCTACGGTCACGGGCTGGAACAGGTCTGCCGCACCCTGGATTCGGAAGGCATCGCCTTCTTCGGAGTCGCCAACGTGGGGGAAGCGCGGCGCATCAGCCAGGCGGGATGCCGCACCCGGCCCTATATCCTGGGTCCCGCCTTTCCGGAGGAACGGGAGGAAATCGTGCTGAACGGCTGGCGGTCCTTCATCTCCACCATCGAGGAAGCCGTGCACTACAATTCCCTGGCGCGGCTGTACGGGAAGACGCTTCCCATCCATATCTCCGTGGATACGGGCATGGGCCGCGGCGGATTCCTGCCGGACCAGCTTGAAGAATTGCTCTCCCGCCTGGGGGAACTGGACAGCCTGTACATGGAAGGGCTGGGCGCGCACCTGCCCTGCGCGGACGAGGACCGGGAAATCACCCTCCGGCAAATTGCCCGCTTTGAACAGATGGCCGCCCGCATCCGGGAAAAACTGCCCCTGAAGTACTGCCATCTGGCCAACAGCGCCGCTTCCCTGGATTATGAGATTCCCTCCAACAACATGTGCCGCCCCGGGCTGGTGCTGTACGGCTTTTCCCCCATTCCCTCTCCCTGGGCCGCGCAGTTGAAGCCGGCCATGGCCCTTTTCTCCCGCCTGACGGTGGCGCGCACGCTGCCGGAGGGGCACGGCATTTCCTACGGAGGCACCTTTGTAACGGACCATCCCACCAGGGTGGCTACCGTGGGAATAGGCTATGCGGACGGCTACGTGCGCTCCCTGGCCCACAAGGGCGCCCGCGTGATGGTGGACGGAGTCTCCTGCCCGCTACTGGGGCGCGTGACGATGGACCAGATCATGGTGGACGTCAGCCGGGTGCCGCACCCGGAACCGGGCATGACCGTGGAGATCATGGGGCCGAACATTCCCGTGACGGAACTGGCGGAAAAGGCCGGTACCATTTCCTGGGAAATTTTTACCGGAATAGGCCCCCGGGTGCCGCGCCACTACATCCACTGAACCCTCTGCCGGAGAAGCGGTCCGCCCGTGTTCCCTTATTCCGCGCGGTGCCTTCATTCCCGATTGACGGGCAGCCTGAAATATCGTTTATTGATCCGGTATGATGAAGGTTTCCACCAGAGGACGCTATGCACTGCGCCTGATGATTGATCTTGCCCAGCACAATGACGACGGCTACATCTCCCTGAAGGAGATTTCAGCCAGGCAGGACATCACCGTACGGTATCTGGAACAAATTATCGCCATCCTGCTGAAAGCGGGCTTCGTTCAGAGTTTCCGGGGGAAGTCCGGCGGCTACCGCCTGTCCCGGCATCCCCGGGAATACACCACGGAAGACATCCTGAAACTGACGGAAGGCTCCCTGCTGCCCCTTTCCTGCACGGCCTCCCAGAACAGCCCGTGCCCGCGGGCGTCAAGCTGCGCCACGCTGCCTTTCTGGCGGGGGCTGCAAAAGGTCATTGAGGATTACCTGGGCCGCGTCACGCTGGAGGACCTGTCCGAGCAGCAGAAGGAAATCGGCTGCGACTACGGAGCAGGCATTTAACCGGAGCACCCGGCCTGAACATTTTTTCGCCCCTTTTTTGTTTTGGCCTTATGTCCCACTTTTTTTACCCGGCACTTGACATCCCGTCCCGCTTTAACTATCTATTCCCTACTTTCCCGATAGGAATATAAAAAAATATGAATAAGAACCATCGTTTTGAAACGCGCCAGATCCACGTGGGCCAGGAAAATCCGGACCCGGCCACGGATGCCCGCGCCGTGCCGATTTACGCCACCACTTCCTATGTCTTCAAGGACTCCGACCAGGCGGCCGCCCGTTTCGCCCTGGCGGAGCCGGGCAACATCTACAACCGCCTGATGAACCCCACGGCAGACGTTTTCGAAAAGCGCATCGCCGCCCTGGTGTCCTCCGGGGAGGAGGTCCGGCTTTACGCCTGCGGCGGAGACGGCACTCTGAACGAGGTGGTCAACGGCGCGGCAGGCTTTGACAATGCGGCTGTGACCTGCATCCCCATCGGGACCGGCAACGATTTTCTGAAAAACTTCGGTCCGGACGCCGCCAAGTTTACGGACGCGGAAAATCTGTGGGACGGGGAGGCCCATCCTCTGGACCTTATCGACTGCAACGGCCGCCAATGTCTGACCATTGCCTGCAGCGGCATTGACGCCCGGGTGGCGGAAAGCGTCCATGAGCTGGGGGATTCCCCCTTTCTCAGCGGCCGGGGCAGCTATCTGGCCGCCGTGGCGGTGAATTTCCTGTTCCGGGGCATTGGCCAGCACTGGCGGGTAACGCTGGATGACGAGGTTGTCGAGGATGACTTTGCTCTGGTGTCCATGTGCAACGGACGGTATTACGGCGGCGGCTCCACGCCGGTGCCGGAGGCCCGAATGGACGATGGCGTTTTACATACGGTGCTGGTGAAAAACATCAGCCGCATGAAGTTCGCGGGGCTGTTCAGCGCCTATTCCGCTGGCCGCTACCGCTCGCTGCCGCCGGAGGTGATCCGGGTGGTGACTGCCAAAAACGTCCGCATTCAGTCGGAAGATGACATTGTGACCTGTCTGGACGGGGAGACCATCCACAGCCGGGATGTGCGTCTGACTTTGTCGGAAAAAAGGTTGAATTTCTTCGGACCCAAGGGCTGTGATCCCAATTACGGCGCCGGTCCCAAGTGAGGGCGGGAACCGACGATTTTCCCCAATGGAAACTTCATAACTTATTTACAAATTACCCCTTTACAAACCGGGACAGTTGTACTATGATAACAGCGTTAGCACTCAAGGAGGCTGAGTGCTAACGCTGAAATTGTTTATCATATGAAAATATACAAGGAGGAACCCAACATGAAACTTACCCCGTTAGCTGATCGTGTGATCCTGAAAATGGTAGAGACCGAGGAGACCACCAAGGGCGGCATCATCCTCACCGGCTCCGCAAAGGAGAAGCCCTCCGTGGCTGAGGTCATTTCCGTGGGCCCCGGCGGCATGGTAGACGGCAAGGAAGTCACCATGACCGTGAAGCCCGGCGATAAGGTCATCACCAGCCAGTATGCCGGCACCAAGGTGACCTTGGAGGACGTGGAGTACGTAGTTGTCCGTCAGAACGATATCCTGGCCATCGTCGAGTAACTCGCCACAAGCTGCACATCCCTCGCTTCGGCCTTGCGGCCAAAGCTCGCTCGTTCCGCTGCTCCTCGTTTTTCCGGCACAAACGCTTCGCTGGTTTGCGCCGGAAGGGGACGAAGGAACGGTGGGGCATGTGTCCTGACAAAATGCTTGAATTGATTTTTGCCGCGACATGTGCGTGGCAAAAATTCCTTGACCCCAGCCGTCTTGGACGGCGTCGCCAGTTCGCAAACTGGCGAGGGGGAATCTAAAGGGGGGACGCAGTCCCCCACTTTAAGAAAAATTCGGAGGTATGAATTATGTCTAAGCTCATTATGCGCGGCGATGAGGCCCGCAAGGCTCTGCAGGCCGGTGTGGATCAGCTGGCCGATACTGTTAAGATCACCCTGGGCCCCAAGGGCCGCAACGTG
>ENA-ORPH01000670-ORPH01000670.1-human-gut-metagenome-genome-assembly--contig:-NODE-670-length-36624-cov-6.106429_pt1 | contig 36624 bp, 35 predicted proteins | sample MGYA00242142_ERZ509074 | MGnify/ENA primary metagenome ERZ509074 (study PRJEB26280, sample SAMEA2338724) | human gut metagenome | biome: human gut; feature: human-associated habitat; material: faeces...
GCAGCGCGCTGAGCATCCCCGCGAGTGCGCCGTGTCCGCTGCCCGCTGTATCCACCACCTCGGAGGATACGATTTTTCCGTCTTCCACGTCGTAGAGCCCAAACTGCTCCGTGTGGCCAAAGTGCTGAAAGATCTCTCCATTTTCGTAGGTGACCGCAATTCTCATGATGTTTTCTCCTTTCGGTTTTGCGTATTGCTCCATGATTTTCTGCTTGTAGCAGCCACTGCAGCCCGGATTTCCTCCGCCGCACAGCGCCACGTCGCCGCCCTCGATCCGCAGGGGCAGGCCGTCCACCAGCACATCCGCGAGCTTCTTGCGCGCGCTGGCGTAGATCTGCTGCACCGTGGTGCGGGCCACCTGCATCTGCTCGCCGCACTGCTCCTGCGAAAGCCCTTCTTTGTCGATGAGGCGGATCGTCTCGTATTCATCCACCGTCAGGATGACGGGCGGCTGACACGCGCCGCTTTCCTCCGGCGAAAAGGCCAGCGTCCGGGGATAGTCGCACACCCGGCGGCATTTTCTCGGTCTTGCCAGATGTCTCAGCTCCTTCCTTCCTGATTCTGTGCTCAGTATAGCAAAGATTTTCGGCATATGTCAACAATATTATTTGACATATGCCGAAAATTCTTGTATACTGCGGGAAGAAAGAGGTGTTCATCATGGATGTACAGGACTTTTTCCCCGTTTGGGCACAGCTGACGCCGCAGCAGCAGAAAATCCTGACGCAGAGCGCCATCCGCCGAAGTATCCCAAAGGGAACGACGCTGCACAGCGGCAGCACGGAGTGCACGGGGCTGCTGCTCGTGTGCAGCGGTCAGCTGCGCGCGTTCATCCTGTCCGACGAAGGGCGGGAGATCACCCTCTACCGTCTGTTTGAGCGGGACATTTGCCTGTTTTCCGCGTCCTGCATGCTGCGTTCCATGCAGTTTGAGATCATGATCGCAGCGGAGAAGGACACGGAGCTGTTCGTCATCCCCGCCGACGTGTATCAGAGCGTGGCCAGGGAATCCGCCCCTGCGGCGAACTTCACCACGGAGATCATGGCCGGCCGGTTTTCAGAGGTGATGTGGCTGATGGAGCAGATCATGTGGAAGAGCTTTGACAGGCGGCTGGCGCGCTTTCTGCTCGACGAGAGCGCACTCGAAGGAACCGCCGTGCTCCATCTCACGCACAAGACCATCGCCAACCACCTGGGCACCGCGCGGGAGGTCGTCACCCGAATGCTGCGCTACTTCCAGAGCGAGGGGCTGGTGCGTCTCTCCCGCGGCGCGGTCGAACTCTCGAATCATAGTGGGCTGGAGGTGCTTGCAGATGCATAAGCAATCCGCCATTCTGGCAGAGCTGTTTCTGAGCATGATGAAGGTGGGGCTGTTCACATTTGGCGGCGGATATGCCATGATTTCTGTCATCACGGATACCTGTGTGGAGAAGAAGCGGTGGCTTTCGCAGGATGAGATGATGAACCTGACCGTGGTTGCCGAATCCACGCCAGGCCCCATAGCCATCAACTGTGCCACCTTTGTGGGCTACAAAATGGCAGGGATGATGGGTGCGGTATTGGCAACTCTGGGACTCATTCTCCCATCGTTCACCATTCTCTTCTTCATATCCTTGTACCTGGATCAGTTTCTGGAGATTCCGCTCATTGCAGCTGCCTGCCGGGGCATCCGAATTGGCGCAGGGCTGCTGATTCTGGATGCGGGGATGACGATGCTTCGCAAAATCAAAGGGAAGCGGCAGCCCTGCCTCATTGCAGGCGGAGCGTTTGTGCTGATGCTGGCGGGCAATCTGCTCGGGATGCGTATCTCCTCCATCGTTCTGATGCTCGCTGCCGGAGCCGTCAGTCTGGCGCTGTATGCCGCTCGGTATGCAGCGGGCAGGAAAGGCGGTGCGGGAAATTGATCTATGCAGAACTGTTTGCGGGCTTTCTGAAGGTAGGCTTCTTCTCCTTTGGCGGCGCGTACAGCGCCATTCCGCTAATCCGCGACGTCGTACTCTCCTATGGCTGGTTGACGGACGAGGCGCTTGGTACCATGATCGCCATCAGCGAGAGTACGCCCGGTCCCATCATGGTCAATCTGGCGACCTATGTCGGCAGCAGTCAGGCGGGGCTGGTCGGCGCAGCGCTGGCTACGCTGGCTGTTGTGCTGCCCTCGTTCTTCGTGATTCTTCTCGCCATGAATCTGCTCGGCAGCCTGATCAGGTATCGCGGTGTTCAGGCTGTGCTGCAGGGAATCAAGCCCTGCATGATCGGCATCATTCTGGCAACCGGCGTGTACATGACACTGCGCAGCTGCCTGACGCTTTCTCAGACCAATGCAGTGGATTTTCGGGCCCTGCTGATCACCGCTCTGCTGCTGACTGGCTCTTGTATTTACCGGCGCATCCGAAAGAAAAAGCTGTCGCCCATCTCGCTGATTGTCGTATCAGCTTTGCTGGGCATGCTGTTTGCGTGAAAGCAGCCCCTTCCAAAGCGCTCATAGAGGAGCGAAGGAAGGGGCTGCGTATTATTTCTGATCCATACCGCAGGCTGTGGCCGAGCGAATCAGGCATCGCTCCTGCGTCACCGTAGCGTAGAAGCGATAGCCGCCGGAGAAGTTGTAGCAATCAAAGCCGTGCCCAGCGAGAATCCGGCAGGCAATATAGCTGCGCAGGCCGCTCTGGCAGATGACGTAGACGGGCTTGGTGCGATCCAGCTCATGAAGCCGCTCCCGCAGATCGTCCACGGGAATATTGATGAAGCCCTCGATGTGACCGGCGCTGTATTCACCCGGTGTCCGCGTGTCCAGCAGCGTGACGCTGCCGTCGCGCGGCAGGCTGTCCGCGTCGGCCAGATGCCACTGACGAAGGAGACCGCGCGCGATGTTGTCCACCATGAAGCCCGCCATGTTTACCGGATCCTTGGCGGAGGAATACGGCGGCGCGTAGGCAAGCTCCAGATCCTTGAGCTCTGTGGCCTTCATGCCCGCCCGAATGGCGGTGGCCAGCACATCGATGCGCTTGTCCACGCCCTCGTAGCCGACGATCTGCGCGCCCAGCAGGCGATACGTTGCTTTCTCGAAGACTACCTTCATGGTCATGACCCTGCCGCCCGGGTAGTAGCCCGCGTGGCTCATGGGCGAGAGGATCACCGAGTCCGCGTCAAACCCCGCCGCTGCGGCCTGCGTTTCGTTGAGACCCGTGAGCGCCGCTGTCATGTCGAAGACCTTGAGTACGCTGCTGCCCTGCGAGCCCGTATACCGGCTGTCCCCGCCGCAGATGTTGTCCGCCGCAATGCGCCCCTGCTTGTTGGCCGGCCCGGCCAGCGCGATCAGCGCGTCCTGACCCGTGACAAAGTGCCTGACCTGCACCGCATCGCCGACAGCGTAGATGTCCGGCACGGAGGTCTCCATCCGGTCGTTCACCACGATGCTACCCCGGACGCCCAGTTCAAGCCCAGCCTCCTTGGCAAGAGCGGTATCTGGCGTCACGCCAATGGCCAGAATGACCATATCCGCGTGGAGAGGCGCTGCGTCCTGAAGCAGCACGTCCATGCCGCCGTCCCGCTGCGCAAAGCCCTCAACGGTGTGCCCCAGCGCAAGCTTCACGCCGTGCCGACGCATTTCCCCGTGGATGAGCGCGGCCATGTCCGCGTCAAAAGGCGTCATCAGATGCATGGGCTTCTGCACAATGGTCACGTCCATGCCCAGCTCGCGGAGGTTTTCCGCCAGCTCCAACCCGATGAAGCCGCCGCCGGCCAGCACGGCGGAGCGGGGATGGTGTTCATCAATATACGCGCGGATGCGCAGCGTGTCCTCCACCGTGCGCAGGGTGAACAGCCTGTCGCTGTCCGCGCCGGGAAAGCGCGGCTGTGTGGGCTTTGCGCCCGGGGAGAGCAGGAGCTTGTCGTAGCTTTCCTCAAAGCGCTCACCCGTTTGCAGATTCGTGACCGACACCGTCTTTCTGTCCGGGTGAATCGCCGTCACCTCATGGAGCACCTTTATCTGCACGCGGAAGCGGGTAAAGAAGCTCTCCGGCGTCTGGAGCGTCAACTCCCCGGCGTCCTCGATGACGCCGCCGATGTAGTAGGGCAGGCCGCAGTTGGCATAGGAGATATACGCGGAGCGCTCAAAGACCACGATCTCCGCCTGCTCATCCAGCCTGCGGATGCGTGCCGCAGCGGTTGCGCCGCCCGCCACACCGCCGACAATCACAACCTTCATGTTACCGTTCCACCTTTCCCGTATAGCTGGCGATGCCGCCGATGTTCTGCACGTTCGTATAGCCCATCTGCCGAAGCAGGCTCACCGCCTGGCTGCTGCGTGCGCCGCTCTGGCAGTAGACAAACAGCGGCGTTTCGCGGTTCTCGATCATGCCGGGCAGTGCGCCGATGGCCTGCAGCGAAAGGTTCCGGCTGCCGGGGATATGCCCCTGACGGTATTCCTCCGGCGTGCGCACGTCCAGCAGCACCGCGCCGGGCGTTTGGTGAAAGGTTTGTACTCCCTGATCGATGTCGGGCTGTCTGAAAAAATCGAAGATTCCCATACGCTCACCCCACATTCAGCATGGACTCGATTGCGCTGCGGGGACGTGCGCCCACCGCCTGATTCACAATTTGCCCGTTTTTCATAACCACCAGCGTGGGAATGCTCATGATCCCGAACTGGCGGGCCAGCTCCGGCTGCTCGTCCACGTTGATCTTTCCGACGCGGACGTCGCTGCGCGCGGCGGCGATTTCGTCGATGATGGGGCTGACCATCCGGCACGGGCCGCACCAGGACGCCCAGAAGTCCAGCAGGACGGGCTTGTCGCTGTGAAGAACCTCGCTTGCAAAATTGTTCCTGTCGATATGGATAACAGACATGCTTTGTGCCTCCTTCGTATTCTCGTTGGGATGGATCACAGTATACACGATCAGGGCGGACACTTCCGTGACTTTGTCACTCGTCACCTGCGACGGTTTCGCCCTGCCAGCTGTTGATGCCGCCGAATTCGACGATATTCGTATAGCCGAGGGCGGCCAGCTTGTCCGCCGCCTGCTTGCTGCGGTTGCCGCTGCGGCAGTAGATGAGAATCAGCTGTTCCCTGTCGGGCAGCTGCTCGGGCGCTGTGCTGCCAATCGTCTCATTGGGTACATTGATGGCGCCGGGGATATGCCGCTCGGCATACTCCTGAGGTGTGCGCACATCCAGCACAATGTACCCGGTTTCGCTTTCCATCAGCTCTGCGGCTTCCTGCGCGGTGATTTGGCGATACGTGCCCGTCGAAGGACGCGCAGCGCATCCGGTCAAAAGCATGAGTGTCACCAAAAGAATGAACAGACGTTTCATCATCATGCCTCCGTTTCATTTCAGGATTTCTTTGATACGCATTGATTATACACCGTCACAGGGCGTTGGTCAGTAACAAAGTCACATGAGTGTCTGTGACTTCCTGCTGGACGAAAACAGTCTGGATATGGCATCCCATTGAAATGTTTACGAGTATATGTACAAACATTTCAACAGATCCGTTCTTCTTTTCCTCTTTCAGAGCATAATACTCATTGAAAAGTAGTACGATAATATCGAAGAGTATCCAACGGAAGCTGAGATACCGCAACTTGCACGTTCAGAAACAGTGAGAACCCCATCTGTCAAAGCACCAAAAAGGAACGGCAACTCATGACCGTTCCTTTTTCGCAATCATATTTTATCTGCTGCGCAGCTATCGTTTGAATTCAGCAGTAATAACTGATCTCCCCGAAATGTTCCAACCATGCCTGTACGAACTCCGCACTGTTGACTTCTACCACACGCAGCAGTTTGCTCAAGGTGCGTTCAGGAATGCGCGACATATTGTTGCACAGGAGGGCCTTGCCGGTACTTGTGATCCAAATCTTTGTCGCGTTCCGAGTCGCATTTCCCTAGGCAATGAGGACATGAACAGGTTCAAGGGGATAGGGTTCATTTGACCAGAAGTATAGCATATAGGGGCCGATCTTAAGCAGTTGTGGCACTCAACACGCCTCCATCCTGCGAGAATTCGATGATCAAATGCGCATTGTTGCGGATCAGTTGCTTGAAATAGTCCATTTCTGCATTGGTGTATCCATGCACATCCGTCCATTGATGCGCCGGCAGCCAGCAGACAGCACTGTGAAAGCCGCCTTCCGCATCCGGCGTTTCGATGTATACCTTAACCCGACCATCTTCCTTCATCTCGGAATGAGTGATCTCTGTATCATCATTCAAGGTCATAAACGGATACATCATACTGATACCCCCATCATTCCATGTTCGCCATCGCGTCGCAGAAAGCAGCAAACGCAGATGTCGTACACAGAGTATATGCGTGATTGATGAGCCTGATTCTTCAAGCTTTCCACGAGTATTATACTGCTTTTTTTAAGGAATATCAAGCAACAGAGATTCTTGAGAAAAGCACGGCAGAACAGATAAGAATTGCAGCTCCGGTAAAGGCGTATTTGAATGAGATATGGAGCTATATAACAAACGCAGAACGACCAACAGCGGACAATCCTAATTGCAAGATTCCCGACGGGGTATAATATCTGCAAATTCATCTTGACAATATCCCCGTTCGGGTATAATATGAACGTGGACATTATTCGAGGGGTGATCGCCATGAATAAGATTTCCAGGTTTATTCGTGAGAGCCGCAAGGCCGCAGGGCTTACTCAGGAAGAGTTTGCCGCACGTTCCGGTCTGGGGCTGCGCTTTGTACGCGAACTGGAACAGGGAAAAACCACAGTGCGCATGGATAAGGTGAATGAAGCTTTGGCCATGTTTGGCATGGAGGCCGTCCCCGGCAGAAAGGATGCTGACTGATGGCTGCGTTCAGGAATGCGTATATCTATGTGGAGCAGCGGTATGCCGGCATGCTTTCCGAAACAGAGGACGGATATCGTTTCGCCTATGATGCGGATTATCTGAACGGCGATTGTCCGCGAGCTGTGTCTCTTACCCTTCCCCTGCGAGCAGAAGCCTATGAATCCAATACCCTGTTTCCGTTCTTTGACGGGCTGATACCGGAGGGATGGCTGCTGAATGTGGTGACACACAACTGGAAGCTTGATCGAAAGGATCGCTTTGGTCTGCTGCTTGTTGCATGCCGCGACACCATCGGGAATGTGACGGTTCGGGAGGTTGTCGAATGATCTGCCTATGCTGCGGGAAACCCATCCGGTCACAGACCTCTGCCCCTGACAGATGGCACAAGGCCTGCATCAAACGATTCTTTGGCCTCGAAAAGCTCCCGGAGATCAGCATTTCAAATGAGACGCTGGAATGGATTGCCAACGAGACGACGAACAAAGGCTATACCGTTCCCGGCGTACAGAAGAAAATGTCTCTGCATCTTTCCGTTGAAGAAAAGGCCCGTCTGACGCTCGTTGGATATCCATCCGGATATATTCTGAAGCCTCAGACAAAAGAGTATCGCGCTTTGCCGGAAGCGGAACAGATGATCATGTGCATGGCGGATGCGGTTGGCATCTCCACAGTGCCGCACGCGCTGATCCATTCCGGGAATGAATATGCCTACATCACCCGTCGTGTTGACCGCGTTTGGGTGCCGGATCAGCCCGTGAGATTGCTGGCCATGGAGGACTTCTGCCAGCTGACGTACCGCCTGACCAGTGACAAGTATCAGAGCTCCTATGAGCGCTGCGCGAAGGTGATCGATCGCTGGTCATCCCGCAAAGGACTGGACATGGCAGAGTTCTTCGTTCGGGTCGTGTTTTCGTTCCTTGTGGGCAATTCGGACATGCACCTGAAGAATTTCTCTCTGATTGAAACGGCACCCGGCTCCCAGACCTATGTCCTGTCGCCGGCTTATGATATGTTGCCCGTGAACATCGTATCGAATGATACAGAAGAAACGGCACTTGCGCTGAACGGCAAAAAAACGAAGCTGCGGAAAAAGGATTTCCTTGCGCTGGCAGCATCCTGTGGGCTATCGCCTGCAGCATCTGAAAAATTGATCAGGCGATTGATCGGGAAAACCGATACGATGATCTCCATTGCGCAGAATGCAGAAATACCTGACGATATCCGTATGGGCTGCATCGAGCTGATCAAGCAAAGAGTTGCTGTATTTGAGTAAGGTCACGGAGCGTTTCACCAGGAGTGTTACCTGCTTTGGCATGTATTTCCATTGACAACTCGAGCGCTCACGTTTATACTATGTATAAACATTAAGAAGAGAAGGGGGAACGAAATGCAGGTTCAGCTTAAGCCCTGGGGAAACAGCCAGGGAATCCGGTTTTCCCGCGAGTTTCTCGCCTCTGCCGGCATCAAGCCGGACGATGTCCTGACCGCACGGGTTGAGAACGGCAGCATCATACTGAGCAAGCAGTTCCAGCACAGAACGCTTCAGGAAAGAGCAGCAGCCTATGGCGGAAATCTCAATCTGAGCAACGAGATTGACCGGGGCGAACCGCAGGGAAATGAGGTGTGGTAATGGCACCCATTGAACAGGGCGATTTGCTCAGGATTGAGGGCATCAAGTATCCGGTCATCGTGGTCAGCAACAATTACTTCAATCGGAGTGGCATGGTCATCGCCTGTCCGATCGTCAAAACAGCGGCTCCGGGGCCGTTGCACATTCCGCTGCAGGATTCTGCGGTAGAAGGTATCGTGCTGTGCGAACAGGTCAGGTATCTGGACCTGAGCAGCCGCCGCTGGAGCAAATTGACGCAGACGCATTATTTCGACATCATGGACATCTCCGATGCGGTTGTCAGCATGTTGGAGTATCAGTGAATCCCTATCGTTGGAGGCATCCCGCACACCTAACCCCGTCAGCGAATCCGACGGGGTTCTCTCTTTTTCAGGATGATGGCATCACAAGGCACTTTTGTTTACGTAATTATTATGTTAATGATTATTGGTAAATAAATTTTGAAACGCAATTTTTGCTAATTTTGGATTCGGCTGGTTTTTTGTCCCCCCAGAAAAATTAGCTCTGCTAACACTCTGCTAATTTCACCCGGGGAAAACCGGGGTATTTTGGAGGGAAATGCGAACACTCAGAAACGTTAGAAATCCAGTAAAATAAGGCACTCCAGGGGTATCAAAGGGTGCCAAAGGCGAACGCTTTTTGGCACTCCTAAGCAGTCGGTCGTGGGTTCGACTCCCACTGGGCTCATTACCAAATAAATAAATCTTTCTGGTTGACGTTCTCGCGTGCGTGTTGGCAAACGCGCGAAGGACATCGGCTGGAAAGAATTTTTTGCCTTCTATTGGAAATCTATGTTTTGCTCCGCTGCTGGCGTTGATGGCAGTTTTCCAACATTTCGCCTTTTTTGCCAACACCGCTGTTCTGGCAAACGGGCGATTTGCCTAACATTCGCGTGCGCAGCGTGCCAGCAATTTTCTGCGCCCTGCGTTTTTTTGACATTGTCTGTATGACTTTGTGGATTTTCAATAGATAAAATGCCATGGCAGCAAACATTGATTTATCGAAAGCGAGCATGCTTATTTGTATCTGTCGCCGTTGTAATGAAAAGCGGAGGCTGCACATGAATCCCTCGGTATATTCAAAATACATGCAATAAACGGTGCAAAAAAGCACATATTTTCAATTTGGTAGCGAAAAACGACAGTTTGGTCGAAGAACAATCCATTGCTTCTTTCTGTGGTTATAATAAAATCAGATATCGGGGGATTTCCAATTGCCGCTATAGGAGGTGCACCCTGGCGGAGGATTGAGAGCTCGAAGTTCCCCGAGAATAATCTGCTTGTTTGTTCACACACCGGAAAGAAAACAATGGAGGTATCATTGATGAAGATCAACACGAAGCGGGTAGTCAGCGTGATCATCACAGCCGTGATGCTGGTTGTGATGTTGCCCAGCTTTGCCATGGGCGAAAGCGGCAAGAAGTATACCGAAACACTGCAGCCGGAAGGCTGGACACTGGTTGAAAATGAAGGCGGCGCAACCCTGAGTTACACCAAGGGCGGCGGCGTGAATCTGATTGAAGTGGATGGTTACGCCTTCAAGGATTTGGATCGTGACGGCGAACTGGACGTGTTTGAAGACTGGCGCGTGGACTACAAAGAACGCTCCCGCGACCTGGTCACGAACGGCGGCCTGAGTCTGGAATTCCAGTTGGGCTTGAAAATGAACCCCTTTAGCGTCGGCACTCCTGCCAAAACCCTGGCGGATACCACCAAGACTGCGCTGGATCTGGGTTATCGCCACATCCGTTTCAGCTCCGTAGGCGCTGAATTGATTACCACCTGGAACAACGAGATTCAGAAGCACATCGAAGCAAATACCGACGTGGTTGCTATCCCCGCCACCTTCATTGCCGACCCGCTGGAAGGCAATGGCGTGACCGACTGGCCCGGCAACCTGGCGCTGGCCGCCACCTTCGATCCGGAATTGGCCCATGAATATGGCCGTACCTTGTCCAAGGAATGGCATTCCATGAACCTGACCATGAACGTCGGCCCCCAGGTTGACCTGGCGACTGAACCCCGGTGGTCCCGCAACGACATGACCTTTGGCGAGGATCCTCAGCTTTCTATCGACATGACCCGCGCTATGATCAACGCCTGGCAGTCCACCTACGACGATGACGGCAACGACCTGGGCTGGGGCAAGGACTCCGTCAATATCCAGGTGAAGCACATCATGAGCGAGGGCGCCGGCGAGGGCGGCCGTGAAGCCCATTCGCTGGACGGAGCTTATGCCGTGTATCCCGGCGGCCAGTTCTATACCAGCATCATGCCTTACTTCGCGGCGCAGGATCTGCCCGGCAAGACCGGCATGGTGTCCTCCGCAATGACCAGTTTCTCCATCGGCGTGGATGAAAACGGCGACTCCGTCCTGGGTGAGCGCGTTTCAACCAGCTACAACGCCGAAAAGATCAACGGCCTATGGCGCGCTGCCAACGGCTGGGACGGCTACATCCTGACGGACTTCAACACCCACGTTGATAAGTGCTTCGGCATGGAAGAATACACCGTTCCGTAGCGCCTTTGGCTGGAACTGGAAGCCGGCATCGACGCCTGGGGCAATATGGGCGGCAAGTATGAAGAAGATATTGCCGTTGCTGTGGAAGCCTACAACTATGGTGTGGAACGCCTGGGAAAGGAAGCTGCCGACCAGATCATTTTCGACAGTACCCGCCACATTCTGGACACCCTGTTCAACGTGGGCGTCGTGGATAACCCCTACGTTTCCGAAGCGGTTGCCGCTTCTGTGCCCAATAACGAAGAACATACCGCCATGGCTCGCGAAGCGCTGCTCAAGTCCATCGTGATGCTCAAGAATACTGATAACAGCGTGATCAAGCCTGCGGGCGATGAAAAGTTGACCGTTTATATTCCCTACAAGTACTCTCCCGCAACCACGAGCCGCCGCGGCACCACCCCCGCTTCCTTCGCTCCTTCAATGGATATTGCCGTGGCCTCTCAGTACTTCAACGTGATCACTGACACAGTTGGAACGCCAAGCGGTGAAGGAAACACCTATCTGCCCGGGGACGTAATCCGCGCTTCCGCCGAGGACATCGCGAAGGCCGATCTGGTGATCGTACGCGTCGCCAGTCCCAAGAGCAACGCTCCCACCACCGGCTATGACGAAAACATGAAGGTACCCGCTGACTACGAGTACATTCCCCGTTCCCTGCAGTATCGTCCTTACACCGCCGATAACATGTACGTCCGCTTCGAGTCCATCGGCGGCCAGATCACGCTGGAAGCCTTCGAGGGCGTCTACGGCACTGAGTACGATTATGTAAAGGAAAACCGCTCTTACTTCGGCAAGACCGGCACCGTCAGCAACGAGGCGGATCTGGACTTCGTACTGGAAATCGACGAGCTCACCGGCGATGTTCCCCTGGTGCTGGTGATGAACCTCAACAGTTCCATGGTGTGGTCCGAAATCGAGCCCTCCGCGGACGCAATCCTGGTATCCTTCGGCGGCGGCCGCACCCACTCCGCCCGCGACGAGATCCTCTTTGAAATCATCGCCGGCAACTATGAGCCCTCCGCCCTGCTGCCCATGCAGCAGCCCCTCGATATGGAAACCGTGGAAGCCCAGTACGAGGACGTGCCCCGGGATATGGACTGCTATGTGGACGCCGACGGCAACACCTACGATTTCACCTTCGGCCTCAACTGGAGCGGTGTGATCAACGACGAGCGCGTGGCCAAGTACAACGTGCCTCCCATCGTCGGCACCAATCCTCTGGAATAATACGATTTCCAACTGGAAATAGTATGAATCAGCTACATAAATTGGTTCCCTACAAGGAAACTTCCGCTTGGCAGGGCGTGCCGGGTTGATTGACCCGGCAGCCCGCCCAATTTGACGGCGGCATGCCGCGCGTCTGAACGCCGTCGTCAACCTGCGGAAAACGCTCCGAAAGCGCATGGACGCTCGGCGGGAAGCGAAGGAAGCGATAGATCGTTTTTTGAATCCTCCTTTCTCTCAAACCTGATCAAATTCCTTTCTTCTCCGCTGTGCTTCATGACAGCGGCGGCGTCTGGTGCTGCAAGCCATTCCTGCATTCGCAAATTGGCTTTCTCCCCGGCGCCGTTTTCTTTCTGAACGACGAATCCATCAAGATAAGGAGCATGCGTATGCGAAAGGTGAGAATAACAACCGGGCTGTCATGTCTGATGGCTTTCATCCTGTGCTTCGTGATATTCGGCTCGAACCTGGCCATGAGCTATGATACCGTTGTCAACGGCATGCTTGGCGTGCAGACCAGCAAAGTCATCAACGATGAAAGTGTAGCGGATGAGGATACGATATATTATAAGAGCGCTTATGGCGACATCAACGCAAAAACGCTTAAGGTACTCAAGGAAGACACCTATACGGAGGCAGTGCAGGAGCAGGAAGAAGGCACCGTATTGCTTTACAATAAGGACAACGCTCTGCCGCTAAGCAAGGATGAGCAAATATCTCTGTTTGGCCATGCAGTCGTGCAGCCCTTGTACCGCAATCAATCTGCTGGTTCCCGCGCCTATTCCACTAAAACGGGCGTTGACCTGTATAAGGCGCTGGGCACCCTGAAATTCAAGGTGAACCCCAAGCTCTACAACGCATACCGCCAAAGCAAGACCGAGAGAAAAACCGGCGCAGGCACGTTCTTTGCGGAAAATGCCGATCCGTCCGCATTATGGTCGCTGGGTGAGGAACCCATCAGTTTCTACACTGACGATGTGAAATCCTCCTGGGCAACCGGCTTTAACGACGTAGCTATCGTGATGCTGGCCCGGGAGGGCGGCGAAGGCGTAGAGCTCTACACCCAAACCCCCACGGAAGGCATCAGTCAGCTGGCGCTGAGCCAGGATGAAAAAGATTTGCTGGCCATGATTCGGGATTCCGGCTCGTTCAAGAAAACCATTGTGCTGCTTAATACAGGCAACCCCATGGAGGTAAACTGGGTCGAGGAGTACGACGTGGACGCTGTGCTGTGGATTGGCTGTCCGGGTGAAAAAGGCTTCATCGGCGTGGCGAACATCCTGATTGGCAACGCCAATCCCTCCGGCAAGCTGGTGGACACCTATGCGGTCAGTTCCCTGTCCGCCCCAGCCGTGGTCAATAATACCTTCAACAACCAGCAGTGGGCCAACCTGACAGAAGCGCTGCAGAAATCCTCCTCCAACGCTTCCGAAATTTCCTATTACACCGTGCAGACCGAGGGAATCTATATCGGTTATAAGTATTACGAAACCCGGTATGAGGACCAGGTGCTGGGGCGGTTCAACGCCACCGGTTCCGCAGGATCCATTGATGGCGGTGCATGGGACTATGCCAAGGAGGTTTCCTATCCCTTCGGTTATGGCCTGAGCTATACCACCTTCGATCAGAAGCTGGACAGCGTGACGGTGGAAGATAAAACCGTGACGGTGACAGTCACCGTTACGAACACCGGCAGCGTGCCCGGCAAGAGCGTGGTGCAGGTGTATGCCCAAACGCCCTATGGAGAATATGAGCAGAAAAACAAGGTGGAAAAATCCGCTATCCAGCTTTTGGATTACGGCAAGACTGCCCTGCTGCAGCCCGACGCTTCCGAAACGCTGACAATCGTATGCGACAAGTATCTGCTGGCCAGCTATGATTATACAAACGCAAAGGGCTACATCCTCAGCGAAGGCGATTATTACATCGCTATCGGCGATGATGCGCACGACGCCCTGAACAACGTACTGGCTGCCAAGGGTGCCACCGGTATGGTAGATGTGCAGGGCAATTCCACGGAAGGCACGGCGGCCAAGGCTTTCCACTTCACCGGCAGCTTTGACGATGAAACCTACCGCTATTCCGCCACTGGCGCGAGGGTGACCAATCAGTTTGAGGACGCGGACGTGAATTACTGGTATCCCGATTTGGTCACCTATCTGTCCCGAAGTGACTGGCAGGGCACCTATCCCGTTCAGCCTGTGGTGGGCTTGACCCTGAACGATGAAATGATTCGAATCCTGGATGGCAAGATTTATGAAAAGCCCGACAATGCTCCCGCCGTGGATTCCATTCCCCAGGGCGACCAGCAGGGCATCATGCTGATTACCATGAAGGGGCTGGATTACAACGACGACCTGTGGGAAACCTTCATCAGCCAGATGACCATTGAAGAAATGGCTGCATTGATTGCCAACAACTTTGGCACGGAAGCCGTTGATTCCGTTGGTAAGCCCGCTACCCCCGCGGGGGATGGCCCGGACGGCATCGGCGGTTATACCGATAACTATTCCGCTGAACTGGGGAAGGGTTTGAAAACCACGTCCTATCCCAATGAAAGCCTGCTGACCGCCGCCTTCAACAAGGACTTGCTGGATAAGCGCGGCGCGTTGCTGGGTGAAGAAGGTTTGTTCATGGGACTGGTGGAAATCTGGGGTCCCGGCTGCAACCTGCACCGCACCCCCTTTGGCGGCCGCAGCTTTGAATACTTTTCCGAGGATGCCAACCTGAATTATCTGGCGGCGTCCCATATCGTGTCCGCAATCGAGGAAAAGGGCGTGCACGCCGGTCCCAAGCATTTGACTGGCAACGATCAGGAGAATAACCGTCAAGGCGTGGTGAACTTCTTCAACGAGCAGGCGTTCCGCGAAGGCGCGCTGCGCGGACTGGAGGGCGGCGTGGTGAACGGCAAGGCCCATTCCCTGATGCAGGCCTTCAACCGCCTGGGCTTCACTGGCTGCTCTCTGAGCAAGGCGCTGAATACCGATGTGGTGCGCGGTGAATGGGGCTATGTGGGCCATATCGAAACGGACGCTATCGGCGCGGTGACCACGGGCTACAAGACCGCATTTGAAGCCATGATGGCTGCCGGTACGGATTCTTTCTGCCTGGATACCCAGCATCAGTCCAGCGCCGCTATCGTGCAGGCTATCAGAAGCAATAACGATGGATTTATGCTCCAGCAGCTGCGCCGGGCCGCCAAGAATATTCTGTACAATGACGCCAACAGCAGCATGATGAACGGTATCGGCAACAATACCCGGATTGTGAAGATCATTCCTTGGTGGCAGCCTGCCCTGCGCGGCGTGACCATCGGCGTTTCCGTGGTAACGGGGCTGGCAGTGCTGGCTATGCTGGCTGCTAAGCTTGCTTATTACAAAAAGCAGAAGGGAGCGGAAAAGAAATGAAAAGCTTGTTGACCAACAGAAAAGCTGGGGTGTATGTTCTGATTGTCTCCATCCTGCTTCAGCTGGTTTCCGCTGTCAATTATCTTGTCTGGGCTCCGGGCGCCGGAGGCATTGATACGCTTGTGGCGCTGGGACTTGGCATTGGCTGTCTGGTGGGGATTGCCGCCTTCCTTTTCAGCAGCGATTTGCTGCTGGTGGCTGATACGGCACTTTGCAGCTGCGGGATACTGCAGCTGGCGGTTTCCTCCGCCGGTTCCTTTGCCGACTGGTATCAGGGCATCGTCATGTTTGGCGATCCCAGCCAGGTGCCGCGCATTTTGACCATCTGCATTTTGGCGCTGACCGCCGTTGTGCTTTTGATCATCACAGGCTTTATGGGCTTTGGCAAGCAGGAGACATCATGAAGAGAATCGGCTGCGCTTCTTTCGGGAGGCGCAGCCGGGCATTGCGTTCTGCGTTTTTTCAAAGCCTGTTTCGCTGCTCCCTGTTTGACATGTGCGGTGGTTTCTGATATAATGAAAAAAATTTCACTAACGTTTCATTCATGCGCTTCATGAAACAAATAAGAACACGAAAGGAGAATTGCATGAAAATCGCGCTTGTGGAAGACAATGGATTGCATAAGACGCAGATTTGTCAAGAAATCCAAAATTATTTTGCTGAACTGAATGAAGTGTGCGAGCTGCGCGTTTTTGACAACGGGTCGGATATGCTGGATCATTACTATTCCGTAGGCGGCTATGATCTGCTGCTGCTTGACATTCAGTTGCCCGGCATGGATGGCATAAGCGTGGCCAGGCAGGTTCGGCAGAAAGATGATAAAGTGCTGATCGCCTTCATCACCAGCATGACCGCTTATGCCGTGCAGGGCTACAGCGTTTGCGCGATGGATTACATTCTCAAGCCAATTAACCGCATCAGCTTCCGCAGCACGCTGGACCGGGCCAGGGAACTGTTTCGCCAGCGCACGGAACATTATATTTCTGTCACCACAGGGGACGGGATGTTTAAGGTGGATATTTCACAAATTTATTATATTGAAACGGAAAGACATGCCGTCAGACTGTATTATACAAAAGGCTCCTTCCATATCAATGATACCCTGAAGAGCATTGAAGAGAAACTGAAAAACGCTCCGTTCTGCCGGTGCAACAACTGCTATCTGGTAAATCTTGCTCATGTGGAGCAGGTGAAAAAGGATGTTGTGATTGTGGCGGGTCATGAACTGGCGTTTTCCCGCCTGCGCTATAAACCCTTTATGGAAGCGTTGACGAATTATATGGGAGGTACCCGTAGATGACTGAAAGAATGAGCACTTTTTTTCCGTCTGAGTTTACGGGCATTGCACAGTGGATTATCTGTACCATATATATCCTGTCCAATGAAAAAGGTATTCGGGGCTGGAAGGCTGTGGCGCTGATTCTGTTTGCTCTGCCCATCCTTGTGCTGATGAACATCGCCCATTCCGAGCAGCCTGCTCTAATCTGGCTGGTCATCACCGTATGCTGTCTGGCATCCGTTCTTATTTATCTGCGTCTGGGCATCCGGGAAGACTTCAGCCTGATCCTGCTTCGCTGGTGCAACGCTGTGATGCAGTCGGAATTCGCCGCTGCCCTGGCGTATGTAATCAATATTTATCTGGTCAGCCGCGGTGTGATGCGCTTTCCGGATATCCGGGCTTCACAGACAATCATGCTTTTTATATATGTTATTATATTTATTCCACTGGGCATATCCATTTATCATGGCTCCCATCGGAAAAATCGTCCCCTCAAAGCCGGGTACGTGGAAGTCATTTCTTCTTTTATGATTACGATTGGCGCGTATCTGCTCAGCAATATCAGTTTTATGGCGCCTGAATCTATTTTTGGCATCAGTATGGGCGGCGGTATACTGCTCGTGCGTGTGGTGTCCGATTTTTCCGGCATGTTGGCCCTGATTGCCATTGATGAATTCAGCTATGGGATGCGGCTGAAAATGAACATGGGTGTATTGCAGAGCCTTTTGGACAGGCAATATGAGCAATATCAGCAATTTAAAGTGAACAACGAACAAATGCAGCAGGTTTACCATGACATCAAGCACCTAATCAATTATATCCGGAGCGTGAGCGTTTCACAGAAGTATGAAAAAGAGCTTCGCAGCGTAGAGCAAACAGTCAGCCATTTTGAAACGCAGTACGATACGGGGAATCCGGTGCTGGATGTGGTGCTCAGCAGCAAAAAGATGATGTGCCGCAGTGCCCTGATCACCATGGAATGCTATATGGATGCCCGTGAAATGGATTTTCTGGACACCGCTCAAATCTGCACCATCTTTGGCAACGCATTAGATAACGCGATTGAATACGAAAGCAGAATCGAGGAAACCGAAAAACGGCTGATTAAGGTAAGCGTTTTTTCGGAAAACCATTTTCTCGTGATTAAAATCAGCAACTATTGCGAGGAAACCATCCTGAAATCCTTGGAAGACCCGGAAACCACCAAAGAAAACCCGGAAATACACGGCTATGGAATCAAGGGAATTCGGCTGGCAGTGGAAAAATATGAAGGGCATATGACCATTAAGCAGGAAAACAATTGGTTCATTGTGTCCATCCTCATTCCAATACCGGAAAAGCAAAACCAGACTGCACTCTGATTATGGAGAACCGTCCTGCAAAGAAAGCATCCCCCGCTTGAGGATGCGCACCATAGGCGAAATGCGGAAATCTAAGCAAGTGGCGAAAAGTTCGAGCTGCTCAAAGCAATCGAACATGCGAAATCCTCGGTTCGTTCCAAAGTGGAACATGTGTTTTGCGTGATAAAGAGAATCTTTCATTTCTGCAAGACACGATTCCGAGGACGGGAAAAATTGCATCAGCATTGCTGCACGCTGTTTGCACTTGCGAATTTATACCTTGCTCGCAATCGAATGAAGGTTGCGTAACGAGGTTTATTTCGCGCACAAACAGTGCGCTTGAATTGCGCTCTTTCTCGAAATTTTTGTCCGGCAGGGATGGCGCAGCTGGGTTGGGCGCAATTATGAGGGGGAGCCTTAAGCAAGGCATTCGTCAACTTGAGCAATATAACAAAAAACTCGGTGGCGGATATAAGATGCTGCTCGAAGTGTATTGACGTCCTATGTCATCAATGTTGAGGTGAAAATGATGGAAAAGAAAGAGTTTCTAAGTATCTGCGATTCGACCTTGAAAGAGCTGGGTTTCTCAAAAAAAGGAGGAGCATATTATCTTAATATCGGTTCCGATCTGGTTGGTGCTGTCTTTTTCCGCAAGTCCAATTTTGGATCAGTTTATTATGTCGAATGCGGAATTGCGATACAAGGATATAATGAAACATTCCCATTTCCCAAGTATTATGATGTTGACATATCAACTCGTTTCCAATTTCCTTTAAAAGTACATCTTCAATATGATCCATCTGCTACACATGGATATTCTGTTGATTTAGAGCGCAACACAGAAACCGAGATTAAAGAAGGCATAAAAGAAGGCGTTGAGAGATGGTTGTTACCTGCGTTGCATGGAGGTAAACAGTATATTCTTGACAACTGGGAAAAGTATAGCTTTCATCACTTAAGCGAGATGGTACATACTGCACTTGAACAATGGAGCATATCTGGTGAATTACCTGCTAAGCAGAATCACTGATAAAAAGTAGATTGTCCATGTACGCCAAAGGCATGACCACGTCGGATATTGAAACCCATATTCGGGATTGATAGGCACATCGAACTGCCCATATACCCAATAGTCAAATAGGTTGACGATCATCCCTTTGTGCAAGAGACCCTTCATGTTAGATATAACAAGCCGGCTTCTCCGTTTCGTATACGAAGTCTTCAAACGCGGCGCTTCCGCCAGCGCCCTCTCTCGCAAAGCCGAACAGCGCGATGCGGTAGCCAGTGAAGTGTGTAAGCAGATATGTCATCTGATGGCGATATCCCTGACCCAGCTCGCGCCATGCGCCGTTCTGCTGCAGATAGAACGTCGCTTTATCCTTCATACACTCAAAATCGAACCATACGCCCAGGCGCACGCGATCGCCCGGCACAAGGATGCGCTCCACCTCGACCCCATCAGCGGGGCCGTTTTCGTTTCGGGCGCGCAGCGTGACAAAGAGCTCGCCTGGCTCACGCGCAAGGCCCGCAAAGGCCCAGCGGTCCTGCAGGGCACAAAGACCGGCAATGTCGCCGTCGCGCAACTGCGAGCCATCCAGCGTAACGGCCGCAAAGCAGCCGGGATATAGCGTGCGCTGCGTGAGCGTGTTCGCGGCCTGCGTCAGGCTTTCGCAGGTCTTGCCAAAGCGGATGGTGTAGCGGCCGCTGCCGTAGCTAAGCAGGCTGCGGTCGGGGATGTGGTTCCACTCCCAGAAAGGCTTCATTTCGCCGCGGAAATCGTCGCTGCCGTAAAGCGGTGCGCAGACCCATCCGGGCCTCTCGCAGTGGTTTGTGACCATGGCCGGGACCTTGCCGTTTTCACCAATCACAGGCATGCCATCTTCCCACGTCATCGGGATGAGCACGGGCATGCGCCCAGCCGCGCCGCGGTCCTGAAACAGGCAGCAGAACCAGCGCCCGTCTGGCGTATCCACGACGCCACCCTGTGCCACGCCCTGATCGAGGAAGCCCAAATCGTCCTCGAACACCACGCCGCCGGTGAATTCTCCCACGAGCGTGGTGCTGGTGTAGCAGGATTCCACGCGCTTCCAGCGGTCCTTGCGGGAATGGATGACGAACAGGTAGTAGCGTCCGTTGATCTTGTAAAAATGCGAACCTTCAAAGCCTAAATAGTCGGACGTGCCGCTGTCGGCGATGATGCGGTCAAGGCCTCCGGGTCGCGGACTGGTCAGGTCGTCATTGAGCTCCGTGATGCGGATTTGTGTGCTGCCGTACACAATATACGCACGCCCGTCATCATCAAAAAACAGCGAGCTGTCGTGGTAGAAGCCCTCAATCTCGTTCCGTTTCCATGGGCCTTTCATATCGCTGGCGGAATACAGATACGTCTTGTGCGTATCATAGGCCACAAAGCTGATGTAGCATGTATCGCCGCGCCTGCGCAGGCTTGCGGCCCACATGCCCTTGCCGTAGGCATTCGCGTTGCCTTCAAGCCGCTGGGCAGGCGTGTTTTCCAGCATATCGTACACATGGGTGTAAAATTCCCAGTGGATCAGGTCGTGCGAGCGCAGGATGACGCATCCGGGCATGAAGTACATCGTGGTGCTTACCATGTAATAGGCGTCGCCCACGCGCAGGATGTCCGGGTCGGGAAAATCCATAGGAATGATGGGGTTGGTGCCGCTTGCGAACGGTCTGTATGGCATGGCGATCTCCTCCTTATCAGGTGTCTCAAAGCTCGGCGAGCTTGCCGTCGCGGATATACACGGGAATGACGTCAATCGGCGCGTCCGCCTGCATCCACCGTCCGCCTTCGTAAATTTGATGATCCCACAGGCCGCGCCAGCGTCCCCTGGGCAGGTATACGCGGCGGCTGACGGCTCCGCGTTCGAGCACGGGGCACACCAGCACGTCGTCGCCCAGGAAGAACTCGTCGTCGATCTCCCACGCGGTTTCGTCATCCGGCTGGTTGTAGAACAGCGTGCGCATCACGGGCTGGCCGTCCTCGTGGGCCTGACGCATGGCGTTGCGTAGGTAATCGCGCATGCGCTCGCGCAGGCCAATCATGCGGGTCATAATGGCACATGCCTCCTCGCCGTAGCTCCAAATCTCGTTCTCCACGCCGGTGGGCAGCGCGCCGCCGCCGTGATCGGACAGGGGCGCTTTGTGCGGCTCGCGGTCGCCGTGCAGGCGCATCACGGGGCAGAACGTGCCCAGCTGGAACCAGCGGATGAGCAGTTCGGCAAAGCCGGGGTCGCGCGTGTCGCCGAAGTGGAAGCCGCCGATGTCCATCGTCCACCATGGGATGCCGGCCAGGCCCATATTGAGGCCTGCGACAAGCTGGGTGCGCATGCAGTCGAATGTAGATTCAATATCGCCGCTCCACACGAGCGCGCCGTAGCGCTGGCTGCCTGCCCACGCGCAGCGGATGAGGCTGACGGTTTCATCCTGGCTCGCGTCACTAAAGCCGTCCCACGCCATGCGAGCATAGCAGAGAGGATAGAGGTTGCCCTTTTCCAGATCCGAACCGATGCTGTAACGAATGTTGCTATACGGATAACCAGTGTATTCCGGCTCGGCCTCGTCCAGCCAGAACAGATCCACCCCCTGACTGCGGTAATTTTGGCAGAGCTTATCCCACAGATAGCGCCGGGCATCGGGGTTGGTCACGTCAAGATAGCAGGCGTTGCCCAAATGGCGCAGGCGGCTGCCGCGGTCCGAACGCACGAGGTAGCCTTTTTCCAGCAGCTCGCGGTAATTCTCGCTGTCCTCCTGCACGGTGGGCCACACCGACACCATCAGCTTCATACCCATGGCGTGCAGCTCGTCGCACATGGCCTTCACGTCCGGCCAATACTCGGCGTCAAAGCGCCAGTCGCCCTGATGCGGCCAGTGGAAGAAGTCCGCGACCATCACGCCCACTGGCACACCGCGGCGGTGATACTCGCGCGCCACGTTCAGCAGCTCTTCCTGCGTCTGATAGCGAAGCTTGCTCTGCCAGAAGCCGAGGGCGAAATCCGGCATCATGGGCACGTGACCCGTGGCGGCGGAATAGAGCTTCTCAAGGCGCGCGGGCGTATCGCCGCAGCAGATCCAGTAATCCATCTGGATGGTGGACTCGGCCTCCCATTCAGTTACGTTACTGGCGAATGTGACGCGGCCTATGGCCGGATTATTCCAGAGCATGCCGTAGCCGAGGTTTGACACCACGAACGGCACGCTGGCCTGAGAATTGCGGTGTGCCAGCTCCAATGTGCAGCCCTTCAAATTGAGCTGCTTTTGCTGATATTGGCCCATGCCGTAGAGCTTTTCGCCGTCGTTGGCCTCAAAGCGCATGGTGAAGCGGCTGCAGCCTGTGCCGGTGTGCGGCGCGTACATGCGCGGGCGGATTTCCAGCGCGGAGCACAGGGGCCGGTCGGTTGGCGCGTAGCGGTTGCGCTCATATTCGCGCAGGATGGGCTTCCCGTCGCGCAGGAAGGTCATCACGCCAAAGCGATCGATGTCGCAGCGGATATGACCGTTTATGATGCTCGCGCCCTTCTCGTCAATGCTGATCTGTACGAGCACAGACGCAGCAGGCAGCAGGGCGTGATCCTCGCCGTCTGTAAAAGAGGCGGCGCAGGTGGCGCGCACGCGCAGCGCGTCCAGACCCCACGGCTCAATCATCACCTGCTCGTTGTCAAAGCGGTAGAGGATGCGGCTTTCCATCTTCGTGAGCATATTATCAATCCTTTCGTGGATGTTTGTCGGTTTGTCAGCCCTTGACCGCGCCCAGTAGTACGCCAGTCACGAAATAGCGCTGCAGGAAGGGATACACGCACATCATGGGTACCATGGCGATGAATACCTTGGCCGCGTTGAGCGATTTGTTGCTCATCTGACTGTACAGCTTGAGCTGGTCCGGACTCATGTGGTTGATCTGGGTGGTGACGACCATCTGCTGGATATACGCCTGCAAGGGATAGCTGCTGTCACTGCTGGAGAGCACCATGCCCTGGAAGAACTCGTTCCAGTAGCCGACGCCTGTGAACAGAATGATGGTGGCTAATACGGGCACCGAGCACGGCACCACGATGCTGAAAAGAATCCGCCACGGCCCTGCGCCGTCGACAACCGCGGCCTCTTCCAGCGAATCCGGCAGTGAGCGGAAGAAGTTGATGATCAGGATCAGATTGAACACGGGCAGGCCGCCGCACAGGATCAGGCCGATCATACTGTCTATCATACCATAATTCACCATGGTAATGTACCATGGAATAGTGCCGCCGCTAAAAACCATGCAGAAAATGGCCGACCACTTGAATACGTTCACGCCGGAAAACTCCCTGCGCGTCTTGCTAAGCGGATAGGCAAAGAGCACCAGCACCAGTGTGGTGAAGGCTGTGCCCAGCACCGTGCGCTGAACCGATATGAAGAAGGAATGGAAGAATTTGCTCTCCTTCATGATCTCGCGGTAGGAGATGATGGTGAAGTTGATGGGCCAGAGCGTCACCATGCCGGAGTTGGCCGCCGTCTTATCCGATAAGGATAAGCACAGCGTGTACCACAGCGGATACAGGCAGGAAAGCGCCAGGATGGACAGCAAGGCGTAGTTGACCGTGCGCAGCAGCTTTGTGGTAAAGGTTTTGCTTTCAACCATGACGAACCCTCCTTAGAATACGCGGTAGTCAGCCAGCTTGTAGGCCAGCGCGTGGGAGGTGACGATCAGCACGAAGCTGACCACCGATTTAAGCAACGTTGCCGTCCTCGCCCACATGCCAGTAGCCAGGATAAGCGTCGTAGGCCGCGAACACGGGCTCAAAGCCTGGGCCCGCCGCACCGCCGGCGAGGAAGTTGTTGTAGGCGCCGCTGCCCGCCGCGATCGGAATGGTGCCCTCGCCGCCGGGCTGCTTTTCAAGGAACACCTGCGCGATGTGCTCGATGTCGTCAAGCGTCTTGGGCTCCTCCAGACCGTACATGTCCAGCCAGTCCTTGCGGATGTTGAGCACGGAACGACCGGAGGTGGCCACGTCTACGCCCACGGTGCAGACCTGCTTGCCGTTTACCTTGGAATACTCAAAGGCCATGCCGCCGCCCGCACTCATGATCTCCTTGACCTGCGGGGAAGCGTACTGATCGAAAATCTCGGTCAAGTCGTAGAGCATGTCCGCGTTGGCTGCGGCCAGCATGGCCTTGCGGTCGCACTGCAGGCCGTCGGGCAAGGTGTTGCTGGCGATGCACAGGTTCACCTTCTGGTTGTAGTCGTCGCCCACGGCGGCGGACCAATCCACAACCACCTTAATGTTGAAGTTCTCAAGCAGATAGCGGGTGAAAACGTTGTCCTCGTTGGTATCGCCGTCCGGGAACGCTTGGGTGGGGTAGGCCATCTGGCCAATGTGTACCTCGACCACGTGGTCGAATTTCATGAAGGGATCCGGGGTTTCTTCCGCGAAAGCGGCTGTGCTGGGCAGCAGCATGAGCGCGGCCATCAGCAGGGTAACCAGTTTGCGCATTTTTGTCATGTGTTGTTCCTTCCTTTCTGTTTTGCCGGGGGAGGAGTTCACCCCCCTTGCTGAGATCTATTGTACCGTTAATGTTTGTGCATATCAACCGAATTACGTTGCGTATATTCAGCACAACACTCAGAGAGGCAGAAGACAAAAACGGCGTTTGGGGCTGTTATTGCGCACCGTCGTCACTCGCTTGGGAATTTTGTTTCAAGAATTGAGAACAGCTTTCGCCCGTCACGCTGCGAAAGTTCTGTTGGAAGTATTTCACGTCGTCATAACCAACAGCCGAAGCTGTGTCGGCCACGGAGCAGCCCGACGCCAGCAGTTTCTTGGCGTGGTCCATGCGCACGCCGCGCAGGAAGCTGCTAAACGTATCGCCTGCCATGGCACTGAAATTTTGCGAGAAATAGCTGCGGCTCATGCCCACCAGCTGGGCGACCTGCTGCTCCTTGAGGCGGCTGCCCATGTTCTGCTGTATATACAGCGCGGCAAAGAGGATGCAGTGGGGCATCAGGCGGAAATCCGGGCTTTGCAGCACGCGCGCGCACAACCCGTCGCGCAGGGCAGTCAGAAAGTGCCGCGCCTCCTGCGCGCCGCCGGTAAAGGGCGCATCGGGCGCATAACCGAAGGCGCTGCGCAGGTCATTCTCAATGAGCACGATCAAACGGCCGGTCTGCGGCGCATCCAGTCCGGCTGATTCGAGCTGCTCCATCATGCGGGTGAAGGTATAGTGGTTATACACCCAATACAGCTTGCGCCAGCGTGTGCACAGTTCTTCGTAGGCGCTGGCGGAGATGCCGCTGCGCGTGGGCTCCACCGGCAGGTGCCGCAGCTTGCGTCCCAGCATGTCGCTGATGGACATAAAGGACTGGGTGCAGTCTTCTTCGATGCGCAGTTTGGAGATGTAATCCAGCGCGCCGAGGCGCAGGGCACTCTTGACGTACTCAAAATCCTCGTGAAAGTATAGTGGCATTCTATTGAGCTTTGTAACCAGATGGGGTCTTGCCTATGTATTTCTTGAAGACTCTGGAAAAATGGCTTTGGGAGGAAAAACCCAAATAGTCACTGACGGCGATCAAGCTCTTATCCGTGTAAGCGAGCAGGCGGGCAGCCTCCTCGCTTTTTTTCGTGAGGATAAAGTCGGTGAGCGTCATGCCGGTTTCCTCTTTGAATTTTCTTGAGAGATATGGCCGGGAATAATGAAGCTCCTGAGCTAACTTTTCAGTATCGATGGGTTCACTCAAATGCCGTTGTACCCAGGCAGACACGGCAATGGCCAACGGCGTCGGCTGAATCCCTTTCCGCAGGCGCGCTACCTGCTCGGTATAGGTAAGGAGCATGTTGATCTGCAGCCGCTGAATGTTTTGCACGTCCTGGAGCGCTTCGCAGCTGCGGATCAGCAGATCGCTGGTGGACAAGGCTTCTTCCACGTTCATGCCGCCGCGGATGGCGGAGCGGGCCGCCAGGGTGGTGGTGACGATAAAGGTGTTCTTGTATTGCCTCAAATGCGCCTGGGCCATGGCGCCTGCGTGAACGGCGGGCGCGGAAGCGATCCAGGCTTTCAGGGCGTCTGTATCGCCCTTGCGGATCATGTTCATTAAGGTTTGTTCAATTGCCAGCGTGTTGTGGATTTCTTCAGGGATGGCCTGTCCATCATTGGCTTCTGCTGGGTTGGGCGTGATTTGCGTTTCAGCAGATCCGCGGAGCACAATATCCTCCAGCGACAGTTTTTCTCCGTTCATCACATAATTCATGGTACACAGGATCTGCTGCAGGCTTTCCAAGGGCATGTAAATCAGGGAGCGCATGGTTTGAATGAACGCATGCATTTCTTCTGATGGTACGTTGCTCAAAAAAGCCAGCTCCCGAAGCTGCTGCTCCGTGGCGGGAAGCTGGCGAGTCGGGCCCAGGATCAGCCGGGTTTCACCGCTGCGCACGACGCCGTAATAATAATAGCGGGGTGTGATATAGGTGCCGATATGATCGGATAAAGCAAATAAATCCTTCAGCGACGCTTGAATGGGGTCATACTTCAAGCCGGAATGATCGACCTTGAATACCAGTTCGTTTCCTTCGTACAGCCGCACGGGAAAGCTGCACAGGCTGCCGATGGTGATGCAAAGATAGGAAAGATCCAGCTTTTTCATTTTAAGCCCGCCCTTCTGTGTGAAGACGATACAATTATATATCAAATATCACAATTCTGTAAGACTTTTGGCAAGCGCTTATTATACAATTAGATCGTCGCAAAAGTTCGTTCTCTTCATGCCGCACAAGGAGGCATCCCATGGACATTGAAAGCATTCTGAAACAAATGACGCTTGAAGAAAAGGCGGCGCTGGTATCCGGCACCGACTTCATGTACACCAACCCCATCCCAAGGCTGGCCATTCCGTCTCTTTGCATGTCGGATGGCCCCCACGGCCTGCGGAAGCAGAAAGCGGGCGGCGATAACGGCATCACTGCCAGCGAACCGGCCACCGCTTTTCCCACAGCAGTGACCACCGCCTCCGGCTGGAATCCGGATAACCTGAAAAGAATGGGGGCTGCCATTGGCCGGGAATGCCGCCATTACGGCGTGCACACCCTGCTGGGCCCTGGCGTGAATATCAAGCGGAATCCCCTGTGCGGACGGAATTTTGAATACTTTTCCGAAGACCCTTATTTGGCGGGCGTCATGGGCGCTGCCGAGGTGGAGGGAGTGCAGAGCCAGGGCGTGGGTGTTTCCGTGAAGCATTTTGCCATGAACAACAGCGAAAACTACCGCTTCATGGGCAATTCGGTGGCGTCGGAAAACACCGTCCGCAATCTGTATTTGAAGCCCTTTGAATACATCGTGAAGCATGCCCATCCCGCCACGCTGATGTGCGCTTACAACCAGATCAACGGCGTGTACTGCTCCGAAAACAAGTGGCTGCTCACCGATGTGCTGCGCAAGGAATGGGGCTTTGACGGTGTGGTGATGACCGACTGGGGCGCGGTGCATGACCGGGCGGCCGGGATCAAAGCCGGGCTTGATTTGGAAATGCCCGGCGATACCGCCATCTGCCGCCGGTGGATTTTGGACGCGGCGCGGGACGGGTCCCTGCCCATGGCAGACCTGGATCAAGCCTGCCGGAACATCCTGAAATGGATCGACCAGTATGCAAAGCCCGCGGATGAAACGCCTGTGGATTGGCAGACGCATCACGACCTGGCCGGGGAGATCGCCGCCGACTGCGCCGTGCTGATGAAGAACGACGGCACGTTGCCTTTGACGGGGAAAGAAAAGCTGCATATTGCCGGTGCGCTGTATGAAACCATGCGCTACCAGGGATCCGGCAGTTCCATGATCAACCCAACCCAGGTAACGACAGTCAGGGACGCCTTTGAAAAACGGAATATCAAGAATCATTCTTTGGCAGACTGTGATACCGTCCTCGTTTTTACAGGCCTTACCGATGAATACGAGTCCGAAGGCTGCGACCGGGAAAACATGCGCCTGCCGGAAAAACAATTGAAGCTGATCGACGACATGATCGCCACCGGCAAGAAGGTGGTGGTGGTGCTGTTCGGCGGCAGCGCGGTGGAATTGCCCTTCAACGATCGGGTCAGCGCCATCCTGAATATGTTCCTGCCGGGGCAGAACGGCGGCGAAGCCACAGCACAGCTATTATTCGGCGAAAAGAACCCTTCCGGCAAGCTGGCGGAAACCTGGCCCATAAAATATGAGGATGTGCCCAGCCATGAAAACTTTGGAAAAACTTTGCAGGAAGTCTATGCCGAGGGCACGGAGGTGGGCTATCGGTATTATCAGAAGCACGACATTCCCGTGCGCTATCCCTTCGGTCACGGGCTGAGCTATACCACTTTTGAGCACGGTGAATGGCGGAAGGACGGAAACACCTATACGCAAACGATTACCAACACCGGCAGCCGCTTCGGCGGAGAAGTGTCCCAGCTGTATCTTGACGGCGAATTAAAGGGGTTTGCAAAGGTATATCTGAATCCCGGGGAAAGCAAAACGGTTACGGTCACTGTGGAAGAAGAACCAAAAGCCGTTTATTCCGATTCCTATACGGTTCCTGCGCTTCCCAAATCCTATCCCACCACCCTGGAATCCCGGTTCACGGATTTACAGCAGTCCTTCATGGGCCGCATCCTGTTTAACGCCGTGCTGTCCGTTGCCAAAGGGCAAATGAAAAAGGCGGAGAAAATGCCGGACGGACCGGAAAAGGAAAACGCCAGGAAGGGCGCGCTGTTCTTAAAGCGCATCCTGGAAAGCAACTCCCTGCGCTCCATGTCCATGTCCGCCGGGCAGAGCATGCCCTGGCACGTGGCCAACGGCATGATGGAAATGGCCAACGGCCATCTGATCAAAGGGATCAAATGCTTCCTGTCACCCGTGAAAGTCCCCAGGCTGCCAAAGGATGAAAACACCTGAGAAAGAGAGAAAAATCGCCATGAAAACCATTACCCTGAACCGATTGCCGCAAAGCCGCATTACCCAGGAAAGCGTAAGCGCCAAGGAGCGCTGGTTCGGTTATTTGCTGGGCCCCACCGGCACGCTGCTGTTCAACGCGGTGCTGGCCGTGTATCTGAATGTGTTTTACACCGACGTACTCAAGCTCACCGGCGTATGGGGCGGCGTTTTCCTGATGGCGTTTCCCATCATCTCCAAGGTGATCGACGCCATTACCAACCTGATCATGGGCCAGATCATTGAGCGTACCCGCTCTAAAGAAGGCAAGGCTCGCCCCTGGCTGCTGCTGTCCGCTGTTTTGCTGCCTGTGACCGGCATCCTGCTGTTTGCCGTTCCCAAAGCCTCGGAAACCGTGCAGCTGATCTGGGTGATGGTATCCTATAACCTGTATTACGCTTTCGCGGCGACGATCTACAACATGAGCCATGGCCTGATGGTGGCTCTGTCCACCCGCAATACCAATGAACGCGGCAGCCTCTCCGTTTTCAACAACGTGGCCAGCGTGATGGTATCCGGCATCATTGTGGCGCTGATTTTCCCCATGGTGATCATGCCCATGATCGGCGTCAATCAGAATCTGTGGCTGCTGGTGATGGGCGTTTTGTCCGCACTGATGCTGCCGCTGACCCTGCTGGAATACTTCTTTACCAAGGAGCGCATCACGGAAGAAATCGGCACCACCGCAGAAGCGCAGCCCATTAAAAAGCAGCTGAGCGCACTGCTCCACGATCGGTTCTGGGTGCCGCTGTTCATCTATAACATCGTCTATTTTATGGGCACCTATTTCAAAAACGCCTCCCTGGTATATTACTGCAACTATGTATTGGGCAGCTACAACGACGGTACGACGCAGATGCTGGTTTCCGTGATCGGCGGAATCCCCATGGGCATCGGCATCTTTGCTGTGTGGCCCCTGGCCAAGCGCTTCGGCAAGCGGAACGTGACCATGGCGGGCTTTGTGCTCTATGCCCTGGGCGGCATGATTTGCCTGATCAATCCTCGGAATATGGTGATCGTGCTCATCGGCCAATTCATCAAAAATATCGGCGGCCTGCCCTGTGCCTATGTGTTCGCGGCCCTGTCGGCAGACGTATCCGACCATGTGGAATGGAAAAACGGCTTCCGCGTGGATGGCCTGGCTTCCTCTGTCAACAGTGTCATCCTGACCATCTGCACCGGCATCGCCGCCGGCGTACTCAATTTTTTCCTTGCCCAGGCGGGCTATATCGCGCCGGAATTTGTGGAGGCCACCGGCCAGACCATCGGCTTTGTCCAGAACATGGGCGTGCAGAACGTGATCACCTTCTTCTTCCTGGGCAATGAGGTCATCACCGCCGTGATCCTGATCGTGCTGCTCGTTTTCCTGAACGTGGAAAAGCACCTGGATGCGATCCACAACGATTTGAAGGCCCGCCATCACGCGGAATAAAAAGGGAGGATAAAACCATAGAAAAGCTGCTGTTAAAGGATCTGTCGTTTGTTACCGAAAGTGGAAAACAGGTGATCCTGCATGGTGTGAACGTGCTGTGCCGCGGCCGGGAGACAGGTCATATCTACCCCGAAATTGAAAAGGCTTTCCCTTACTTCCGCCGCACGGGCTTTAATCTGCTGCGCTACGGCATCTTCTGGGATGCTGTGGAGCCACAGTCTGGCAAAATCGATTACGAATACCTGAACAAGGTCAAAAGCATTGTGAAGCTGGCCGAAGAAAACGGCATGTATATCATTCTGGATATGCATCAGGATCTGTTTGCCCAAAAGTTCATTGATGGCGCGCCGGACTGGGCTTGTCTGGATGAGGGACTGCCTCATCCCCAGGACTGTGTGATTTGGTTTGAAGCTTATCTGAAGAGCGAAGCAATTATCAAAGCGGCAGATAATTTCTGGGCCAACAAAGAAGCGGAGGACGGCATTGGGCTGCTGGATCATTATGAACACATGTGGGAAGAAATCGCCCGGGTGTTCGCACCTTGCGATAACGTGATCGGGCTGGAGCCCATGAATGAGCCTTTCATGGGCAGCCTGGCCCGGGAAGCCTTTGGCCTGGGCACCGTGGAAATGCTGAAAAAGAACCCGCAATTTGATTTGGGCCGTCCCGACCTGATCCCCCCGGAGCAGGCAGCGGAGTTTATGGGCATCGTGGCGTCGCGCCTCATGGATTTTGACAAAACCACCCTGATGGACTTTTACCGCCGGATGCAGCGGGCCATTCAGAAGCACAGCAAGCTGAACATCGTCACCGGCGGCAATATCTATTGCAGCACCGACGTGCCCACCGGCATGGAGCGGCTGGAAGGCATCGGTCAGATCTACGCCCCGCACGGCTACGATTCCGTGGTGGATTCCGACCGTTACGAGGCATACAGCAAGGATAACGTCAGCCGGGTGTTCATGGGCAAGCGCCAGGGGCAGGACCGGCTGCGGCTGCCCACCATCATCGGCGAATGGGGCGCTTTCCCGTCCCGGGACTTCACCAACGATCTGATCCGCTTCATGAACGGTATCCTGGAGGAAAACCTTTGGGGCTCCGCTTACTGCGAATATCATCCCGGCCAGGAGAACGACACCCATTTCTCAGCCCTTTGCCGGGCCTATCCCATGCAAACCGCGGGAAAACTGCAAAGCTACCATTACGACGAAGCGGGCAAGGCATATCAAATGATATACACAGCCGAAAAGGACGGAACGACCTCCATCTTCCTGCCTTTTGAACCCGCAGAGATCACTTGCGGCCTGCCCATCAAAACGGAAAAGCGCGCATACAGCCCTGAACGCTGGCTGCTGAAGGTAACCGTCCAGGCAGACGGCGAAGCAAATTTGACCATCAAAGGATAAAAACATGAAAGCAGTTCGATTGAGAACAGAATACCTGGTTAATCCCCTGGGGATGGATCTGCAGCAGCCGCGCCTGTTCTGGAATTGCCAGGATGGAATCAAGCAGACGGCCTATCAGGTCATAAGCGAGCAATGGGACAGCGGCAAGGTGGAAAGCAGCGCCATGCACGCGGATTATCCGCTGCCTCTTGCTGACCGGGAGCGGGTCACCTGGAAGGTCCGGCTGTGGGATGAAAACAATGTGCCCGGCGCATGGAGCGAAGCAGCCTTCTTTGAAATGGGCATCACCAAGTGGGACGCTTCCTGGATCACCGGCAATTACAGCGTGAATAAAAAGCAGCGCTATCCCGTAGACTGCTTTCGGAAGGCTTTCTCTGCGGAGAAGGCCCGGAAAGCCCGGCTATATATCACGGCCTGCGGGCTGTATGAGGCCGTGCTGAACGGCCAGCGAATGGGCAATTTCATCCTGGCCCCGGGCATTACCGATTACAACAAGCGCATTCAGTATCAAACTTATGATGTAACCGACCTGCTGAAAGCAGGCGACAATGTGCTGACCGTGCAGCTGGCGGATGGCTGGTATCGGGGCAGCACAGGCGCATGGGGTCTGAAAAACCAATACGGCACGGAAACCGCCCTGCTGTGTCAGCTGGAAATCACGGGAGAGGATGGAACCATAGAGACTGTTTGCTCAGACGAAACCTGGGATTGGAGCAATGACGGCCCCATCCGCTTTGCGGACAATAAAGACGGCGAGATCGTGGACGCCAACCGGCAGCCCGGCTATGGCGCGAAAGCCAAGTGCACCTCACGCACCGTCATTCCTTCCGCTTCCAATAATGTGCCCGTCCGGGAGCACGAGCGGTTTACACCCAAGCTGATCCATACGCCCGGCGAAAAAAACGTGCTGGATTTCGGGCAGAATATCGCCGGTTATGTTTCCTTCCGGGTGCAGGCGAAGCAAGGGCAAAAGATCACCCTGACCCATGGGGAAATGCTGGACAGGCAGGGCGAATTGACCCTGCGGAACATCCAATGCAGCAGCAAAAAGATCACCACGCCCTTGCAGAAGATCGAATATACCTGCAAGGAAGGACTCAACGAATACAAGCCCCGTTTCTGCATTTTCGGCTTTCAGTATGTGCAGGTGGACGGCGATATCGAAGCCAAACCCGAGGACTTTGAGGCCATTGCTGTATATTCGGACATGGAAGATACCCTGACCTTTGACAGCTCCAATGCCCTTTTGAACCGCTTTGTCTCCTGCACTCGCTGGAGCACGAAAAACAACTCTGCCGATTTACCGACCGACTGTCCCACCCGGGAGCGTCACGGCTGGACAGGGGACGCGCAAATCTTCTTTGGTACTGCGGCCTATCTGTTCGATTACGCTTCCTTCTCCAAGAAGTTCCTGAACGACATGTATGATTGGCAGCGGAAGGACGGCTGTCTGCCTCAGATTGCTCCTGCGGGCGGGGTGGATTTCTACATGAACACCATGAACGGCTCCGTAGGCTGGGCGGACGCGGGCGTGATCATCCCGTACCGCTTCTGGAAGCAGTATGGGGACGAGCGTATTTTGACCCAGTATTATTCCGGCATGAAGAAGTATGCACGGTTCATGATGAAGCGCTGCGGCAAACTGGGCTTGCTGGCCAAGTCCCTGGGGCTCCATGGCGAGAACAGGAAGTATGCCGTCAACGCAGGCCAAAGCTATGGCGAGTGGGCCGAGCCTGCCGAGGTGCATCCCAACAAATGGACGGATATGGCGGCTCCCCATCCCGAGGTATCCACCGCTTATACCACCTATGTGATGAGCTTGATGGCGGAGATCGCGGAGCATCTGGGGAAAGCGGAGGACACGGACCTGTACCGCAGGTATGAATCTGGCTGCAAAAAGGCCTATCAGGAGCTGGTGGAAAAGCCGGATTTCTCCCTGGACACGGATCGTCAGGCTGTGCTGGTTCGCCCGCTCTATATGAATCTGCTGAATGAAAAGCAAACGGATTTTGCAAAGCAGCGCCTGCTACAGGCGGTGAAAAACTATCGTTACCGGGTAGGCACCGGCTTCCTGTCCACGCCGCTGATTCTGGATGTGCTGGACGATATAGATTTGGATGCAGCTTACAGAATGCTGGAAAACGAGGAAATGCCCGGCTGGCTGTTCATGCCCAAGGCGGGCGCTACCACCGTATGGGAGAGCTGGGAAGGCACCCAGGCCCAGGGCGGCATCGCTTCCCTGGATCACTATTCCAAAGGCGCTGTGCTGGAATGGGTGTTCCGGGTGATGTGCGGCGTGCAGATGGACGGAGAAAATCATTTCGTTCTTGCACCTCATCCGGGCGGACATTTTGAACATATTGGTGTGAAATACAACAGCATTTTCGGTCAGGTGGAAAGCACCTGGAAGCATATAGGGAATAAAACAGTTTATACCTTCTCCATCCCAGCCAATTGCACGGCTACTGTCATTCTGCCTGCCGAGCAGCCCCAAGAGTTCCAACCTGGTTCATACACCATCGAAGAATAAAAAATGAGGCTTGGTGCAGCCTCCAAGGAGCAAATTGCAGACGCCGAGAATGAGCTGAAATTGAAATTTTCGGAAGATTATAAAGAGTACCTGAGCACCTTTGGAGCAGCAACATTCTATGGAAAAGAGTTGACCGGCATTTGCTCCAGTGAGAGACTAAGCGTTATCGCTGTGACTCAGCGTGCACGAAGCTTCTATAAAAGCTTTCCGAATGATGCTTATGTAATTGAAGAAAAGCTTTTCGATCACTTTCTTGTTATTCAAAAAGCAGACGGTGCCGTCTTCAGTTATGGCCCAAATGATTCTGAAGAGTTGATTGCTGATTCTTTATCGATGTACTTGTTCCCTCAAGAACAACAGGGAAAGCGGAAGTTCTCAAAGCCGACCCAGGGACTGCCGAAGAGAACCTTCGCCGGCATAAAGCGCTTGAACGGCAATATGATGCCGATCATGGGGACATAGTGAAACAGCGAGCAGCGTCGGGACGCACAGCATCAGCAGCTCCCAGCTGGCCTTGTCCCGCCATATGCTCTTTTTCTTCACTCCGACTGATTTGCTCATGAAAGACACGCTCCGCTTTGCTTGATGAGTCCATTATACGTATTTCCATTTTCAGTTTCTACACACTTTTGACTCAATTCCGGCCATAAACGCAGAAAAAACCGGTCACATTGCCATTCGATTGACATCTTAACAGCGCAATGCTACAATTATCTCATCGAAAGGCCGCAGCATGAACAGCCGCCACATCGAGGCGCTCTCCGCCGGCGCTGGAATCGCGCTCTAATATTCCTCTCATCCGCGCGCGGTACAATGACGGGGCATCACACAGGCTGAAGGAGAATCATCATGCGAATACTCTATGCAGAGGACGAGCGGGATCTAAACGACCTCGTGACGCGCCGCCTTGTCGCCGAGGGCTATGGCGTGGACAGCTGCCTTGACGGACAGCAGGCTTGGGATTATCTTCAGGCCGCCGATTACGACGCGGCGATACTGGACATCATGATGCCGCATCTGGACGGGCTGAGCGTGCTCAAAAAGCTGCGCGCCGCCGGCAAAACCACGCCCGTGCTGCTGCTCACCGCGCGCGACGCTATCGCCGACCGCGTGGCCGGGCTGGATAGCGGCGCGAACGACTATCTGGTGAAGCCCTTCGCGCTGGAGGAGCTGAGTGCCCGGCTGCGCGTGCTGACGCGTTCCCAGTTCGGCGCAGGCGACAGCAGACTCGTCGCGGGCGATCTGACGCTGGACACCGGTACGCGGCGCGTGAAGCGCGGGGACGCTGAAATTGCGCTTTCCGACCGGGAATATGCGCTACTGGAATACCTCATGCACAACAAGGGCATCGTGCTTTCCCGCGAAAAGATCGAAAATCACGTCTGGAATTTCGATTACGAGGGCGGCACGAACGTCGTGGACGTGTACATCCGCTATCTGCGCAAAAAGATCGACGACGGCCATGAGCGCAAGCTGATCCACACTGTGCGCGGCATGGGCTATGTGCTGCGGGAGGAGACGCCATGAAGAGAAGCTCGCTCCAATGGAAACTCACGCTGTGGTTTTCCGCCGCGCTCGTGCTCATGGCCGTGCTGACATTCATCGTGGTGTTCTTCGTGAGCCATTCCGTCCTGCAAAAGCAGCTGCGCACAGAGCTGATACACACCGTCGAGGACAATGTGGACGAGGTCGAGTTTTACCGAAGCATCGCGCAGATGGATCAGGACGGCGACACCGACCACTACATCCGCTACGGCGTGGGCTATCTCGAAATCGACGACGATTTTCTCGATCAGGTGAACGGCATGATCACCGCGCTCTATCACGAAAACGGCTCTCTGCTCTACGGCGAAAACCCCATCGCCGCGGCGGGCATGCTGGCCTTTGAGGACGGCGTGTGCCGAACAGTCCGCGTGCGCGGAGAAACCTGGTATATATTTGATCGCCGCCTCGAGCAGAACACCCTTCGCGATCTGTGGCTGCGCGGCGCCGTGCCTGAAACGCGGGCCGACGCGCCGCTGCGCGACATCGTGTACGTCTGCGTCTGGAGCCTGCTGGCGCTCACGCTCATCGCCATTGCCGGCGGCGTGCTGATC